>ORJL010130388.1_pt1 | contig 21637 bp, 27 predicted proteins | sample 1779941 | NCBI WGS metagenome assembly ORJL01 (sample SAMEA104232317, study PRJEB22302) | groundwater metagenome | biome: forest; feature: aquifer; material: groundwater | place: USA | collected 2011-08-07 | depth 5.8 m
CCGCGACCTTCGCGCCCGCTTCCTGCTCTCGTAAAATCCCGATGATCTGCTCTTCCATGAACCGCTTCTTCTTCATCTCGTCCGTCCCTGCAATGGGTCAGACTCTAAGCGAAGCTGGAGGAACTTTTCAGGGGCAGGTCACGTGGAATTGGCGATTATCGTTGCCGATCGAGGGAGCGCGGACGCGATGACCGACACGACGACCCAACTCGCCATCCTTTGCGATGCGCTGATTAAAATCATCGAGCTTGGCCCACTGGCGGCGGAGGGGAAGGCGTCGCCCGCCGACCTGTTGACCCGGTCGGGCGACATCGCCGCGCAGGCGCTGACCGCCGCCGCGACCTATGGTCAGTTGCCGCCATTCGCGGAGGCTTCGGCTCCTCAATCGGCCGACGACAGGCAATGAAACGCCGGCAGGCCTTGCGCGCCAAATCGAGATCGTTGATCGACGACGGCGATCATCAGATTCCCCGCCGGCGCGCCGCAATCTGGGCTCAGCCGGGGAGGGGATGCGCTTTGGCGAAGAGCGCGGCCGCCGCTAAAGCTTCACGCGGCGCATCAGGTTCTCTGCGGCGATCTCGTCGAGACTTTCGACGTTCAATAACCGCGCTTCGACGACATGGACAGTGATGCGTGTGCCCTTGATAACGGGTGCGCCGCCGTTGATTCCCAGAACGCTTTCTATCCACGCATCGACTTTGTCGGGGCGAACCAAGCCTGTAATTTCCTGGAAAGTTGGGTCATGCGGCTTTGTCGGACCGGCTCGAGCGCCGGCGGGTGACGGTCTTTGCAAGACCCGCCTCCTTGATCACCAGGGCCGGATCACGCGCGAGAATGCGCACCAACATGCCGGCGGCGCCGGACGGCGAACGTTCGCCGCGTTCCCATTTGCGCACGGTCCCCAGAGAGGCGCCGGTGACCTTTGCGAATTCTTCCTGCGTCAGACCCGCCTTAAGGCGGGTTTCCGCGATGAACGAGCGATCGACCTTGACGCGATGCGCGCGCGCGCCGGGGCTTTTACGTCCCTTTGCGTAGGCCAGAGCATCTTCGAGGCCCGCGATCAGCTTACCGAAATCCTTGCCGTCCATACCGCTACCTCCCGAACTGGGCGCGAATTGCCGTGGTGAGCGCCGTCGCCGCCTTGCGTTGTCTGGAGTCGAGATCGGCTTGCACATTTTTGGCGTAGACCGCGATGAGAAACACCGGCATGTCTGCGTCGTGAAAGAAGGTGATGAGCCGCGCTCCGCCTCTCTTTCCCCGCCTTTCAGCGGGAATGCGAACTTTTCGCAAGCCACCTGTGCCGGGGATCACGTCTCCTGCTTGAGGATCGGCAGCGATCGTGTTGACCACGTCGATCCTTTCAGCTTCGTCCATCAGCTGGACCGCGTCGGCCAGATAAGGCGCCGTCTCGACAACGGTGATCAGCGACGCGCTTTTCATCGGCGTATATACCCCAAAGGGGTATTTATTCAAGTGATCGCCGGAGGCGATCTTCTTGGCGCGCGCAGTGAAGGCCGACCGGAATGCCTTTGGCTTACAACCCGGCCGCCTTGGTGAGATTGACCCGGAACCGGTCGCGTTTGCGCTGGTAGCGACGCGTCATTTCGGGGCTGGCGTGGCCGAGGTGCTTTTGCACATGCGCCTCTTCGATTTGCGCCGAGGAGGCGAGCCCGGCGCGCAGCGAATGGCCGCCGAAGGCGCGCCGTCGTTCGCCCTCGGTGAGATCGCCGCGAATGCCGGCGGCAAGCGCGGTTTTCTGCACCAAACGGGCGACATGTTTGTCGGTCAATCGCTCAGAGGAGACGCCGCCGTTCTTGCGCGCGACCTTTCGAAACAGCGGCCCGCGACTGATCCGCCCGAGCCGCATCCAGGTCTCCAGCAGCGCGACCGGGCAGGTTTCGGGACGCGAGCCGCGGCCGATTTCGACCTCGCGCCAACCGGTCTTGCCGTAAATCTGCAGCACTGCGCCGCCGTCGAGGATTTCGATCCAGCCGGTTCCGTCCTCGCTCTGCTCCGGGCCGCAATCGAGCCCGACGATTTCCGAGCGTCGTAGGCCGCCGGCGAAGCCGATCGCCAAAATGGCGCGGTCGCGGATCCCCCGCAGATCCATCTCGAGAGTCGCCAGCATGGCGAGGAGCTCGTCGGCGAAAATCGCCTCTTTCTGGGCTGCCGGGCGGCCATGGGCGCGGCGAATGCCGGCGAGCACCGTCGAAATATGCCGGTCGCTCGCATCGAGCGGTTCGCCGCGCTGGCGGTAATGCCAACAAATGCCGGCGAGCCGGCGCTCTAAAGTAGCGACGGAAACCGGTTCCCGGCCCCGAGCTCCCTCCATACAGGCGGCGAGATAGAGGCCGACGGTTTGCGGCTCGGGGGGCAGGGGATCGAGCCCCTGGCGGCGCAGCCAGGCGCAAAACTGCCGCCAATCGGCGTCATAGGCGCGCCTGGTGTTGTCCGAGCGGGCGTTGCGGGCGTAATCGCGGGCTTTTTCTGAGAGCGCGGCGAGATGAGGCGTCGAGGCTCGCTCAGCGAGCGCCGCGCCGCGATCTTCCAGTTCGTCGTCCCTACTGGTCATCGCGTCCTCGTTTTGGCGCCTGTCGGCGGCCCGCCCGACATTTCGGGCGCGAAAATCCGACGCCTCGCAACGCTCGTCGGGACCGATTTCGATCGTTATCGCCCGGAATTCGAAGCGTCTCGAATCATGTCCGATAAGCCCACATTATCGGACATGGAGGAGAGACGACAAGCGCGGCGAATAGAGCGCGAATTTTACTGACAAAGCGCCGCACCAAACGTTACGATTCCGCCCATGCTGGAGAGTGATTCGCGCGACTTATCCGACCTTGCGCCCATCGCGAGGCGTCCGTCGCGCGTCGCCCGTCGGCGCCAAACGGGTCTGTCGCCTTGGCAAAGTCTCCCGGAAATCCAGCCGTTTCCGCGTTGGGCAAGGCTAGACGGCGCCGCCGGCGGCGCCGCGTCGGCGATGTTTTTCGCCGGCGCCGGCATCGCCTATCTCGATCAGCTGTTGCGTTCCGGCGTCGATGTTTCGAGCGCCGGCAGAGACTCCGTCGATGTTTCGCGCGCCGGCAAAAACTTCGGCGTCGAGCCGGTTTTTTCACGTGCGCTGCGCCAGCGTCTGGCGCTGAAAGCCGCCGCGACCTGCGCGCGGCTCGCCCGGCTTCGCGAGGACGCGGCGGCGCTACGCGACGCCGAACATCTTTCCGGCGTCGGCGTCGACACCAGCCCGGCCGGACGCTTGCATCGCCTGTTTCGGCTGTTTGCGTCGCGCGCCGTGAAATTCGACGCGCAGACTTTGTCCGCCGCCGCCGAATATGTCGGGGCGCCGAGCGCCTTCGACGCGCAGGGTATTGCCGAAGCGTTGCGCCAAACCGTCGCCAGGGCCAATGATCCGCTTGCCGCGGCGGCGGGCGTGAGCGCAAGGGCGATGCATGATCTGGCGGCCGTCCCTGCGATCGACGCCGAAATCTTCGCGCTTTGGCTCGCCGACGCAGCCCTGGCGCAAAAACTCGGCTGGCAGGCGCCGGTTCCGCTGCTGGCGACGGTGATCGCGCACCCCGTATTGCGCCGCGAGCCAAACGGACGTCGGCCGCGCCCGGACGATCGCGACTGGTCGAACGCGCTCGCCGGCGTCTACGCGCTCGCCGCGGGTGAGGCGATCGATCTCGCTGGCGCCTTGTCGCGCCAGACGCAAAAACTTCTCGACGCCGCGCCAAAGCTGCGCGCCAAAGGCGCGGCGCGGGTGATCGAGATGCTGCTTGCCGACGATTGCGTCGCGCCGGCGCGCGCCGCGAAATACGCCAAGCTCTCCGACCGCGGCGCACGGCGTCTGTTCGATCGGCTGACCGAACTGGGGGCTGTGCGTGAAGTCTCGGGGCGACCGAGCTTCCGGCTTTACGGATTATAGTGTTTTCAGGCCGACGCAGAAACCGAGCGCATGAAGAAAACGCGACAAGACGCAATGTGAGGCGCGGATCATGGGCCGTCCGAAAAAGCGCGAATTGCACGAGGCTTTCGATCCGGTTCTTAAGGACCTGCCGGAAGCCGCGCGCTGGCGGGAATGGATGGGCTGCGTCGAAGCGGTGATTTTTGCGGCGCCAAGCCCCGTGCCGCGCGACGCGCTAGCAAGATTGGTCGGTTCATCCTGCAACCTCGATGACCTTATCGCCGATATCCGCGACGAATTGCGCGCGCGGCCCTATGAGCTGGTCTTTGTCGCCGGCGGCTATCAATTGCGCACCAAGCCGCGCTTCGCGCCGGCGATCCGGGCGGCGGGCGGCGACGATCTGCGCGACGCCGGCGCGCCCGAATTGACGCCGACCGAGATCCTGGCCGTGACGGCGATCGCTTATCTGCAACCCGCGACCCGCAGCGACTTGTCCCGTCTTGCTGGGCGGGAGATTAGCCGCGACGTGATCGGCGCACTCAAGCGCCATGGTCTGATCGACGGCGCGCTTCGCGCGCCAGAACCCGGCGCGCCTTTCGCTTATGTAACAACGAGGAAGTTTCTCGAGGTCTTCGGCCTCGCGACGCTGCGCGATCTTCCCGACATCGAAGAACTCGAAGATGAAGGACTCTTGGAGCCGCCGAGAACCGAGGCCTATCTCGACAATGTTTTGTACGCAGGGGACGAGGATCTCGACACGGAGCGTGAGGCCGGCGAGCACTGGGAATAACCGACGACAGGAATTTTTTTCGATTCCAAGTCCGCCCGTCGCCCTCTCACGGCGAAAACAGGGGTTCGAGTTCCCCTATGGAGCGCCAATGAAATCAACAGCTTACGAAATCTGCGCCAAACCCGTCTAATATCCATCGAATAAACGCCAGCGCACGTCGGCGGCTATAGGCGGATGGGCCAAGTCGCTCCCTTCCCGATTGCGCCGACTTAATCCCCGCCCTCTCCGGGAATTGCGCCCGCATGCGCCGCGCGCCATGATCGGGCGTCCAGCCGTAGCACGGTCGGCGCGCGGGAAGTCGAACTCAGCCCCCAGCTAAAACGACTCCAGCGCGCCGACTCCTGGGGCGACAATCAGCGGAGCGGCGGATATGGCGACGATCGAGGACAGGCTCGCAGAGTTCACAAGCGATCGGTTGCCCGACGACGGCGCGCCGGTCGAGCTGCTATGCCGGGATCACAGAGGGACCTACACAATCCCGTTCCCCTGCCATCGCGCCGCGGACGTGTGGCGCAATTCCCGGACCGACGAGATTATCGGGGCCGACGTCGTCGGCTGGCGGCCGCGGGGGCGCGAGACGCCAGTCGCATGACGAAAAAAGCCCGGTCGTCGCCGGCCGGGCTGTTTCCGCCTCTTAATCACATCTCCGTGTCGCCCTGCACTGCGACCAGTCAGACGACTCCAGGGCCGTTCGGATTGCGGAAGGCCGCTCCGCATTCATGCCGAATTCACCGCCTAGTTCGCATCGTCACGGAATACGCCCCTTAGGAGTCGACTGAAATGCGACACATCAAACCTATTTCCTTCGCTCTCGCTGCGTGCGTCGCCAACGCCGTTCCGGCACTCGCGATGCCAGTTGCGCAATCGTGCGTGTCTGACGCCCAAATCGAGCTTGCGAGCGGCGGTCTTCAGCGCTGCTGGATAGTGGACACCCCGTGGGGACCGCAGCGTCGCTGCCGCGGCGGTGGCTGGGGAGGTTCCGGTGGCTGGGGCGGTTATGGAGGTTATGGCGGTACTGGCGGCTGGGGCGGCGGCTACGGCGGCTGGGGTGGTGGGTATGGCTATCGACGAGACGGCGACTGGGGCGGCGATCGAGACTGAGCGCGAGTCCTCCTGGGCTTTGCCTTCATGAGGCCGCAAACCCGACTTCTGTTCGCGGAGACAGCGATCAACATCGGCCAAAGGTCTAATCTTATGCAAAATCTCATGATTGCCCGCCCCCTGAAAACGGCCGTCATTTTCGCGGCTGTGCTAACCACCGCCGTTCCACTCTCCGGCTGCTACACCCCAACCCAGCGCGCGCTAGGCGGCGGCCTTATCGGCGGCCTCGGCGGGGCGGGAATTGGCGCGCTGGCTTCTGGCGGCACTGCGGTCGGAACCCTTGGCGGCGCAGCAGTCGGTGCGGCGGCGGGCAGTCTGGTCGGTCTGGCGACTACGCCGCGCTACTACCGCCGTCGATATTATTGACGGTTCGCCTTTGGCCCCAAATCTTCTGTGCAAAACGGTCGCATCACATAGAAAACGCCCCGCCGTTACATCCACGGTCGGGGCGTTCTTTCAAGCGCTTGGCCGGGTGCTTGGGGTGACATCGGGCTGTGGATGGCTGGCGGCGATCCGGGCGCACTGTTGCATCCGCCGCCCAAGGATGCGCTGCTGCGACGCGGCGCGAGATTCGCTCTTAGCCCTGCTAACGCTTTATTTTTATTTAGCATTTTCGCGGAACAATCCCCGACTGCGAGCGGTTCCCCTCCCTTCAAGGGAGTATGCGTCATGCCGGGCAAAGCGCCGGACGGCTGGCGGTCACGTTCCGCCAGAGAACTTGATGCGCAATTCGCCATGGCGCTTCAAAGGATCGGCGAGCGCCTAGCCAAAGACGCCAGCATCCCCGAAGCGCCGCTGCCAGAGCGGATGACGGCTCTGTTGGACGAACTGCGACGGCGGCGCGCGCGCAACCTTAAAGGGCGCTGAGCGGCGCCGCGCGGGACCGGAGCCTCGGCGCACCTTCTCATCGTCGCCGGCCGGGCAGCCGCCCGGCGTCACAGAAGCATCATCGTAAGCGAGCAACGTGATGGCTGCGGCCGATATGGAGCGGCCTTTGATTTATGTTCTGGAGTTTTTCGCGGAGGATGTTGAAAGCGAAAACTGTCCTCAGCTTAGGATAAAGCACCGCGCTAAAACCTTGGCGTTGGTCGAAAAACACGCACGCGATCTAATTAAAGATGTGTCCGTCGGCGATAAGAAAGCGTGTGGTTGCTTGATTAAGGATCAACTTGGAAAATTGATGAGCGAGGTTCGGGACGAGCCGGGCGCGTGACAACAAAAAGCTCGGCCATTACCGACCGAGCAAAGTTTGCGGTTAATCCCTGGGAAGGGGTGGCGCGCCATGCGCCAATCACCCGCGACGCCCACTTAGCGGTCCATCGCATGAAGGCAAGCGGCGCCTGACAGCCCGCATTGCCAAGAGAGTCCGTCGCCCGCCGAGCCAATTCGCCGAAGCAGTAGCGCCCGCCCCGCACCCACCGTGTCCGCGCCGAATTGAGCCGGACGATTCATAAGCTTCAGCCTAGACTGAACCTTGGATGAACATCGACTTCAGCGTGAGTTCAGAGCGTGAACCCGAAGATAGGCGCGCTGATCGGGATCGCGCCCCCGGAGGGGTGCGACGCCGGCGCGCGGGGCAAGGTGTCGCATTGGCACAGGAAGCAGCGCTATTTACATACGCGCCGACAACATTCCTCCCGTAAAAAAACTAGCCCGGCCTTGTGCCGGGCTTTTTCGTTTCGAACCAACGAAGGCGCAAGGTCGTGGCGCATCGGCGCTCGCGCCTGTTATGCTTCCGCCTATGTGTGGACGCTTCACGCAGCATCTCTCCTGGGAAGAGCTACATTGGCTCGCCGGTCTGATCGGCCAGCCGCGCAATCTCGCGCCCCGCTATAACATCGCGCCGAAGACGCAAATCGAAGTCATCCGCCTCGCCCAAACGGGCAAAGAGCTGGCGCCGATGCGCTGGGGCCTTGTGCCATCATGGTGGGAAAAGCCCTTCAACAAGCTGCATGTCGCGATACTGCATCATTCCAGCATCAGCTACAGGAACAATCCATTCGGATTCTGGGTTTTGCCGGTAAGCATGATTCTTTGTCGGACGCGAAAAAAGCGGCCTTTAGGAAGCTGGCCGACTACAACCCATGGTCTAAAGGATGTGCCTATGCGTAAGAGCTTCAAATCCAGTCTGGCCGTCGCGTTGTGCGGGGTAATGGCTCTCACGGCGATGCCGACCGAGGTTCTGGCCGGCCCGATGAGCGCGACGGCGCCGACCGACATCGGCCTCACGGCCCCCATCGAGATGGTACACTGCCGGCGGCACTGCCATTGGCGTTACGTTCGCTATTACCATCCGCGTCGCTATTACCGTTACGGTTATCGTTACGACCCCGCCGGGGCGATCTTCGCCGGCGCAGCGCTCGGGTTGATGGGCGCGGGCATCGCGGCCGCCACGGCGCCCCGCTACTACGGCTGGGGCTACCCCTATGGCGGCTGGGGGTGGTGATTTAGATCAGGAGTTGTCATTTTTCCGATCAGGGTCCTCGCGTTAACAGATCGGCGCCGGCGACTCCGATACGGCGCAGCCGAGACGCCCGCTCCCTTCACGCCGCCGCTGCGCATCCGCCAGCAGCGGCGAGTCCTTCGCGGTCGAAGACGCGAACGGCGTCGCGCTCGCCGATGTCGATTTCGAAGATGATGCGAGCCGCCGCGGGCTCGTCATTCGGCTCTCTAGCGCCGACGCCAAGGCGGTCGCGCAGGCCATGGCGAGAGCGCTGACGGCGGAAGCTGAGGGCCGCGCGAAACAACGCACTTAGGAAGTAAAAAGCCAAGGCGTTCATGCGTCGGGGAACTGAGTGTGGATGCTGCGCGTTGTCCTGAACCGTCCGCTTAGAGGCGGAGACAAGGGAGGATGATGCAATGCAAAAGCTTGAATTGTTCCTCATCGTTTTAGGCTTTGTCGGCGTCGGCGTTTTCTCCGCGCTACTCGGTTAGGAGAGGGGCTAATCCTGACATCCGCCGCATGCGCATTTTAGCGCCACCAAGGAACGCCCCGCCGTTACATCCACGGTCGGGGCGTTTCCTTTTAGCGACACGCCTTTTTCCCGCATCGCGCCAGTCTCGCCAGATGCGCAGGCGCGCTTCGTCGAGTGTGATTTTGCCGGCGCAAACCGCGCGCGCCAAACATGCCTCTATCCGGTCCTTGTCGTCGGCTTCGTCCCATGGCTGCAGGACGAAGTTCCGTGGATCGGACGGCGCGCCACCGAGACAGAGCGGGATTTTGTGATCCATGACCTTCAGCCGACCCGTGAATTTCCCTGACGGCCGCTGAGTCTTCGCCCAGCCCGGAACGCAGATCGTGTCGGCAATCGTCTCTTGGGTCACGGCCGGATTGAGAGGCAGGTCTTCGGCGAAGGCCGGCCCGACGATTGCGAGCATGGCAACGAGCGCGTGTTTCATGCGAGAGACACAATCCAGAGCGCGAGTGACAGCCAACGTGGTCACCTCTGCATTTCCTGAATTACGCAGCGGCGCTCATTGGCAGCCAATGGCTTCAAAGCGGATGGAGGAGACCGCGCGTCCATGTCTGCCTTTGAGCGCCTTCGCGTATTGGCCGGCTTCGAGATCGGCGAGCTCGAGATAGGCCCAATCATGCAGCCGCTCGCCAGCCGCCTCAGCCTAGCCTACGGGTTCCGACGGGGAGCGAAGCGCCGGTCGCGGCGATTGGGCGGCTTCGCGCCTAGTCGGCAGACCCGCCTCTCGGCAAGGTTGTGTTGTACAGCTTCTCGTAAAGCGCCTCGATCCGCGCGTCGTCGGGGTGCTCGCCGCGCGCCAGTTCGCGCCCAGCGAGGTTCTCGGCGTGGATGCGGCGCAGCAGCAGCGCCTCGTACTCGTCGATCTCGGCGTCGGTGACGCCGCGGCTGTCGATTGGCACTTCAATCCGCGACTCGGGACGAATGGCCAGATTTGCGGCATTTCATGTGAGACTAATTTCGACTGAGTCTCATTTGAAATGCCTTTTTTGGCTGGGCCGTCACGCGAACACGGTTTCCTTCTCAAGAGCAGGCTTCCATGACCCGATGTCCTCATCGGCAATGCGCTCCGTACCCGCTCGGATCGCTTCGATCGCCAATTCGTTGAGTATGGCGAAAACGCGCGCAGTGACCCCGTCGCTGATACGCGCGAGATGACGCAAGCCCTGGCTCGATAGGGCGGAAGGTTGTTTAATCGGTAAACTCCGCAGAACCGCGCTGACGAGCTCGTGGAATTCTTCGTCTGCTTTCCATCGCGGCAGCACGATCTGATCGAGACGCCGCGAGAGTTGAGTATCGCCTGCGATAGCGTCGCGGGCATCCATTACGCCGAGGCAAACGAGCGACGCTTTGAGTTCGTTGCTCAGATATCGCAACAGTTGGAGGATTACACGTTGCTCTCTGGGATTGCCTGCGAGCAGGTTATGGATCTCATCAAAGACCAAGACACGAACATTGCAGTTCTTCAGGAGAAGCATCGTCCTGATTTCGAGGTCCATGAGGGTGGCGCGTTCATTGACGCTGGCGCCGAGAGCCATAAGCAGCTGACCATATATCCGACGCTCCGTTGGGCGCGAGGTCAGAGTGATTGCAAGAACCGGCACGGCCTCGCAGCCGGTGTTGCGATCGACGACCTGCGGGTGATCCCGTCGAAACTTTTCGACGAGCATCGTCTTGCCCATACCGCTATGGCCGTAAATCGCGAGTCCCGGTGGCCGCGTTGATGGCGGATGATCACACAGCGCATCGAGATATTGCAAAACACGGCGAGCGCGACCGAATCCAACCCAGCGGTCGGATCGAATGGCGCGAATACGCACGTGATCGAGCGCGTTAATGAGGGCGGCCGCGCCGCGCGCCAAATGGGAGGGTTCGATCATTGGTCCCAAAATTCCATATCATCGTTAGAATAACCTGGCTTGGCTAAATCGATCCCGGGGATCTTGCGGTCTTGTTGATCTCTCGGCTGGTTAGGTCGGCGCGTCACATTCCGGCGCGCTACCGCGCTTGCTTGTGCGGCGGAATCTTCGATCTGGCGTTGCTGCGTAATAGAAGTAAAAATGGTTTCTTCGTTCAATTCTCGTCTCCCCTGTTCCCGCAACCTCTTCTTTGCGTGCTTCCACTCCCACCATGAAACGGGAGGGTAGGCGAGATTGCGATAACGAGCCTCGACGAAATGACCATCCGGCTGGCGAACGAAGATGCGCGATAGATCGCGCGGATCATATTTGATTCTCACTTCGGCGCCACACACATCGCGGGATAAGGCGTCAGACCAATATCGTATTTTTTCCAGATGGATGCCGTCCTTCAGAAGGCGTCGTCGTTCCTCGGGCAAGAAGCTCGTCCAGAAAGCCATTCTGTCGGGCGGGAGATCGAAATCAACGTCACCCTGAAGATCGCGCCAGACCGCCACGGGGGGACGCAGGAGCGCGGAATGGATCCGGTGATGATATTTGCCTGCGATCTCTATCGCTATCCACTTTTCCAGTTCGCGCAATGTGAAAGTCGCTCGGCCTTCAGCGTCGTAATCGCCTTTGATTTTGACGTTGCTGAATGTTGTGCCCGGCAGCACGTGCACCGCGCCCATCATCGTCCCGATGAGACGTTCGATATGCCCGCCGAACCGGGGAGTCGCCGGCGGTCTGAACTGGAGTTTGATTCCGTATTCACGACAAGCGCTCGCAAGAGCGCGCGATCGAAACTCGGCGCCATTGTCGCAATGAAGTATTTCGGGCAATCCTGCGACGGGCCAGGAGACATCTATCTCACGCTCGTTGAGCCACGCGGTCTTGTCGTAGGCGGCATGAAGCAAGCAAAGCCCGACGGACACGCTGGAGGGAGCCTCAAGAGACAAATGAAAGCCTCCCACCATCCTCGTGCACACATCGATTGCGATTGTCAGCACGGGACGCCCGATGGGACGGCGAAGCTGTTCGTCGACGACGATGACGTCAACAAGGGTGTGATCAATCTGCCAAATAGCGTTGGGCCCGTTGGCGACGAATTGTCCAGGACTTGGGGTCGCGGCGGTTTCGATATCCCGCTCCCCGCGTTTGCGGGCGGCGGATATCGGGGTCAAATCCATCACCCGTCGCCGCACCGTTCTGTAGTGTGGCGGGGGTAAACTTTCGGCGAGGCAGGCCCCGCGAATGCGCTCCAATAGGGCGCTGAATTTCGGCTTCTCCTTCTTGAGCCAGAAGCGGTCGATCTGCTCGGCGATAACACGCTCGATCTCGGGCGCGAGCCTGAATACGCCGTCCGGCGTTCCACGCTGTTGTTGTGAGAGGCTCGAAGTAAGTCGTGTGCGCAGAAAACGTGACGCCATACGAAAAAGCGTTGACCTTGGAATGCCGAGTTGCGTCCACGCGACACTCACGACCTCGGCGGTCACTTTCCAGTTCGATCGACGAAGCAGCTGACGAAGATAGTCCTCTCGTGCTTCTTGGCCTTCCTGTGCCGCGTCAGGCGGTTCGATGCGATCTGAATCCATCTCCCAACGCTACGGTTGATCGACCGGTCGATCAATCCCATTTTGACTGCCAAAAATTCCTGCAGCAGTCCCAAATGAAGTGCCGTTCGCGGCAGTCCGGTCTCGGCCATGTTATTGAAATCATTCTATGGGCGAGTCCCGTCTTGAAATGCCAATCGACAACCGGCTCAAACCGCCAGTCGCAACGCGCTGCCTTGCTCGCGGCGCAGCCAAGGATCCCTCACGAACCTCCGGGGACGATCGGGTAGACCTCGGCAGCGCCGGCGCCTAGCAACCTCCGCCGTGGACCGGGCGTGCGGGATACGCCAAGATGAGATCGCGTCCCGAGCACAGCCATGCCAGTTTTCGAATCTCTCGTCGATCAGATTTACGAAGCCGCGGCCGATCCCGCCCTTTGGCCGCGGGTCATGCACGATATCGGCGGCGCGGTCGACGCGGCAGGCGGCATTATCCTTACCCGGCGTAGCGACGCATGGCTCGGCTGGCGCTATTCCGCCGCACTGGAGGGCGTCAGCGCATACCTGGCTTCGGAAGCAGCAACGCGAAGCGCGACCACGGTCCGCCTTCTTGGCCTTAGACGAGCTGGATTCGTCACCGACCAAGAAATCTTCACCGAGGAAGAATACTTCGCCGATCCCATGATGACTGAGTGGGGCACGCCTACCGGCCTGGGCCATGGCGCAGCGACGGCCATCCACGTGCCGACGGGCGATCTCGTTGTGGTCCAAGTCAATCGGTGCATCGGGCAGTCCCACCTCGATCGCACGGACATTCAGCGGCTCGACGCTCTTCGCCCGCATCTCGCGCGTGCTGGATTGTTAGCGGCGCGCTGGCGGTTGGAGCGGCTGCGCGCCGCGGCCGAGGCGCTGGCTATGATCGGTCTTCCAGCCGCCATTCTCGACGCCAGCGGCAAAGTGCTGGCGGCGAATTCGCTGATTGAATGTATGACGTCGCATCTCGTTTGGCTGCCGAAGGACCGCATCGGCCTTGTTGATCCCGCCGCCAATGCCTTGCTGCGCCGCGCCATCGCCGACATCGCCGTTCCAGCCGCCGGCTGCGTCCGCTCATTTCCCGCAAAAGGAACGACAAACAACCCGGTCGTCGTTCACCTGGTTCCCGCCACGGGCGAGGCGCGCGATCTCTTTGAAGGCGGGTTCGGCGTGTTGGTGGCGACGGCCGTGACGATGCCTTCGGCTCCTAACGCCGCCCTCATTCAAGGTCTGTTCGATTTGACCGCCGCCGAGGCGCGGGTGGCGAGCGGCGTAGCGGAGGGATTGACGCTCTATGAAATCGCCGAGCGGCACGGTGTCGCTGTGGGAACCGTTCGCACCCAAGTCAAATCGGTGTTCGCCAAGACCGGCTCAAACCGCCAGTCGCAACTCGCCGCCTTGCTCGCGGCACAGCCAAGGATCCCTCAGGAACCATCCAACATGTCCGATTAGATTGGATTTAATTCTCATCGATGCGGGTGGCTTGAAAAAACCGACACTGCTGAACGGGCAAAAGATCGAGGCGCGACGTTAAGTCGCGCCTCTCGTCACCGCAAGATCAGCTTCGTCAAAAGCGCGTCAACTCGCTTTGGCGGGACACGTTGGCCTTTGAAAATACTCGCTTGAGCACCACGCGCGCTTCGCCAAGCGTAAGTCCGAGAATGTCGCGCAGGCGTCGGCTCGCCTCGTGAGAATGATGCCGCCGGCGGCGTCCACCGAGCCGGCGAACTCGTGCATGACATGCGGCCATAAATTCGGATCGGCTGCGGCCTCATAGATTTGATCGATCAGACGTTCAAAGTTTGCTAGCATGCGATTCCACGAATGTAGGGCGCGTGCCCACTTGCTCAACGCGTTCAAAGGGGCGGTTGCCGGCTTCTCTCGCGCCAGTTCAATGAGAGTCTTCGTCGCGGAACGAAAGCGACGGCTTTCAGCCTCACCGCAGAACCAATTTCGTCAACAGCACTGCGAGTTCACTCTGGCGACAGACGCCCGTCTTGGCGAAGACGCTCTTGAGCACGGCGCGCGCAGTGTGTTCGCTGATGCCGAGCTTTTCGGCAGCAGACTTCGGCGCGAGCCCCGTCCCGACGAGCGCGGCCAAACGCGCCTCCCCGAGAGTCAGGCCCATTACGTCGCGTACAAGAGTCGGATCGACGGGCGCTTCCGCATGCGGGTCGATTACGAGCACGATAGCGCGCGTGCTTGTCAAAAATTGCGCCGTAACGCTACCAAGGGCGATCGGCAGAACATATAAAGCGAGCGGGCGCTCGGATCGTTCACGGTGGATCAGGAGCGGCATCGGCGCTGCATTCATGCCCTTTGGCGTGGCCCGGATCATTTGTTCGAGCGCGGCGTCGAGCGCTTGGCGCTCGCGCGGCGCGCTCGCAGAAAGGCGCCCGTTCACGATCCGCAGGCCGTCGCCGAGGAGGTTGGCGGCGGCCGGATTGCTGAACATGATGCGCTGGAGCGAGTCGAGCGCGAAGATGCCGATGCCGACGCGCGCCAAGGCGTCCGCGAGACTGAGCTTGGAAAGCTCGGCATCGAACAGCTTGACGCTCAGGCGAAGCGACTGCTCCGCGTGGCGCGCGAGACGACCGAGAGTTTCGAGTTCCACGTCGGAATAAGGCGCTTTCGCCTTGGCGCGCTGAACGCTAATCCAGACGTGGATGAGCAGATCAGGTGAAACATTCGCCGCGGCGACCCAGCCGAGGCCGTGGGGGACCAAGAACTGCGTGTAAAACGGATGCTCCTCGATCTCCTCCGGCGTAACAATGTGCCGGTCGGTAACGACATCCAGGCGGGCAACCATGCTTCTTTCGGTAATGTATTGGGCGCGAATGTCCGCGTGCTGCCACTTCTCGTAATCTCTGGCGGCTGGGGCAAGCCCGGGCGAGACGATCGTCCCGAAACTGCCGTCGTAGCGCACCCATATCAGATTGGCGCCGACGTCGCCGAAAACGCCGGCCACCATCTGCAAGGCGTCTGGCCAATTCGACGGCTGTGCGGCGGCGCCATAGATCGCTTCCACCGCAGCGACGAATTTATCGCCGCCTCCCCTGATTTGCTTCATCTGCTCGGGCCTCGGCCTATGGATCCACAACTCGAAAACCAAGAAACATGTGATCTGATCGAGCGGTCAGGGCGCAAGCCGTGATAGGGTGGCAAAGACTGGCCGCTATTCTGCGCATTGGCGCTGCCCGATTTCCCGCGGTTTCGCTGCTGTGACCTCGAGACCAGCAGGTCTGGCGGCCTGTAGCATGATCATGTTCCCTGATACAGGCATAGAAAACTTGCCGAGGTCGTAATCAGCGAAGACCGGAAATGTGTTGGGAGTCGATAGAGAAAAGACGAATATCATTGGGAAATTGCCTGAGGGAGTTCTCGATGAAATGGACAGGGAAGCTCGAGCGCATTGATGAGGCGGGCAATTTGCACTCAACGACAGTCAGCCGCTTCGAGCGGCCCGAGCTGACGTCTGAAGCCGACCTTGGTCTCACCCATGACGACGGCAAATTCCTGATCCGGCGAGTCGAAGCGGAAATTGCTCAAGATCAGGTTCGCGCCCTCATCTCGAAAGTTCGGCCCTGTGTGGCTTGTGGTCGCCTCCGGCCCATCAAAGAACATCGGCGCCCGCGGATTGACACGGTGTTTGGACATCTGCGCATTCATGCGCCTCGCTTCGAGGCCTGCGCAGCAAGCCGCCGATATTCTGAACGAATTTCTTCCCGATCTCTCTTGTTTCAATCACGCGACGACACGCAACCGTGGGAAAGGTGATCGAAGCAGAAACGAGAGCCGAAATCTCGGAGAAGCCGAGCGTCGAGAAGCCCGTCGAGCATATGATCGTTGGCATCGATGGGGCGTTTGTCAAAGCCACGCGCTCAAAAAATCAACGCAGAATTTCGAGATCGTGCTCGGCCGAATCGAAGCCTGCGGGCACCAAGGAAAATTTTCGCCGCAGTCCGCTACCTCGATGATCTCGCGCGTGCGCGGGTTCGCTCCGCTCTTGCAGTGCCGGACGTGGGCTCGCCACCAATCTCACAGTTCTTTCCGACGGAGACGAGGCCATGAGGCTGATGGCTGGTCAATGGCTGAACGGGCGCGTTGAACATCGGCTGGATTAGTTTCACCTGCGTCGCCGAATTCAATGGCTCTGGCGAAGCATCTACTGGGCAGTCGATTATGTCGAGCCCGCCTTCAAGGAAAGGCTTGCTCGTTACCGACGCAATCTGCGTAGCGTGCGCTGGAATGTTTGGCATTACGGCAAATCACGCCATGCGCGATCGATCATATCGCTGTCTCGATTGGGGTGCGCAGCTGGTTTCTCATCGCAATGAAAATTGACGCGGCGGGCGGCGATCTTTCGAAAATTGAAGCCGCTTGCAAGCGCTTCAAGGGGCTCTGGTGCGAACGGCAGTGGCCGCGCATGCTGGTCGGCGAAGGCGATCAAAGGACTGGATCAACATGCTGAGCATCGAAGAGCTTTTCAAGGGACGCCATTTCGACCGGGAGATCATCATACTTTGCGTTCGCTGGTATTTGCGGTTCAAACTGAGTTTGCGGGATATCGTCGAGATGATGGCCGAACGCGGCATTGATCTCGCACACACGACGATCATGCGCTGGATTCAGCGCTATACTCCCGAGCTCGTGAAACGCTGGGATCGCTTTGCGTGCAAAGCTGGGCGATCGTGGCGAGTGGATGAAACTTACGTGAAGATCAAAGGCCGCTGGACCTATCTGTATCGCGCCGTCGATAGCGACGGAAAGACCGTCGATTTCCTGTTGCGCGCAAAGCGAGATGTCGCAGCAGCGAAAGCTTTCTTCCGACGAGCGTTCAAGAGCAAGGGCAAATTGCCGCGCGCCATCACGCTTGATGGCTACCAAGCTTCGCACCGTGCGGCCAGGGAGTGTCTCGGCGAGCATCGGCGGGGCAATCGAACGAAGCTGCGATCGTCGAAATATTTGAACAATCTTATTGAACAGGACCATCGATCCATCAAACTTCGATTGGGTCCGATGCTGGGATTCAAACGGTTCGAAATGCGTCGGTTACGATCGCGGGAATCGAACTCGTGCACCGGATCAGGAAGGGTCAGTTCGCTTTGGGACGACTGCGGGTGGCGAATAGAACGGCGCCAGAGATTTGGAGCGCGGTCCTTTCCGCCTGATCGTGGGTAGCGCCAGGGCAAACTCACACCCATCAATCAGATTTGCACCACAGCCCTTGCGACAGGACAAGCCCTGGAAAGGAGGATGAAACACTGATCTGAAACCTTTCGTAGCGATCCAGAGGGTTCGACGCCCTCCCGGTAGAGGCGCAGCCCGCCAGCCGGAAGCGAGTCTTGCATGGGCGGCGGCGACGTCGCTCGTGAAGCGTAGACAGCGGATGCTGAAGCCCTGTGTCAGCCTCGATATTTCCTACCTGTTGAGGCCTTCGGTTTGTGGAACCCGGGGGCAGCATCGAGGAGACCGCCAAAGGCGAGGTTTCCTCGGCTCGACCGGGGTCCCAGAGCAGGGCAAAGGCATGGGACGGATCGTCAGGGAACCTGTGAGATCCCGCTCGCGTCCACGGGCGCGATGAGCCGGAACACGGAACGCCGGCTGACCAATTGTTCCAGGCCCGACGGCAACCTCTCCATCCGTCGGGAGCGCCTCGGCGAGCACGAATGAGAGAGGAGCGCGTGGGTCCCCCGACCGAACCAATAAGGGAGCGGGAGTGCGCGGGCGGGAAGTCGTAGCGTCCTCATATTACCTGGGAAAGCGGGGAACCGAGCTCATCGGGACCCGTCGGAGGGAAGGGGGGCGTCATGAGGAGAGAGCCGTTAGCCTGAAACACGGGAGGGGACACTGGACCCCATAAACCTGTCCACGAACGGACAACGGATAGCCGAATTGGCGAAGACGAAACGGGGAACGGCGCTTTGTTCCCTTCACCACGTCATCGACATGGATTGGATGAAAGAGGCCTTTTGCCTGACCCGCAAGGACGGCGCTCCGGGCATCGACGGCGTGACAGCACAGGATTATGAAGCAAATTTGGAGGCCAATTTGTTGGGTCTTCTTGAGCGCATCAAGTCCGGCCGCTATCGTGCGCCGCCAGTCCGCCGAGCGTACATCCCGAAAGCGGACGGCTCGGAAAGGATGCTCGGCATTCCAACTTTCGAGGACAAGGTGGCGCAACGCGCCGTGACGATGATGCTCGAGGCCGTCTACGAACAGGATTTCTTACCCTGTTCATACGGTTTCCGCCCAGGGCGATCGGCTCACCAAGCGCTCCGCACCTTGCAGAGCGCCCTCTGGGCCAAGCGGCTATACTGGGTGATCGATATCGACATACGCAAATATTTCGACTCGATTTCGCATTCTCATCTCCGATCGTTTCTCGACCAACGAGTCACGGACGGCGTCATCCGACGGATGATCGATAAATGGCTGAATGCAGGAGCCGTTGAAAACGGTCTCCTACGCCGCACGACCGAGGGCTCCCCGCAAGGGGGCGTGATCTCGCCCTGCCTCTCGAACGTTTTCCTGCACCATGTGCTGGACGAATGGTTCGAGACCGTGGTGAGGCCGCGCCTTGGAGGAGAGAGCCTTCTTGTCCGGTTCGCTGATGATGCGATCATGGCGTTCGACAATCTCGTCGACGCACGACGCGTTTTGGCGGCACTGGGCAAGCGTCTTGCAAGGTTTGGGCTCACGCTCCATCCGGACAAGACGCGCGTCGTCGACTTCCGCCCACACATGACAGAGCGCGCGCGACATCCGGAAACGGATGGGACCAACTTCGACTTTCTCGGCTTTACCCACGTCTGGGGGCGGTCGCGGAACGGCAAGAGCATGGTCAGGCAGGTCACGGCCAAAGGCCGCTTTGCCCGCGCGGTGGCCGCGGTGAGCGATTGGTGTCGGCGACACCGACACGAACCAATCCGCGACCAGCATCGCCACTTGTCATCGATGATGCGGGGCCACTTCGCCTACTACGGCGTCGGCGGCAACATTCGACGACTGCGAGGGTTCGCCCATCAAGTGGGGCGAATATGGCGGAAGTGGCTGTCTCGGCGAGATCGCCAAAGCGTCGTCACCTGGACGCGCTTCAACGAACTCTTCAAACGCCACCCTTTGCCATCAGCCAAGATCGTGCACGGATACGCCGCCGCGAGCGAATCTCACTCGTGAAGAACCGGATGCGGGAATTCCGCTCGTCCGGGTCTGCGAGGGATGGGGGCGGCAACGTCCCCATCTACTCGGCGCTGACCCCTCCATGGCGAAGGTCGCGCCGACAGGCGCTGACGAGGGCATTCAGGAACGCTTGAGATTTTGAAGGGACTCGCCGCAGCGAACGCAGCGAACCCGACGATCCGGGTCAATCGGCCGTCCCGGGCGGTTCGTGAGGGATTCTCGGCTGCGCCGCCAGCAAGGCGGCGAGTCGCGATTGGCGGCTCGAGCCGGTTTTGGCGAACACTGATTTGACTTGGCTTCGCACAGTTCCCAAAGCGACTCCGTGGCGCTTGGCGATTTGGTCGAGCGACAACCCCTCCGCCACGCCGCTCGCCACGCGCGCCTCGGCGGCGGTCAAATCGAACAGACCTTGGATGAGGGCGAGGTCGGGAGCGGAGGGCATTGCAACGGCCGTCGCCACTAACACGCCGAGCCCGCCACCAAACAGATCGCGAGCCCCGCCGGTAGTCGGAACCAAATGAAAGACGACCGGATCATTTGCCGTCCCGTTTGTCGGAATGGAACGGACCGAAGTCGCGGCCGGATCGCCGATGTCGGCGAGAGCGCGCTGCAGCAGGGCATTAGCGGCGGGATCGATCAGGGCGATGCGGTCTCCGGGGAGCCAAACCAGATGCGAGGTCATCCCTTCAACGAACGTATTGGCCGCCAGCACTTTGCCGCGCGCATCCAAAATGGCGGCGGGAAGCCCGATCAAAGCGAGCGCCTCGGCGGCGGCGCGCAGCCGCTCGAGCCGCCAGCGAGCCGCCAAGAGCCCGGCGCGCGCTAGATGCGGACGAAAGGCGTCGAGGCGGTGAATGTCGGCGCGGTCGAAAGGCGGCTGGCCGATGCGGCGGTTGATCTGAACCACCACCAGATCGCCAGTCGGCACATGGATGGCCGTTGCTGCGCAATAATGCAACCCGATCGGGCCGCACCATTCCTTCACGAGGGGGTCGGCAAGGTATTCCTCTTCCGTAAAGGCTTCCTGGCTGGCGACAAATCCCGCGCGTTTGAAGCTGACGAGACGCGTTGTGGCCTGACTGCGCTGGGGGCCCCCTCCCGCGAAAAACGAGTCAGTCCCGCGCTCCATCGCAGGTGAGTAGCGCCAGCCCATCCATGCGTCACTGCGGCGAGTGAGAAGGATGCCACCGGCCGCGTCCACCGCCCCGCCGAGATCGTGTATGACCTGCGGCCAGAGGTCGGGATCGGCTGAGGCTTCGTAGACTTGATCGACGAGAGATTCGAAATCCGACATGGCTGCTGCGCTCGGGAACGAGCTCATCTTGTCGTATCCCGCAAGCGCCGTCCATGGCGAAGGTCGCGCCGACAGGCGCTGACGAGGGCATTCAGGAACGCTTGAGATTTTGAAGGGACTCGCCGCAGCGAACGCAGCGAACCCGACGATCCGGGTCAATCGGCCGTCCCGGGCGGTTCGTGAGGGATTTTCGGCTGCGCCGCGAGCGAGGCGGCGAGTTGCGATTGGCGGCTCGAGCCGGTTTTGGCGAACACTGATTTGACTTGGCTTCGCACGGTTCCCAAGCAACTCCGCGGCGCTTGGCGATTTGGTCGAGCGACAATCTATGGCGCGACAATCTGGATGAGATTCTTTGGTCCGGAGACGACGCCATGAGGCTGATGGCTGGTCAATGGCTGAACGGGCGCGTTGAACATCGGCTGGATTAGTTTCACCTGCGTCGCCGAATTCAATGGCTCTGGCGAAGCATCTATTGGGCAGTCGATTATGTCGAGCCCGCCTTCAAGGAAAGGCTTGCTCGTTACCGACGCAATCTGCGTAGCGTGCGCCGCGTCTTCACGCTCGACGCCATGCACTGGCAAAAAAAACCTTCGAGATCGCACGCGGGACCGGCAATGAACTGATCGTTCAAGTCAAAGCTAATCAGCCGGGTTTGTTGCAACGCTGCGAGCACATCGCCGCGACGGCGGCTCCAATCGCCGTCAACGACAGCCGCAATCTGGCGCGAAATTGCCAGGAAGACCGGCGGGTCGAAGTCTATGCTCCCGGCGCCGCCCTCGATGACGACGAATGGGCGCCGCTGATCGCCGCAATCGTGCGCGTCACGCGATTTACATTGATCCGTTCCGCCGCCACAGGGCTCTGGAAACGGCGGGAAGAAACCGCGTTTTATGCATCGTCCGTCATGTTGCCCG
>ORJL010319441.1_pt1 | contig 21628 bp, 12 predicted proteins | sample 1779941 | NCBI WGS metagenome assembly ORJL01 (sample SAMEA104232317, study PRJEB22302) | groundwater metagenome | biome: forest; feature: aquifer; material: groundwater | place: USA | collected 2011-08-07 | depth 5.8 m
CCCCTTGTGTTCCGGTGGGCCCCCCCGGAACGGGTCGGTCGGGCCCGGGCCCATCGAGCCCCCCAGCGCCACCAGCAGCCCCGCCAGCCGAATCGTCCTCATCTGCCGCCTCTCCGCATCAGAACCGGTGCTCGATTCCCCAGCCCCAGATGTTCCGATCGTAATCGTACAGGTCCACGTCCGACTCGTGGTCCACCATCGTCCCACTCACGTAGGCCGACCAGTGCTCCCCGAAGGAACGACGCAGCCCCACCTGCACCGTCCAGATGTCGTCGTCGCGGTGCTCCCCCGCCGGGTCCGCAACGCTCGCGTGGTCGTACCCCGCCGTCACGTACCCCACCCGCCCCGTCGCCACGATCCCCCACGCCACCGGGTGCGACACCGCGAACGACACACCGTCGGAGCCGTAGTCGAACTCCTTCCCCTCCGTCACACTCCAGACGTGCTCATAAAGCAGATCCAGGCGCAGATTCGTCCCTGGCACCCTCGCCGTCTGCCTCACAGCCACCTCGTTCGCGTGCCCGTCCGGGTCGAGCACGGGTCCGAACGCCGGCGACACCTCCCGCGTCACGTACCGGTACTCCACCCTCCCCGTGAGCCAGCCCGTCTCCTCCACCGCCACCGACGGCGCCACCGTCAGCCCCGTCTGGAACGGGTCGTAACCGAACTCCGTGTGGTCGAGCGTCACCTCCACGTGCGCGGCGACCCGCTCGCTCGCACGCCAGTCCGCCCCGACGCCGAGGCGCGCCTCGTCCGTGTTCGCGCGCGCGATCTCGTTGTACACCGTGCGCGAGCCCTCCGCGGAGAGCACCACGTCGAAGGCGTCCGACAGGTCGATCCGATACCACCCGCCCGCCGCGACGCCGCCGAACCAGGCGTCGCGCCTGCGATCCCCCGTCGGCACCTGCGTGTCGTCGCCGAGCGCGATCGCGTTCGTGTCGTAGCCGCCGAAGCCGCGCTGCCAGCAGGCCCACTTCCGCGCCCCCGCGGGGACGCCGAGGAACTCCCGCGCCGCGAGGCCGAACGCCGTCCCCGGGGAGGCCCGCTCCGCCTCCTCGAACGACCGCTTCGCCTCCCCCGCGTGCCCCAGCTCGCGGTGGCAGACGCCGACGTAGTAGTCGATCGCCTGCGTGTCGGTCGAGCCGCGACGCCCCGCCTCCTCGAACGCCGCGAGGGCCGCCTCGTGCCTCCCGAGCCGGCACAGGACGATGCCGCGCCACTCGGCGACCTGCCACTGGCCAGGCCTCGCGAGCTCGCAGGCGTCGAGCGCGTCGAGGGCGCCCGCGTCGTTCTTCGCGAGGAGACGCAGCCGACCCGTCTCGAGGAGCGCCTCGGGGAGCTTGCACCCCTTCGAGGAGGCCTCCTCGAGCCGCTGCGTCGCCTCCTCCCGATCGGCGTCGGTCTCGGCGGTGCGCGAGAGGGCGACTCCGTACCACCCGATGGCGTCGGGGTCGTTGGGATCGCAGGTGACGGCGTTGGAGAAGCAGAGGAGGGCGTCGCCGGCGCTGCCGGCCGTGAGGGAGCCCTTCCCGCGCTCGACCCACGTCGCGGATTCGTCGCTCGCGAACGCGGCGGCGGCGAGGAGACAGAGCGCGGCGGCCAGACCCTTCACGATGCCGACCCTCCGAGGGAAGCGGGGAATCCTACCGGGGCCCAGGTCCCTCGTCAACATCGTAGGAGGATGTCACTCACGTACGATTCGCTCCCCACGATCGGGCGTGGTTCAACCGATGGCGTTTCTCGGTGACACCGATTCACGGGCCTCGTAATCGTAGTCGTAATCGTTTTGGCCTGAACGATTACGACTACGACTACGATTGCGAACGGGGAGAATCTGTGACCCCGTTCTGAACCACGCCCACGATCGGAGCAGGGAGTCGGAGGCAGCCCCGCGAGGAGGAGGACGAGGCCGATTGCGGTGAGGTGTCTCATGGGCCGTCCTACGGGCGCAGGCGCGGGTGCCTAAGTGGCCCGCACTAAGTTTCACGGGATCGGCTGGAGGTACCAACCAGCACGTCCTTGGAGTAGCGCGCGCAAGCGCGCTGTGGACTAACGCCCGCAAGGGCGTCAGGACGCGGGCTGACAGCCTTGCGGCTGTCAGTCCATTGCGCCCTTGCGGGCGCGACTCCGGGATCCGTGAAGATTGGCATCCAGGAAAACTTAGTGCGGGCTACTTAGTGGAAGACGTTGATGATCTTGCGGACCAGCCACCCGACGAGGATGAATCCTCCGAGGAAGGCCCAGGCGAACTTGTGGCCGTAGACCTGCGAGAAATTGTTCCCCGAGAGCATGATGAAGACGAGCGGCACGGTCATGAAGGTGTTGTGCCTCGAGCGCTGCTTCGCGCGCTTCGCGTAGCGGAGGTCGGGCTCTTGGTTGGCGGTGACGGCGCTGACGATCCGCTTCTGGCCGGGGATGATCCGGATCCAGACGTTGGCGGCCATGATGGTGCCGAAGAGGGCGCCGATGTGGATGAAGGCGGCTCGCGGGTCCATGACGAACCGCAGCCCGGACGCTGCGCCGACGACGATGGCGAAGCAGATGGCGCCGCCGAGGAGCTCGTTCTCGCCGAGCCTGGAGTTCCAGAAGAGGTCATAGGCGACCCACCCGACGGCGAGGAGGCCGATCCCGACGGCGGTGGCCACGGTCGCGTTCCCGTGGATGCCCGCGGTGAGCGCGCCTCCCTGGTAGTACCTGAGGTAGAGGAGCGAGGCGCCGGTGAGCCAGGTGAGGCCCGCCTCCCACTTGAACCAGTGGAGCATCCCCGGCATGAACCCGGCGCGGAATCGCTGCTTCTCGACGCGGTAGAAGCCTCCGCTATGGACCATCCAGAGCTCGCCCGTCACGAAGTTCGCGGGGTCGGAGGGCGGCTTCTCGTCCTCGGTGAATCGGCGGTCGAGCCAGGCGAAGAACCAAGTGGTGCCGACCCAGGTGATGGCGAACAGGACGTGGGCCCATCGCGCGGCGATGTTGAGCCAGTCGCTGACTGAGAGGTCGAGGAAGATCTGGTCCATCGGCGGGGCTCCCTGGAACTCCGCGCGTAACGGTACGCGACGGGCCCGCCTCGGTCAAGCGCTGCGCCGAAGGGCACCGCGACCTTGCCGGGCATCAAGCGCCTCAACCTGGGGGCGAGCATTCGCCGAGCAAGCGTGCTTGCTTGACGGTTGTAGCGGTCGGCGTATACTCCCGCCGTCCCTCGCGAGATCTGGACAGTGCCTGAACCCGTCGCCACCCCGCATCTGCACGAACGCATCGCCTCACGCGTCGACGCCTGGAGGGGCGAGGGCTACCCGCACGTCAGATTCCCCGCGATCGGCGAAATCCTGGAGTGGGCGAGAGAGACGACGGTCGCGGTGAAAACCATCGACATGCTGGGCGAGGAAGTTCTCGAGGTCCGGCGCGTGTAGGCAGCCGGGCCGCGTCGTGCGCAGGCCCCGACGGGAAGGAGCAGAGGCGTGATCTCGTTGGTCGAGGCGCTCCACTATCGATGCCTCCGCTACGTGCGGCGGCCCCTGCGGAGGTTCCAGGTCCTCGTGGGGCCCAACGCGAGCGGAAAGACGACCTGCCTCGACGTCCCGGCCCTCCTCGGCCGCCTCGTGTCGCAGGGACTGGACGCCGCGATTGGCGAGAGGACGCAGAACTTCCAGGACCTCGTGTGGCGTCGGCAAGGTAGGCGCCTCGAGCTTGCAGTCGAAGCCAGTATCCCCGGAGAACTGCGAGAGCGGCTCTCGAACCCTCGCCTCGACACCATTCGCTACGAGGTTGGCCTCGGGTTGCTGGTGGGCTCCGACGAGGCTGCAATCCTGTCGGAGAGGGTCCTGCTGAAGGAGTCCAAGCCGTCCCATCCGGATGACTCGACCCTCTTTCCCCTCGCGCAGGCACCTGTGAAAACGATCCTGACGCCGAAGGGGGTCCGCGGATCGCAGACGGTCCTGAACAAACTGCCGAACGGCAACGACAATTTCTACGACGAGACCGGCAAGGGCTGGGACCACGCCTTCAAGCTCGGTGCACGGAAGAGCGCCTTCGGCAACCTGCCCGAGGACGAGTCGAAGTTCCCGGCGGCCTCCTGGCTGAAGCGCCTCCTGACGGACGGCATTCAGCAAATCGTCCTCAACAGCCTGCTCATCCGGAGGGCCAGTCCCCCGGGCCAGGCAAGGGGATTCAAGTCGGACGGGTCGAATCTCCCCTGGGTCATCGCCCAGGTGGCGAAGAAGACTCCCAACCGCTTCAAGGATTGGATCGCGCACCTCCAGACGGGCCTTCCCGACATCGAGGACATCACCACGCGCGAGCGTCCCGACGACAAGCATCGATACCTGGTCGTGCGGTACCGGGGCAACATCGAAGTCCCGTCGTGGATGGTCTCCGACGGCACGTTGCGGCTGCTGGCGCTTTCGCTCTTCGCCTACCTACCGGATTTCCGCGGGACCTTCCTCATCGAGGAGCCCGAGAACGGCATCCACCCAAGGGCCGTGGAGACGGTGTTCCAATCGCTTTCCTCCGTCTACGACGCCCAGGTGCTCCTGGCGACCCATTCGCCCGTCATCCTGAGCGTCGTGAAGGCGGAGGACGTATTGTGCTTCGCCAAAGACCATGACGGTGCGACCGCGATCGTCTCGGGGGATCGCCACCCCGCCCTGCGCGACTGGAAGGGGGAGGAGAACCTCGGCGTCCTGTACGCGAGCGGGGTGCTCGGATGAACGAGGATCCCCCGCCGAAGGACCTCGTCATCCTGGCGGCCGACAAGAACATCGAATATGGCCTGAGAGGGCTCCTCGAGCGGAAGGAGTCCCTCGGCATCCGAGCCATTGAGTACGATCTGTACGTCCACTCGCAAAAGGACCCGGGGTGCCTCCGCAGGGCTCACGATTTCCTTCGACCCTTCCACAGGAAATACGAGCGAGCCCTCGTCGTGTTCGACCGGGAGGGGTCCGGCAAGGAGGACACTTCTCGCGAGGAGCTTCAGCGGGAGGTTAGCGGAAGGCTGAAGAAGAACGGATGGGGGGAGCGCGCGGCGACCGTGGTGTTGGATCCCGAACTGGAGATTTGGGCCTGGTCCGAGTCCCAGGCCGTGGACAAGGTGATCGGATGGGCTGGTCTCGCGCCTACGCTCCGCGAACGATTGGTGTCCGAGGGGTTCCTTCAGCAAGGGGCCGTGAAGCCGATCCGGCCGAAGGAGTCCCTCGAGTGGGCACTCGAAGTCTCGAAGAAGGCACGGTCGTCATCCCTCTATCGGCAACTCGCGGGGGTCATCCCCCTGGCGTCGTGTACGGATGCGAGCTTTCAACTGCTTCGGTCGACGCTCCAGGCGTGGTTTCCTCCACTGGGCGCGGCCAAGCGTCATCGGAAATGACGGCAGGCGGGCACGACAGGCGACCGACGAGGCGCTAGTCAAATCGACGCCCCCACAAGGCGCCCGAGAAACCGCATCGCCGCTGCCCTTGCGGCGGACGGGCAGGAGCGGCATCCTCTCGGCCCCGTCCTGGGCGCCGAGCGCCCGGTCAGCGGCGGCGCGATCGACCCCAGGGTTTTTCGGTTCGCGGCGTAGGGTTTATCCCCGTTGCGCCGGCCAGTCCCCTAAGGTATTCACCTAGGGCTCATCGAGGACACGAATGGTGTTGTTTCGGGTCCTACCCTGAATCCCGCGCGTCACCTTCGCAGGGCGGATCACCAACGAGGGGAGAATCATGACCCCGTCTGAGGATACCGCGGCCCCCTCGTGGGGGCTGCTCGAGGCCGCGCCCGACGCCATGGTCGTCGTGGACGGACAGGGACTCATCCGATTCGCCAACTCGCATGCCGGGAGCCTCTTCGGCTACTCCCCCTCGGAACTCAGCGGCGCCCCCTTGGAGGCGCTGCTCCCGACTCGCTACCGATCGCGACACGCAGAGCAGGTTGCGAAGTTCTTCACCGCGCCGCGCGTGCGCCTCATGGGGGAGGGGCTCGAGCTGTTCGGCCTGCGCAAGGACGGGCAGGAGTTCCCGGTCGAGATCGCACTGAGTCCCATTCGCATCGCCGACAAGGCGATGGTCATCGCCGCGATCCGGGACAAGACGAGGGAGGCCGCCGCGGAGAGGGCCCTGCGCCAGAGCGAGGAGACCTTTCGCGGCCTGCTCGAGGCCGCGCCCGACGCGATGGTCATCGTGGACGCTCGTGGCCACATCAAGCTCCTCAACGCGCAGACCGAGCGCCTGTTCGGCTACCCGCGCGCGGAGCTCATCGGGAAGCCCGTCGAGGTGCTCATCCCCGAGCGGTTCCGCGCCAGCCACCCGGAGCATGTCCGCGACTTCGTCGCCTCGCCTCACACGCGTCCGATGGGAAGCGGCATGGACCTCTACGGACGCCGCCGCGACGGCACCGAGTTCCCCGTCGAGGTTGCGCTCAGCCCCATGTCGAGCGCTGCCGGCACGCTCGTCACGGCGGCGATCCGGGACGTGTCCGACCGCAGGCAGGCCGAGAAGGTCCGCGCCAGGAACCTCGAGCTCGAGATGGACAACCGCCGGGTGCGGGAGGCGAGCCGCCTGAAGAGCGAATTCCTCGCGCACATGTCCCACGAGCTCCGGACCCCGCTCAACGCGATCATCGGCTTCGGCGAGATCCTCTACAACGGACAGGTCGAGCCCTCGTCGCCGCAGTCCAAGGAATTCCTGGGCGACATCCTGACCAGCGGGCGTCACCTGTTGCAGCTCATCAACGACATCCTCGATCTCTCGAAGGTCGAGGCCGGTCGCCTGGAGTTCCGGGCCGAGGCCATCGATGTTCGCACCGTCATCGGGGAGGTGTGCGGCATCGTGCGGACGGGGGCCGCCGAGAAGCGCATCCGCGTCGACGTGGAGGTCGAGTCGGGACTCGACGCCACGCTCGATCCTGCCCGCTTCAAGCAGGTGCTCTACAACTACCTGTCCAACGCGCTCAAGTTCACGCCGGAAGGGGGGCGCGTGACAGTCCGGGCGCGGTCCGAGGGCACGGATCGACTTCGTGTCGAGGTCGAGGACTCTGGAGCCGGGATCGCACCCGGCGACATCACCAGTCTCTTCACGGAGTTCGTCCAGCTCCATCCGCGGGCGGCCCGCAAGCTCGGCGGCACCGGCCTCGGGCTCGCGCTCACGAAGAGGCTCGTCGAGGCCCAGGGTGGATCGGTCGGGGTCACGAGCGAGATCGGCAAGGGGAGCCTTTTCTTCGCGGTCCTCCCGCGACATGTGGCGGCTCACAAGGCACCTGAGGTGAACCCGGTGTTCGCCGCACGCGCTGCCGGAGCACGTTCGGTGCTCGTGGTCGAGGACGATCCGCGCGAGAGCGCCTTCCTGGCAGAGACGCTCACGGGCGCGGGGTATGCCGTCGAGACCGCCGCCACCGGGAAGGACGCCCTGGCCAAGGCCGGAGCGCGGACGTTCGACGCGATCACGCTCGACCTCTTGCTGCCGGACATGAGCGGGCTCGAGGTGCTCGCTGGAATCCGGACCGGCGGCCGCAGCAGCGGGGCCGTCGTCGTCATCGTGACCGTCGTGGCCGAGGCGCGCTCCGCAGGCGGATTCGTCGTCCACGACGTGCTCGGCAAGCCATTCGAGCCGGACGCGCTGCTCGAGTCGCTGAGGCGAGGTATCAGCCGCGGAGGCCGCGAGTTGGTGCTCGTGGTTGATAACGACCCCGGCACGGTCAAGCTCCTCGCCCACACGATCGAACGACTTGGCTTCGAGGTCATCGGCCACACCAATGCCAGGGCGGGCCTCGAGGCCGCGGAGCGGACCCACCCGATCGCCGTCATCCTCGACCTGTTGATGCCGGAGATGGACGGCTTCGAGTTCCTGGATCGCCTGCGGGCGCTGCCTGCCCACCACGCCACGCCCATCATCGTCTGGACCGCCAAGGATCTGACTGCCGAGGAGCGCGCGCGCCTTGCTGCGGCCGCCCAGGCCGTCGCATTCAAGAAGGGTGGCGGAGTCGCCTCCCTGGTAGCCGAGCTCGAGGCGTTCCTGCCGAGAGGCCCCGGACCGAGGAAGGACTGAGCCATGCCAGGCGAGCCGCTCCTCATCGTCGATGACAGCGTCACGAACCTGAAGCTCCTCGACTTCCTGCTGGCCAGGCAGGGGTATGAGGTCCGCACCGCGGCTGACGCCGAGGAGGCGCTCGTCATCCTGCGGGACTGGCGACCGCGGATGGTCCTCCTCGACCTTCAGTTACCGGGCATGGACGGCTTGGATCTGGCGCGGCGGCTCAAGTCCGATCCCTCGACGCGGGAGATCACGATCCTTGCGGTGACCGCGTACGCCATGAAGGGCGACGAGCCAGCGGCCCTCGCAGCAGGGTGCGATGCGTACGTGAGCAAGCCCATCGACACGCAGACGCTGCCGGCCCTCGTTGCCGAACTGCTCGCGAAGAACGCGCCGCAGGCCGGGGGGGCCCGCCGATGAGGCCCACAATCCTCCTCGTCGAAGACAACCCCACGACGCGCAAGGTCGTCCGGTTTGCCCTGGAGCGGGATGGCTGCGAGCTGCTCGAGGCACCGGACGCACAGACGGCGCTCCGCATCCTCCAGTCCCGACGAGCCGACCTCGTCATGCAGGATCTTTGCCTGCCCGACATGGACGGCTTCGTGCTCACCGCCGAGATCCGCGCGTTGTGCGGCCCGGACGTGCCGATCCTCTGCTTCTCGGGGTTCATCTCGAAGGACGAGGAGGCGCATGTGGCGGCGGCCGGGTTCGACGGTGTCGTCGCGAAGCCCGTGGAGCCGTCGCGTCTCGTGGAGATCGTCAGGGGCCACCTCGCGCCGGCCCGGTCAGAGCCCCGCGGCGTGCTCGCCGGCCGCACCATCCTCGTGGCCGACGACGATCCGCTCCAGCTCAAGCTCCTGCGATTCCGGCTCGACCGGATGGGGTGCATCGTCGTGCCCGCGGCCGACGGCGTGGAGGCGCTCGCGCTTGCCCGCAACAAGCCGCCCGACGCCATCGTCTCGGATGTGATGATGCCCGGGCTCGACGGCTTTGCGCTTGCCATGGCGGTCCGCGCCGAGCCCGCGCTTGCCCAGGTGCCCGTCATCCTGGTCACCTCGACCTACGTCGAGCCGTCCGACCGGGACCTCGCCCGGCGTGCCGGGGCGAACGAGTTCGTGCTGAGGACTCCGGATCTCCACGGCGTCGCGGAGGCACTGCACGCCGCCTTCGGGAGCCATGGACGGACTGCGGCGGCCCTGCCCCTCTCTGCCCCCGGAGCGGAGGTCGAACGGGAGCGCGTATTGCGCGTGCAGCGCCAGCTCGAGCGGCAGGTCTCCATCAACTCGGGCCTGGCGCAGCGATGTGCGATGCAGGCGTCCGAGATCGCCGTCCTGACCGGGATCACCGAGGCCGTCGTCGGGAGCGGCGACCTCGCGGCCACCCTCGAGGACGTGCTCGGGATGTGCTTCGACGCCGGCGGCGTGTCGGTGGGGGCGCTCTACCTGCTGGAGGCCGGCGGCCAGATGTCGGCGCGGGTCCTCGGCGGCTCGAGCCATTGGACGCAGCAACAGTTGGACACCTTCTTCGGCCACGCGGAGCTCCTCCGCCAGGTGATCGCAAGCGGCCGTCCCGCGATGCTGCGCGAGCCTCCGTGGGAGGTCGCGGGGCGAGAGGTCCTGGCCCTCAGCGGCGCCGCCTCCGCGCTCCTCTTTCCGCTCATCCATACGGGAGAGCCTCTCGGCGCGCTGTTCGTGATGTCGCGTTCGCAGCAGCTCGACGACCCCGACTGGCTTGCATTTGCGCACGGAGTGGCCAACCAGCTCACGTTGGCGGTCGCCCTCACTCGCTCAGTCAGGTCTCGCGCGACGTCGGAGGCTGCGGCCGTAGAGGCTCGCTCGCAGCTCCGGGCGGTCTTCGACAACGTGCCGGACTTCGTCTGCTCGGTCGATCGGAGCGGCGCCATCCGGTTCATCAACCGGGTGATGCCGCAGTACACGATGGACCAGGTCATCGGCTCCTCCTGGCTGTCGTACACGCCGCCGGAACAGCACGCCGAGATGGTTTCGGCCCTCGAATCCGTGCTGGCGACGGGCCAGGCCTTGAACTTCGAGGCGACCTCGACGGGACCCGATGGGAAGCCCATCTGGTTCTCGAGCCACATCGGTCCGGTGCACCGCAACGGGGACATCTCCGGCGCCGTGATCATCTCCCGCGACGTGACCGAGAAGAAGCTCACGGAAGCAAAGCTCCTCGCCTCCGATCGCATGGCGGCCGTCGGTACGCTCGCCGCTGGCGTCGCGCACGAAATCAACAACCCTCTCACGGCGGTCATCGGGAACCTCGACCTGGCGCTTAGGGACGTGACCGACCTGACGAGCCGGCTGGGGCTGCCGGACGACCTTCGCAATGAGCTCAGCGATGCGCGCGAGTGCGCGGAGCGGGTCCGCACCATCGTGCGCGACCTCAAGATCTTCTCCCGCGTCGAAGAGGCCAAGCGCGAGCCCGTGGACACCAAGCGCGTGCTGGAGTCGACGCTGCGGATGGCCTGGAACGAGATTCGCCACCGGGCGCACCTCGTCAAGCAGTACGGAGAGGTTCCGCCCGTCGAGGCCAACGAGTCCCGCCTTGGGCAGGTGTTTCTCAACCTCGTCGTGAACGCGGCCCACGCCATCCCCGAGGGGCGAGCCGACATCAACGAGATTCGCGTATCGACCCGGCTCGACCCGGGCGGAGGCGTGGTGGTCGAGATCGCGGACACGGGCGCCGGCATGTCGCCTGGAGTTCAGAAGCGGCTCTTCGAGCCCTTCTTCACGACCAAGCCCGCCGGGGTGGGGACCGGGCTGGGGCTCGCGATCTGCCAGCGTATCGTCACGGACTTGGGCGGGAGGATCGAGGTCGAAAGCGAATTCGGCAAGGGCAGCGTGTTCCGGGTCCACCTTCCGCAGGCTAGCTCGGAAAGGGCGTCCAGCGCAGCGCCGGCGATTGCCCCGTCCCCGGCTCGCCGGCGCGGCCGGATCCTGGTCATCGACGACGAGCCGATGCTCGGGACGATGATCGGCACGATCCTGTCGACCGAGCATGAGGTCGTCACGACCACGCGCGGTCGAGAGGCACTCGACCGGGTCTCGTCCGGCGAGCGATTCGACGTCGTTCTCTGCGATCTGATGATGCCCGACGTGACTGGGATGGACCTTCACGACGAGCTCGCGCGCGGCACACCCGACCAGGCCGCATGCGTGATCTTCATGACCGGCGGCGCGTTCACCGTCCGGGCGCGCGAGTTTCTCGATCGAGTGCCGAATCTGCGGATCGAGAAGCCGTTCGATCTCATGCAGCTCCGAGCGCTCGTGAACGATCGGATCCGTTAGGATCGCGGTCTCCCCTCGAGCACAAGGCGACCTCTGGCGCGACCCCATGGACAGGACGGCAACCGCTGCGCCGGAGCGGAGGGTCGTGCCGACGGCGTGTGTGGCTCCGGATCGACGATCCACGAAGACACACCAAGACACACGAAGGCCTGGCAACCGATCGCCCAGCGTCTCGCGCCCAAAGGCAGATGGTGAAGAACCCGGCACCTACGAGTACGAACCGGAGGGAGTGTTACCCAGGTTTGAACCACGCCCCACATCGGGTGCCAGCCGCCATCCACTCGGCATCTCGGCGAGCCGCATCAGCACGCCCCTCGCGAGAGGCCGGCTCTCGAAGGCAGGGCCGGACAACGGCCTGGCTCGCACGATCCTCTCCGCTCATCCCGGGAGGAAGGGCTGCTCGGAGGGGATGAGTCTACGTCCCCACGAAAGCCCTGTCTTTCATCTCCCGACGCCTTCGTGTGTCTTGGTGTGTCTTCGTGGATCAATTCCCTGGAACTCCCACCCCCTTCCGGCGTCCAATCCCCTCCGCATTCCCCGGCACCCGCCAATGCCGGGGGACACGTCTCAGGGCAAGATTCGCAACTCGTCGAGGGAGCCACACATGCGCCGCAGCAAGCTCGTAGGCGTCCTGTCCGGCCTCGTCCTCTCCACCACGCTCCTCTGGCTCTTCGCCGATGACAAAGGCGCACCCCCCGACCGCAAGAAGGTCGAACAGAACCTCAAGAAGGGGAACTGGAAGGAGGCCTTCGAGGGGTACCGCGCCCTCCTCCTCGACCCCAACGCCGAAGCCAGCCGCATGCCCGACGACCTCAACTTCGCCGTGCAGTCGATGCGGAACCTCGGTACCTCCGAGGAGTTCGACCCGCTCGTCGAAGACGCCGTGAAGGCCCACCCGAAGAGCTGGCAGCTCCTCGCCGCCGCCGCCAACCAGTACGAGAACAACGGCGAGCCGTACGGCTACATCGTCGCCGGCAAGTTCTCGCGAGGCCAGGCCCGCGGAGGCGAGGTCCGCTACGTCAGCACGATGGACCGCGACCACGTCCGCGCCCTCCAGCTCCTCCAGCAGGCGATGCCCCTCCTCGACGACGCCGACGCCACGCCGCAGCAGAAGGCCGACGTCTTCGTCCAGACCGCGAACACCGTCATGGGCCGCAACGGCTACAACGGCGCATGGCGCCTCCAGGCCCTCTCGGACATCTCCCAGCTTCCCGACTACGTCGAGGGGTGGTACGGCTACGGCTACGACCAGGGGAAGGGCGCCCCCGCCGACGCCGCGGGCAACCCGATCTTCCACGCCGTCCCCGCGGGCTGGGACAAGGCGAAGTCGGACGGCGAGCGCTGGCGCTGGTGCCTCCAGGCCGCCGCGAAGGCCGACCCGGCGCGCACCCCCGAGATCCGCTTCCTCTTCGCGCAGTTCCTCCGCTTCCAGTTCGACGTTCAGACCGTCGCCTCCTACGGCTGGCTCGCGCGCTTCGACGAGGAGGAGGGGACCTCCGAGAAGGACCAGACCAGCGCCGCCTTCTCCGTCCGCACGCTCACCGACAAGGAGACCCTCGCGCGGCTCGCGACCGGCGTGAAGCGGTTCGAGCTCCCCGACGAGTTCAACTTCATCCGGATCTTCCGCGACCTCGGGACCGCGCAGGCGGACACCTACGGCGAGCAGTCGCTCACCATGCTCGCGCAGATCTACGAGGACCGCCGCCAGTACCCGCACGCCGCGGAGATCTGGAAGGAGCTGATCAAGAAGTTCGGCGACCCGGGCAACGGCCGCAAGCAGCGCCTCGACCAGATCGAGGGGAACTGGGGCCAGTTCGACCCCTCGCAGACGCAGCCCGCGGGGCGCGGAGCGAGCGTCGGGTTCAAGTACAGGAACGGCTCGAAAGTCGAGCTCGAGGCGTTCGAGATCGACATCAAGCGACTCCTCGCCGACGTGAAGGACAAGCTCCTCTCCAACCCGCCGCAGCTCGACTGGAACGACACCGACGTCTCCAACATCGGCTACCGCATCGTCACCCGCAACCAGAAGCGATACCTGAAGGACAGCGTCGCGAAGTGGTCGATCGACCTCAACCCGCGGCTCGAGCACCTCGACCGCCACATGAACATCACCACGCCGCTCCAGAAGGCCGGCGCCTATCTCCTCGTCTCGAAGATGGAGGACGGGAACACCAGCCGCATCGTCATGTGGGTCGCCGACACCGTCGTCGTGAAGCGCCCCCTCGACATGAAGACCTGGTTCTTCGTCGCCGACGCCGTGACCGGCAAGCCGATCGCGCACGCGAACCTCGAGTGCTTCGGCTTTCGCCAGCGGTACGTTCAGGGCCCGAACCAGCAGAACGGGCACTACGTCATCGACACGCTCGACTTCGCCGAGTTCACCGACGACGACGGCCAGGTCGTCCTCGATGGCAAGGACCGCAACGAGTACACGTGGCTCATCTCCGCGACGACCGAGGGGCAGGACGCGCGGTTCGCCTACCTCGGCTTCACCGGCTTCTGGTACCAGCAGGCGTACGACGCCGAGTACAACCAGGTGAAGCTGTTCGGCATCACCGACCGCCCCGTCTACCGCCCGTCCCACACCGTGAAGTTCAAGGTCTGGGTCGAGCACGCGAAGTACGACGAGCAGGGGAAGTCGCCCTACGCGGGGCAGTCGTTCGCCGTCCAGATCACCGACCCGAAGGGCGACAAGATCTGGGAGAAGAGCCTGACCGCCGACGGCTACGGCGGAATCCAGGCGGAGTATCCCCTCGCCGCGGACGCGGCCCTCGGCATGTACGCCGTCACGCTCCCGACGATCGGACAGGGGACCTCGTTCCGCGTCGAGGAGTACAAGAAGCCCGAGTTCGAGGTGAAGGTCGACGCGCCGACCGAGCCGGTCATGCTCGGCGAGAAGGTGACCGCGACGATCCAGGCGAAGTACCTGTTCGGCGCGCCGGTGAACGAGGGGAAGGTCCACTACAAGATCATGCGGACGTCCTACAGCGCGAACTGGTACCCGCGCTGGTACTGGGACTGGTTCTACGGCCCCGGCGCATGGTGGTACGCCTGCGACTACGGCTGGTACCCCGGCTGGCGCGAGTGGGGCTGCTGCCGCCCGGGCTGCTGGTGGTGGGACTGGGTCCAGCCCGAGCAGCCCGAGATGGTCGCCGACGTCGAGTCCGCGATCGGCGCCGACGGCGTCGTGAAGGTCGAGATCGACACGGCAGTCGCGAAGGCGATCCACGGCGACCAGGATCACCAGTACACGATCACCGCCGAGGTGACCGACCCCTCCCGCCGCACGATCGTCGGGACGGGGAACGTCCTCGTCTCGAGGAAGCCGTTCAAGGTCTACGCGTGGGTCGACAGCGGCTGGTACCGCGCAGGGGACACCATCCACGCCTCGTTCCAGGCGCAGCGCCTCGACGGGAAGCCCGTGAAGGGGAAGGGCGCGCTCAAGATGTTCTCGATCACCTACGAGAAGGGCGGGAAGCCGCTCGAGGCCGAGGTCCAGAAGTGGGACCTCGACACCGACGATCAGGGCTCCTCCGTGCAGACGATCGAGGCCGCGCAGGCGGGGCAGTACCGCCTCTCCTACACGGTGACCGACGCGGCGAACCATGCGATCGAGGGAGGGTACGTCTTCACCGTCGTGGGCGACGGGTTCCATCACGGCGCCGACTTCCGATTCAACGCGCTCGAGCTGATCCCCGACAAGCGCGAGTACGCGCCCGGCGAGGCGGTGAAGCTGCAGATCAACGTGGACCAGGTCGGCGGGACGGTGCTCCTGTTCGATCGCCCGGCGAACGGCGTCTACCGCAAGCCGAAGGTGATCCGCCTGGAGGGGAAGAGCGCCAGCGAGGAGATCGCCGTCGCGCTCCGGGACATGCCGAACTTCTTCGTCGAGGCGATGACGGTCTGCGACGGGAAGGTGGAGTCGGAGTCGCGGGAAATCCTCGTGCCGCCGACGAGCCGCGTGCTCGACGTGACGCTGACGCCGTCCGGCGAGAAGTTCAAGCCGGGCCAGAAGGCGAAGGCGAAGGTGAAGCTGACCGACCCGGCGGGAAAGCCGTTCAAGGGCTCCGTCGTGGTGGCGGTCTACGACAAGGCGGTCGAGTACATCTCCGGCGGGTCGAACGTGCCGGCGATCCGCGAGTTCTTCTGGAAGTGGAGGCGCTCGCACCACGTGAACCTGGAGCACTCGCTCGCGATCTGGGGGCAGGTCGCGCTGAAGGAGAACGAGCCGGGGATGTCGACGATCGGCGTCTTCGGCGCGGCCGCCGAGGGCGCGGACGCGGGCGACCTCCAGGAGGCCAACAGCGACGGCTTCGAGAGGAAGGAGAAGTCGATGCTGGCCGCGAAGGCGCCCGGCGCCCCCGCGGCATCCGGGGGGCTGGCCCAGCGCGGCCGCATGGCCGGCGAGAGTGCCGGCGCAGCGCCTGCCGACAGGGACGAGGCCGGCGGCGGCGGGGGTGCTCCTCCGCCTCCTCCGGGCCCCGCCATGGTCCAGCCGACGGTCCGCTCGAACTTCGCCGACACGGCCCTCTGGGTCGCGGCGGTGGAGACCGACGACAACGGCGAGACCGAGGTCGAGTGGACGATGCCCGAGAGCCTGACGACCTGGAAGACGAAGGTCTGGGCGATGGGCGCGGGGACGCAGGTCGGCGAGGCCTCCGCGGACCTCATCACGACGAAGGACGTCATCGTGCGGCTGCAGGCCCCGCGCTTCTTCGTGCAGAAGGACGAGGTGGTCCTCTCCGCGAACGTGCACAACTACCTGAAGGCGAAGAAGAGCGTGCAGGTGACCCTCGCGCTCGACGGCGGCTGCCTCGAGGCGATGGGCGACCTTACGCAGACAATCGAGGTCGACCCCGAGGCGCAGAAGCGGGTCGACTGGCGCGTGAAGGTGACGCACGAGGGGACCGCGACCGTCCGCGCGAGCGCGCTGACGGACGAGGAGTCCGACGCGATGGAGATGAAGTTCCCCGTGTACGTGCACGGGATGCTGAAGACCGACTCGTACAGCGGAGTGGTGCGGCCGGAGCAGGAAATGGGCGCGATCACGATCCGCGTGCCGAAGGAGCGGCGGCCGGACCAGTCGCGTCTCGAGCTGCGCTACTCGCCGACTCTCGCGGGGGCGATGGTCGACGCGCTGCCGTACCTGACCGACTACCCGTACGGCTGCACGGAGCAGACGCTGAACCGCTTCCTCCCGACGGTGATCACGCAGAACATCCTGCTGAAGATGGGCCTCGACTTGAAGGACATCGAGGCGAAGCGGACGAACCTGAACGCGCAGGAGATCGGCGACGACAAGAAGCGCGCCGAGGACTGGGCGCGGGTGAAGAGCAACCACAACCCCGTCTTCGACATCGACGAGGTGAAGTTGATGGTGAAGACGAGCGTGAACCGCCTGACGAGCATGCAGTGCGCAGACGGCGGCTGGGGCTGGTTCAGCGGGTGGGGCGAGCAGAGCTGGCCTCACACGACGGCGTACGTCGTGCACGGCCTGCAGATCGCGCGCGAGAACGATGTGGCGCTCGTGCCCGGCGTCCTCGAGCGCGGGGTCGCGTGGCTGAAGTCGTACCAGGCGCGCGAGGTGCAGCGGCTGAAGCTCCCCTCCGACGCCCCGTACCACAAGGACTCGGCGGACGCGCTCGACGCGTTCGTCTACATGGTGCTCGTCGACGAGAAGAGCGAGAACGGCGAGATGCGCGACTTCCTCTTCCGCGACAAGAACCACCTCCCCGTGTACGCGAAGGCGATGTTCGGCCTCGCGCTCCACACGGTGGGGCAGACCGAGAAGCTGGCGGAGGTGCGCCAGAACCTCGACCAGTTCCTGGTGAACGACGACGAGGACCAGACGGCCTACCTGCGCCTCCCCGAGGACAACTGGTGGTGGTGCTGGTGGGGGAGCGAGTACGAGGCGCAGGCGTACTACTTGAAGCTCCTGTGCCGGATGGACCCGAAGGGGGAGACGGCGTCGCGGATGGTGAAGTACCTGGTGAACAACCGGAAGCACGCGACGTACTGGAACAGCACGCGCGACACGGCGACCTGCATCGAGGCGTTCGCCGACTACATGAAGGCGAGCGGCGAGGAGATGCCGGACATGACCGTGCAGATCACGGTCGACGGGAAGCAGGCGAAGGAGGTGAAGATCTCCCGCGAAAACCTGTTCTCCTTCGACAACAAGCTGGTGATGACGGGGGCCGAGCTCACCGACGGCGAGCACAAGATCGAGGTGCATCGCGTGGGCAAGGGGTCGGTCTACTTCAACGCGTACCTGACGAACTTCACGCTCGAGGACCCGATCGGGCCCGCGGGGCTGGAGGTGAAGGTCGCGAGGAAGTTCTATCGGCTTGTGCCCGTCGACAAGACCGAGAAGTCCGAAGGCGGACACGGGCAGGTGGTCGACCAGAAGGTCGAGAAGTACAAGCGCGAGGAGCTCGCGGACGGGGCCGATCTGAAGAGCGGAGACCTCGTCGAGGTGGAGCTGACGATCGACAGCAAGAACGACTACGAGTACCTGCTGTTCGAGGACATGAAGGCGGCGGGGTTCGAGCCCGTCGAGGTCCGCAGCGGGTACAACGGGAACGAGATGGGCGCGTACGTGGAGTACCACGACGAGCGCGTCGCGTTCTTCGTGCGCGTCCTGCCGCGCGGACAGCGGAGCATCAGCTACCGCCTCCGCGCGGAGATCCCTGGCAAGTTCAGCGCGCTGCCGACGCGGGCAAGCGCGATGTACGCGCCGGAGCTGAAGGCGAACTCGGCGGAGATGAAGCTCGGCGTGCATGACTAGACGGCAGGGGATAGGGGTGAGGGGATAGGGGATAGGATTGCCGTGCAGCCCGGTTTCTAGCCTCTAGCCCCTCGCCATGGATACCGTCTACGCCACGCTCGGGATGCTGGTCGTTATCACCGCCCTCGCGGTGATCGCGCGGCTCGGCATCCGGGGGGACGACGCGCGGAGGCGGCGGGCACGCGTAGGGCCTTGCCCCGGATCGCGCGCGCGGGGTATCATCCCTTCCCCGCCGCCATCCGCCGAGCGCCCCTCCCATGTGGATGCTTCCCTACGAGGGACGCCACGTCCCGCACGTGGTCGTCGAGGTCAACCAGCGCTGCAACATCACCTGCGCGGCGTGCTACAAGGACCGCTTCGGCCTCCAGAAGCCTCTCGACGAGGTCCGCGCCGACATCGATCTGGCCTGCTCGCTGCGCGACCTGAGCGCGCTCACGCTTGCGGGGGGAGAGCCCACGCTCCACCCCGACCTGCCCGAGATCGTCCGCTACGTCGCCTCGAAGGGCATCGCGCCGCACATCCTGACGAACGGGCACGCGCTCGACCCGGCGCTCCTCGGGCGCCTCCGCGAGGCGGGCCTCTCCGAGCTGTTCGTGCATGTCGACGGCATGCAGACGCGCCCCGACCTGCCGAAGGAGGCCACGGAGGCGGAGCGGAACGCATTCCGCGCGCGGATTGCGAAGCTGGTGACCGATCACGGCATCCGCTGCTCGATGATCATCACGCTCTACAAGCGACACCTCGGGAACCTGCCGGAGATCGTGGAGTTCATCCTGCGCGACCCGAATGTCTGCCGGCTCCTCGTGACCTGCTACAACGACTTCCACGCGATCGCGTCGGGCTTCTCGAGCACGGAGGTCCTCGGGAGGACGTACGAGAGGCCGCCAGTCGAGCGGACCGTCTGGATGAACGCCGCGGAGAAGCTGACGGGCGAAGCCGTCACGCTCGGCGAGGTCCGCTCCGCCCTTGCGGACCGCTTCGGCATGGAGCCGTTCGGCGCTGTCGGATCGAGCCTGGACCCCGAGGCCGTGAGGTGGATCGTCTACTACGCGTTCTCCATCCACGGCTCGCGGGAGCGGACGCTGGCGCTCTCGCCGGCGTTCGCGCGGATCGCGTCGCGGGTCTACGCGCGTGCGAGGCGGAAGGGGAAGCCGTACTCGTTCGGCGGGGTTCCGTCCGGCCTGCGGGCCGTGCTCGCGTGCGTGGCCTACGCGGTGGCCACGCTGTCGGTCCGCGAGGCATGGCGGGTCGCGGGGTTCCTCATGAATCTGCTTCGGCCAGGGACGACGATCCGCCACAAGGGGTTCACGTTCCAGGAGGGGCCGAGGCTGACGGCGGACGGTCGGATCGACTACTGCCGCGACTGTCCGGACGCGACGATTCGCGAGGGAGGGCTCGTGCCCGTCTGCCTGTCGGACATCCTCGCGCCGCTCCCGAAAGGCGCCCCGCGCACCGAACTCACACCTGTTCCGTAACTCCCATATATGTGAGCGGTTGCGCGATTCACTTCTTGCGACGCAGGCGTCGATTCCCTACAGTGATCGCCCTCGCCAAACCAAGGGGATTCGACACATGGGCACGCTCTTCATCGCGATCATTCTCGGGGTGGTCCTGGCCGTCGGCGGCATCATCTTTGCGCTCGGTCAGATGTCGCAGAAGAAGGCCCTCGCGCAGCGCGAGGCGGCCTCGCTGCTCCGCAAGCAGCGGGCGTCGGAGCGGAAGGTGTCTCCCCAGCCGATGCCCGCGGTGAAGCGGAGCCGCATGGCGACGCCCGTCGGCGCGAGGCGGTAGTCCACCTCGCCGAGCGAAGGACGGCCCTGTCTCCCCGCCGTCGCGGCGCAGGCGAGCCAGGGAAGGCGCGGCCGGCAGTTGCGGCCGGGCGCGGACGCCGGTAGGATGCCTCTGGAACGCCCCACGCCCTCAGATCGCAGGAGGCGCGAGGGCCCGTTCCCCCTTGTCCTCCGCCATCGCTCGGAGCCCGCATGCGATTCCTGCGAGCGTCACTGGCCGCGTCGGTCCTCGCCCTCTTCGCATCCGTGGCGGCCGCCAGGGATGTCCCTCGCGAGGATGTCTGGTTCGAGGACTTCCTCAACGGGCAGAAGACGGGATGGTCGCACCATGTCGTCGAACGCCTCCGGCGAGAGGGGACTCACGGTTGGCTCTATCGCGCGGAGAGTGAGGACCACCGCAGGTCGCGCGGCGTCGAGGAGACGATCCGAAACGAAGAGGAGGTCTTCTACACCCTCGACTTCGTCCCGATCGACGCGGCCTACCGCCACATCCAGGGGACGCAGGTGAGGACGAGGGAGGTGCGGGTCCGCAACGGAACCGCGCACTTCGTCAAGACCGTGAACGGCAGCGTCGAGGAGGATGACCTCGCCGGCCTCGTGCCCGAGGGGCCGTACCAGCACGTCGTGGCCTCGGGCAAGAAGCTCGAGGTCACCCTGCTCCCGCAGCCGGCGCCGGAGGGCGCGACGATCCCATTCCCGGTCGACGACGCCTCCGTCGCCCAGTACCTGAAGACGACTCCCGAGCTGTCGCTCGACGACGCGGGGATTCGGGCGAAGGCGAGAGAGGTCGTCGGCGAGGAGAAGGACGCGCTGGCCGCCGCGCGGCGGGTCGTCCACTGGGTGCACGCGACGCTGAAGCAGGAGATCAGCCTCATCAACAAGATGACCGCGAAGGAGGCGCTCGCCGCGGGCGCAGGCGACTGCACCGAGCTCGCGGCGGTCGTCGTGGCGTTCTGCCGCGCGGTGGGAATCCCCGCGCGCATCGCGCACGGACTCCTGTGGGGAGGGGACCTCTTCGGCTATCACGAATGGGCGGAGGTGTGGATCGGGCGGTGGCTCCCCATCGACGCGACGAGGGACCTCGTGGGCCTCCCGCCGGCCTACCTCTCCACCGGCGCGGACGATGACGGGCCCGAGCGCGCGCTGGTGAGGTCCCGGTCGGTGAGGCTTCTCGGACGCGTCTCCTTCCTCCTCGAGTCGGTGAAGGAGGGCGGGAAGGTCCGCGCCGTCTCCGAGCAGGACGCGCAGTTCCAGAGCGACGGGGCGCAGGTCACGAGCTTCGGCTGGGGAGTGAGCTTCACGCTGCCGGAGGGATGGACGCAGCAGCTCTCGAAGAAGGGGAGTCACCTCATCTTCGCAGGCACGGGCGCGATTCACGTCGACCTGTATCCCCGGTCGATGGCCGCCCCCCTGACGGAGGAGGGCGCGAAGTCGGCCTGCCAGCGCTTCGCGCAGCACCTCACCGACGCCCGCGTCCTCCCGGGGGAGATGAAGGTGGCCGGCGACCGGCGCGAGTTCGCTTGCGACCTCGAGGGGACCCTGAAGGGGGAGGGGGTGCGATACCGGCTCGTCTTCGTGGAGGCGCGCGGCCGGATGTTCTTCGTCATCGCCCTGGGAGCGGACGGGCCGGGGTTCGACGAGGATGCAAAGCCGTTCGACTCGTTCGTGCGGAGTCTCGAGTTTCCGTAGTCGGCTCGCGAATCAGGCGCGCGACTCCGTGCCCCCGCGGCGCTCGGCCCGCGCGGCGAG
>ORJL010299261.1_pt1 | contig 21627 bp, 17 predicted proteins | sample 1779941 | NCBI WGS metagenome assembly ORJL01 (sample SAMEA104232317, study PRJEB22302) | groundwater metagenome | biome: forest; feature: aquifer; material: groundwater | place: USA | collected 2011-08-07 | depth 5.8 m
TCCTTCGCGTCCTCGCCCTGCGACTCCGGGCTCTGCACCTGGACGCGCATCGCCGTCATGTCAACAGGGTTGAACTTCGCGTGGACCTCTTCGCCTACCTTCAGGTCAGCCAGCTTGCCGCTCGTGCCTTTCGGCAGGTTAATGACCGTGCTGTCGGCTACCTTTATGGTCTGCTCCTGCCCGCGCTCAGTCTTTATGGTCACATTGCCGCCCGAGATGGCCGATATCGTGCCTTCGAGTTCTTTCCCACTCTTGTCGACATCGCTGTCCTTGGACTTGCTCTTCTCAGCGCCGTCCTCGGCCTGCTTCACTCTAACCTTCTGCACAACCTTCCCGTGCTCCACCTCAACCTCGATCTTGGTGCCGGGAGCCAGCGCCTGCACTGCCATCGGGGTTGCAGAGTCCAGGGTCAACCCATTCGCCGAGATGTCAAATGTCTGTGTCTTTCCGTCTTTGGTGACAACCGTGATCTTTCCACTGACACTGTCTACATTCTGAAGAATACCGTCCACGGCCTGGGCCTGGGTGCCCTCGCAAGCCGAGAGCACCAGTAGCGATGCCATTACTGCCATCGGGACCGCCGCCGCGAACAGTTTGTACTTCATTCCCATCAATAGCCCGGGCCTCTTTTGCGAGACCACCTGGCTAATCAAGTTGCGTTCCTTATCCATTTCTGTACTCCTTCGTTTTTCTATTTGTCAACCGCGTTACGGTGTCACTGCGGGATCCGGCGCAATGACCGTCTGCGTGACCTTCGACGCCACTATTTTCGTGGCTCAGACTGAATAACGCCCTTGTCGCGAAGTTTGTTACAGTGATATCGTCGCGAACTCTGTTATAGAGATAAAGCTATCTTCACAATATGGCGCCCACAAGCACAAAACAACCTAACGAACGGGTGCTACTGTATCGGAAGGACTTGCGGGAGATGGACGGAGTGAGGGTTCTTGCAGTGAGACGCTTCCAAATAGAGAGCCTGGGCCTCTTCGACAGGAAGTTCTAAATACACAAACCGAGGTGAAAGATCTGCAGCCCTGCAACCCGCGAGGTGTTAGAAGAACGTGATGGCAGGTGACAATGACCCAACCTCGTCCTGTAACGGCCTGGAGTCATCATCTTTGGAGTTATCATCCCTGGTGCTAGCTGCGTCTACCTCCACCTCAGAGGCTACCCTCGAGTTGGGGTCGTATTGCACCACGACCTTCCGCCCTGCGGCAAGGTCCGCAAAGGTCCCCCGGATGCCTTTGCTCTTGATCGACGTGGCGTCGGCAATCGTGACTGTGACTGCGGCGCCCCCGTCTGCCACTATGGTAAGTTGGTTGAGTCCAACTGCGAGAATCCGCCCCACGACCTGCTGTTGAGCCACCGCTGTCGGCAGCGGCACTGCCGTCGGTGTAGGTGTCGGCGTTGTGTTTGGGACTGGGGTCCGTGTTGGCGTGGCGGTCGGTGTCGGAGTCGTGCCGGGGGTCGGGGCCTGCGTAGGGGTCGGTGCCTGCGCAGGGGTCGCTGTCGGCGTCGGCTGCCCACCAGACCCGCCCGGGCCATCGGAGACATCCATTCGCAACACGTTCGCGCTATTGGAATCGAAAGTCACCTTTGAAGTTCTACCTACTCTCAAATCAGCGATCGTGCCCGCAGCTTTGCCGCCAACATCGATTTGGCTATCCGAGGTAACGGTAACGGTAGTCCTTGTCCCATCGCTTGCTTCGACTGTGACCCGGCTGTCAGAGACCGCCACGATCTTCCCCCGGAGCTCCTGAATACCCGACTTCTGCCCGTCGCCTCCCCTGGAGTTGCCGTCACTCCCGGAGTCCAATAACTCGATCTTGGAGGCCTCCGTGCTGATCGAGTCAAACGTGGCCCTTACGGCGCGCCCCACGACCAGGTCTGCCTTCTTGGCTGAGTCTCCCTTCGACGTGAGATCCGTGTCGTTTGTTATGTTAACTGTCGTCCTGGAGCCATTGCTCGCCTCGATTGTGACCCGATTGACCGACACCGCCACGACCTTACCCTCGACAGTCTGCTTCTGGCGCCCACCAGGGGGATTGGGGTTCCTGAGCACTTCGACCTGCAAGGCCTCCCGGCTATCAGCATCAAACGACACTCTGACATCTTGCCCGACAGTAAGGACGGTCACCGAACCCCTGCCTTTGATCTCCGTGTGCCGAGTAATGTTCACCTTCGTCCGCGAGCCGTTGTCAGACTCGATGGTAACCTGGACCCCATCAATCACGACGATCTTGCCTTCGATCTGCCGCTCCTGCTTCTGCCCTCCGCCTGACGAGCCAGTGCTGCCAGGATCGAGCAACTCCACCTTCGACGCATTCGTGCTATCGGTATCGTAGGTGACCCTGACACTTCGTCCAACCGTTACGTCTGCGACCGAGGCCGTGTTGTTATCTTTTCCAACTATCTTCGTATCACCGATTATGTTCACGGTCGTCCGCGATCCCCTGTCTACGGCGATGCTGACCTTGCTACCGTCGACTGCCGCGATCGTCCCCTCGATCTGGCGCTCCTGCGCGCCCTTGCCAGACCCCTGCCCATTTCCACCGTCCGAGGTCTTCTCCACCTTTACCTGCATGGCAACCTGCGTGTTCAGGTCGAACTTGACACTGACCTTCGCACCTTCCGTCAATCCCTTCAGCCTAGAAGTCTGTCCTATACCCTCGAATTGAGTCTTGTCCGAAACGCTCAGCGTTACCTTGGAGCCGTCCCCCTTTTCAACTGTAAGGCGATTACCGGTGATGGCTAACACCGTGCCGGTCAACTCCTGCTCTTTCGATTCTTCCGGGGGCTCGGACTCTATCTTGTACGCCTTGATCTGCCCATCGTCCGCATATCTCCCCTGCACCCGCGCCACATCGCCAACCCGCAGCTTGGCTTTGCTCTCTGCATTCACCCCTTGGACAACCACCCCACCTATTATCAGAGGATCGAGGCTTGTAATAACCCCTCGAAGGTCTCCTTCCTTGTTGAGCAGCTCTGTCTCCAGCCTCGTGGCAAGAATTGTGCCATCGGGCCGCAGTTCTCCCCTGACCCTGACCATTAAGCCAACCCGAGGGGTACCACGCAGTTCAGTATTCGGCTGGATAACGATCTTCCGGCCCGCCACTGTCAGCGGGTCTGCCAGCGTAATCATGCCGCGCAGATCGACCCCTTCGTATTTCTCGACCTTCTGTGCTTCCTTCTCTTCCTTCTGTACTTCGATCTTCGATGCCCGCAGGGATCCATCGCTCAGGATGGTGCCCTTCACCTGGGCCATCGCACCCACCGAAAGATCGCCCTTCACCTCAGTGCTGGACGAGGTCGTTACCTGTGTCCCACCGATGCGCAGGGGCATCAGGCTGGTGACGGTGCCGTTGATCTCGCTCTCTCTGACTCCCGTTACTACCGATTGCTCTGTCAGCACACTCTGGTCGCTTGCGCCCGCCTTCGCGATGAGTTGCCCTCTCGATACCATAACATCAGCCCAGGAGAGGGACGCTTCGGATGATTTTGATTTCATGCCTTTCTTGGAGGCTTCCTCGATTACGCTGCTGCTTGCCGACCATTGTGAAGAGGACTTGTCCAGAATTACCTGGGCCTGGGGACCCTGGAGTTTACTTGCTTCCTCGAGGGCTGCGTCAATGTGGTTGCCAATCGCCTCGACAGTACGCGCACCTATGGGCTTCCCTGCCTCGGCCAGCGCCACCACTTCATCGACCCGCCGCTGGGAGAGCTCGACGTTCAGAAGCGCCTTGGCCTCGGGGCTGAAGGTTACCAACATCCTGCCACGCTCGGTCGCAGCCTTCACCGGGTAAAGGGCCTCACCCGGGAGGCTGCCTTGAGATGCGTATGCTACGCCGCCACCTGCTACAAAGACGCCTGCTGCGACCATCCCTGCTACTGCCGGTGTGGCGAGTCTCGGGTACATCTTAGGTAGCGGGTTACTGAAAGGGCGGGTGAGATTCCGCAGGACCCTAGTCATCAACCCTACGTGCTGTACTTCCGCCTGGACCGCAAGCCTGGCCCGCTGGCGGAACTCCGCCGAGGGCTGCGCTTCCGGCATTGGAGGTATTCGCAAGGCAAGACGGAGCAGGGGCTCGAGTTCCGCCCGGTGTGCCGGATACCGCGCCAGCACATCATCGACGGAAGCCCTACCGTTCCGGACTTCGTCCAGACACTCGACTAGTATCTGGTCTAACCTTGCCACGTTACTTCCCCTGCTCGAGCAGTTCTCGCAGCCGCCGGAGCGCCCGCAGTTGTATGACCCTCACCGCACCCTCGCTCTTGCCGAGGGCAGCGGCTACGTCCGAATACTCAAAACCTTCAACGAAGCGCATCATCAGTACCTGTTGCTGCTCACCCGCCAGGCGGCTGAGCATCCTGCGGACCACGTCCTGGTCCAGCATTGCATCCATTCCCTTGTCTCTATGTCCCTGTGCACTTTGACTAACGTCCTCCAGCGGGACCGTCTTGTCTCGACCACCCTTTCGGTAGTGATCGATTATGAGATTGTGTGCTATCGTATACAACCATGCTACGAACGGCTTCTCCGTCGGCCTGTAGCTCTTGATGGAGCGCCAGGCCCGTAAGAACGTCTCCTGCGTCAGGTCTTCTACATCCGAGACCACCGTCACTCTGTAGTAGATGTGCTTGTACACCTTGTCCAGATACATGTCGTAGAGACGGGTGAAAGCATCCCCATCCCCCTGCATCGCCTTCTGGACCAGCGGCTCCTCGGCTGATTGAGGTCTCGGCCCTGTCGCTGCTTCCCACATGTTGCTTAACGTCCAACCATTACCAAATGTTACAGCCAGTCTTTTGAAGCTGAGCACACCCTGGCCAGATCGGACGCCCATGCGAGAATCAGGAAATGCAGGACGGCCCACCGCCTCGAAACGGTCGGGGCCTTTTATGTGTCGATGGAGAAGCGTTTTGAAGGGATTAACTGGGAGATTGACAGCCGACAGGCCGCTCGAGGGCCCGATTCTCGCCGAGTTAGCACTCGGATGGAAGCAATCGGGGATGTGTCCGCTTACGCGGCTCCGTCCGAGAGGGCGCAGCAACCAATATAGCATGGCCCAGTAAGACCTGCCAAAAAGAAAAAATAATTACCCGGAGCGCTCCCCGCTTTGGGTTTTGCACTCCAGCAACACTTTGATTGTACCCCAAAAAGAAACAACGAGGGTGTGACCAACCGAGATTCGCGGGTCAGCGCGGCCTCGTGAAGCAGTACCCCACTCCCCTGCGCGAGAGGATGATCTTGGGGCTGCGAAGATCGTCTCCAAGCTTCCGACGGAGCCTGTACACGGACATTTTGATGGCGGCGGAGTCTACAAGTTCCGACCCCCACACCTTCTCAGCGAGCGTCCGTTGGGGAATCACACGCCCTTCGTTCCGGACAAGGCACGTCAACAAACCCCACTCTGTTGGCGTCAGGTTCACTTCCGCGCCATTCACCACAACTCGCCGGCCGGCCAGGTCCACCATGAACGGCCCACCCGTGACAACCCCTTCATCACCCCAAAGCTCTGGCATCTGGGTACGCCTGAGCACGGCCTTGACCCTCGCTAGAAGCTCTGTGTGGGAGAACGGCTTGACTATGTAGTCGTCAGCGCCGCTCTCGAGCCCTCTAACCCGGCTGGTCTCGTCTCCCCTTGCGGTAACGACAAGCACAGGCACGTTGGAAAACGCCCTTATCTCCTTCAGTACGTTCATCCCGTCCATGTCCGGCAACCCTAGGTCCAAGATCACCAGGTCCGGAGTCTCCGCCTCCATCAAATGAAGGCCATCCATCCCCTTCTTGGCGGAAAGTATCTGCATGTCAGGCCAGCGTATGTTCAGACAGAGGCTTATCGTCTCAAGAATGTCCTGGCTATCCTCAACAATGAGCGCCTTCATTTCCACCCCCCGCGTCCCGATGCTGTCTCCCACACTGGTATAATCATCTGAAATCTGCTCCCCTTCCCTGGTTCACTCTCGACCACCACCGTTCCCCCGTGGGCTTTAGCGATCCCTCTGCATAGTGATAGCCCGATGCCCAATCCGGGGATGTCCCGTCCGCCCTTCTTCCACCTTGCATATGGCTGCAACAAACGCCGCTGGCCAGTGGACGAAACTCCTTTGCCATAGTCCTGCACTTCGACAACGAACGACCCATCTGTCACCCTGGCCCGGAGATCGATCTGGCCAGCCCCAGAGCCATATCTCACGGCGCTGAAAACGAGGTTCGTGATCGCTTGCGTCAGTCGCTCCGGGTCCGCGACGATGACGGGCAGGGACTCCTGTGCCTCCAGATTCAGGTGTTGCCCCGTTTCCCTCACTTCCGGTTCGACCCGGTCGTACAACTCCTTCAGGAGTTGCTTTGTGTCCACAGGCTGAGTATGAATGCTCAGAGTGCCGCACTCAAAACCCACCGCATCCAACAGGTCATCAGTGCTTGCTTTCAGCGTGTTCGCGCCCGCCAGTATGTTTGATAGCAGCTTGCCCTGGTAGCTCTTTGGGTCGCCAGCCAGCAACTCCTGCAACATCCCGGCCGAGGCAAGGATCGAAGTGAGGGGCGTCCTAACTTCGTGTGTAAGCATCCCTGAGAACTGGAGAGTGTTAGCCACGGCCTCCGTGGCCTCGCGAAACCCCCGGCTCGTCATCTCGAATACAGTGACAACTTCCTTAAGAAAAGCGCTCCCCGCCTCCAACTTTTCGCCACACTCTCGTGCAGAAGAGGAGCGCCACAGGGCTTCCTTCATCAAGTCCCCATGGATCGTAACTACGTCCACGAGACTCACACGCCTCGCAATTGCCCTTCTCCCCAATTGGTGCCCTAACACCAGCGCGACCTCGTCTGCTCCCGCGAGGCTCTGGTCTAAAGCACGCGCATACTCCCTTCCAAACTCGGCCGGTAGCCGCCTCAATGCCCGCCCGTGAAGAAACGGTTGTCTGCTTCGAGGCAACGTCTCGGCAACAGCGATCTCTCCGCCTGAATCGATCTCAAGTTTCATCTGCGCCAGCCGTTGTCAGTAACCGTCGTCCCCCAGGCTATTTGGGACACGAAGCAACATGAAATCCGATAACACTTCGCCACAGTATCACCTTAACTAGAACATAGCACTGCAACGTCTCTCAGGCAACATTCCTCTTCTTATCCCAAACAACATGCACGTGAGGCACCCGCTTGGTCAGCCCGAGACCGCTGAGTCAGGCAGCGTTTCTAGCCTGCTTACTTCTGTAACCTGGCCCTTGCTCGGTGGTTGCGCTCGTTGCCACAACATTTCCTTGAGTGTGGTACGCTAGGAGATATGGAGTGCAACCTCTGGATGGGTGGAGGCTATAATGGCTAGACGGTCCAACTACGATGTCATTGCTGACATGCTCAGAATCAAGGGCACCAAGACCGCCGTAATGTACGGAGCAAACCTCAGTTACTCCCAGGCGCAAAGATACCTTCACCTGCTCGAAGCACAACAGCTTGTCAGAGTGGTGAAGAGAAATGACGGCCGCGCCGAATACCAGGCCACAGAGAAAGGGCGACGCTTTCTCGATCTCCTCGAGACCGTTGAGAGCATGACCGAAAACGTCGCCTGACACTGTCTATTGCAAGCAGCGCAGCACAAATCACCCAATCAGTTGCCGTGCCAGATGTTGCGTTGGGGGAGGGGCAAGAAACACCCCAGAGACAGTATCTTCGGACTCGTCCAGAGGCGACAACCGATTCGTCCTCGCAGTGATCGACGCAAGGACGAAACAGCCCGTCAAGGATGCCCAGGTGCATCTTCGCCTGTTCAAACTCAAAGGCGACAGCGACAGAGGCAGTCTCGCAACACCCGCCCCGACTGCGCCCGCGGGTGCAGCAGGAAGAAGAGGTGGGGGTCTATGTCACGCCTACACGGGCGCCAATTCACCGCGCAGAAGAGCGAGCGCCTCGTCTTTGATGCCCACGTCGTTACACTCCTTGAAAGTCGCATAAATGCCACGATCGCACAGCCGCAGGAGCCATCCATCGCGGGACGCCGGAATTTTCTTAAGTTCGTCACGTTCGTGCATCAATCGTACCAGCCTGAGAAGATAGTGCTCTTGCAACAAGGTATAAGTGCGTATCCGGCCCGTCTCTGGCCTAGCTTGCCCAGGTGTAGCCACATTCTGCTCGTCCATTTTGTCCACCTCTCCGGAAGGGCTTGCTCTCGCCGCTAGTGCCGGACCCGTCGGGCTGCACTATCGGCACCGCTCCCAACTTGTATAACGATTGCCAGCCGCACGTTTATTACAGCTCCTGGTTACAATAGGAATGAACCCCTGGCGCCGTTCTTTGTTCGCGTGGCTCGGGTCAGCGTCCTGTCCCAGGTATTGGCCGCGTGTTCGAGTTCGTAGTCAGCAGGTCGAAAAAAGGCCAGCCCGGACGGGAGTTGAAGTAGGATCATGGCAAAACCCCCGTTTCCAAACCGGAAGCGGGGCTTCTTCATACCCTGTTCCAAGGCCGTCAGTATCTCAGTACTCGATCCGCTTCAGGAACTCCTTGTCCTTCCTCCACTTGGGGCGCACCTCCACCCACAGATCGAGGTACACCGGCCGCTCGAGCAGCTCTTCGATCCGTTCCCGGGCCGCCGTGCCCAGCTCCTTCAGCTTCGCACCGCCGTGCCCGATCACTATCGCCCTCTGCGACGGCCTTTCGACATATAGCACGGCCTTGATGTAGTCCTTGCCCCCGAACTCCTCCGATTTCTCATCGAAGGCCTCGACCTCCACCGCCACCGCGTAGGGTATCTCCTCGCCGAACGACTCGAAGACCCTCTCGCGGACGGCCTCGCCCACGAGGAACCTCTCGGGCCGGTCGGTCACGTCGTCGGCCGGGTAATGCGCCTCGCCTTCCGGCAAATGCGCCACGATGCGCTCTAGCAACCTGTCGATGCCGTCTTTCTTGCGGGCGCTGATGGGCACGATATCGAGGAAGGGGTGCCTGCGGCCGTACTGCTCGATGATCGGGAGCAGCGCCTCCTTCGCCCGGAGGTCGATCTTGTTTATCGCGAGAATTGCTGGCTTCTTCGCCCTCTCGAGGTCCTGAATCAGCCGCTCCTCGATGTCCGCGGGAGGCTTCGCCTCGACCATCAACACCACGAGGTCCGCCGAATCCAGCGCCTCCAGCGCCCTCCCGACCAGCCGCCGCTCGAGGACGTCATGGGTCTTGTAAGGCACGCCAGGCGTGTCGAGGAACGACACCTGGTAGCCATCCCCTGTGAGGATGCCAAGTATCTTGTGGCGCGTCGTCTGGGCCTTGGAGCTTATCGCCGAGAGCCTGTAATCGATCAGCAGGTTCAGCAGCGTCGACTTGCCCGCGTTCGGCCTGCCTATGATGGCAACGATGCCTGACTTGAACGGAGGGGCCTTCGCTTTACGTTTCGAGGGCAAGCCTATTCCGCGCCAACAGCAGACAGCAGCCAGTAGGCCAGCGCCTGCCGGGTCTGGTCCAGGCGGTGCGCAAGCAGCTTCGCCACCCCGGCCATAACTTCGTACCCGAGCTCCCTATGGCTCTTCATGAGCTTCCTCAGCGCGGCGCCGTCGATGCACACCAGGGTGCAGGGCTGCACGGCTCTTGCCGTGAAACTGATCAAGTGGGGCTCCACGATAGCCGACCACCCCAGCGCCTCCCCGGGCCCAAGGGTCGCTACGACCCTTGGTTGAGGCGGCCTCCCGTTCCTTCCCTTGACGGGCATCTCCAGGGCGATCTTGCCCTCTTCGAGCACATACAATGCCGTTGAATCTTCGCCTTCCTGGAACAGCACCCCCCCAACCTCGATGCTTACCTGCTTGCATAGCGGCAGGATAGCCTCCATCTGCTCCTTGCCCAGGCCCGAGAACAACTGGCACCGCTCCAGGGCTGGCCTCAACTTGAGCTCCATACCCACCTCACCCTCCGCTGGCGTTGGTTTTCCGGTAACCTCTCCAGCACTCAGAGAATGTCATATCTTAGCTTCATCGGTCCGGTGGGTCAAGTACCTAATCATGCATTTTAGCGTCAATTTGACAGTGAGCGCCTACGCCGCCTGGACTGCCTTCGGGTTATGCAGTCTTCCCCAGTCTCTTGTACACCACCTGGAGGTCGTGCTCCAGATCCTCGAGGCCATATTGTGCCGGTATCCGCCTCTGCCTGACGTATTCCATCATCTCCCATATCGATACGCCGGCTTCTTCCGCCGCTTTCCCCATCGTCACAGTGCCGCGGCCGTACTCCTGGGCGTAGTGGTCCAGCTTCCACGTTTTCACAGCCTGATAAAGCAGTTTCCGCACGACCGTAGACCGGTCGATCTGTTCCAAACGCTCTATCTCCTCTATGTCTGAAACCAGATCCGTCGGTATGCGTGCGCCGACCATCTGCTCTTTCTTCATCCTCTCACCTTCTTGCCTCGCTTCAACAGTTCAGCCAATACGTCGGGCGATAGCCACATGACTCTACCCAGCTCGCCCAGACTTTCCTCGTATTCCTCTTCATCCAGCAGGTCGCGTAGCCGGGCTTCCAACAAGACGGCTCCCGTGCCTAGAAATTCAACGTCAAGGGAGGTCGCCAGGTGGCGTGCGTACAAGTCGTCCAAGATGACTGGTGTCTTCTGGCTGGCCGCCAGAACGATGGCTTCCGTTTCGCCTTGCCCGATGCCTCCGCTACGCAAGTAGGAGGCTGCCCTGGCTTGCAACCTCCTGCCAAGGGGACGTACTTGTATCCACCCCTCATCGACTGCCTTCTCGATCTCCTCCGCGCCCGCCCTGCGAAGGCGCTTGCCGTCATCGATCACTTCCCGCCGGACTGCCCCAGGGATAAGAACTCTTCCATACAGCCTTCGCAGGAGAACCAGCCTTCCGATGCGGAACAGTCCAATCAGCCCCGAAGAATCGGCAATTACTGGCATGTCACTCACTAACTGCTATGGCTACCCGGCTTTATAAATGTTAACACTTGCCAAAAATGTTTGCAATAGAGTGTACCCGGCCAGCCATCTTCGACACAATTTTGGCGCGCGGGCTACGCCGCCTGTATTGCCTGCGGGTCCATCCAGAGGACTTCCCAGTGGTGGCCGTCGGGGTCGTAGAAGCTCCAACTGTACATGAAGCCCATGTCACTCGGCTTCATGGCGTGCTTCCCTCCGGCCTCGATGGCGGTCTCGACCATCTGGTCGACCTCTTCCCTGCTGTTGCACGACAGCGCGAACAAGCCCTCGGTTGAAGTGCTAGTGTCGATGATCTTCTTGGTGGTGAACGTCTTGAAGAACGGCTCTGTCACGAGCATCACGTACGCCTCGTCGCTAATTATCATGCAGGCGGCCTTCTCGTCGGTGAACTGCTTGTTGAACTCGAACCCGAGCTTCCTGAAAAACTCCATCGACCGTTTGAGGTCGCGGACCGGAAGATTGACGAATACCTTGCGTGCCTGTGCCCCTAACATCTCCTCCTCCTTTGGGTCAATCCTCCATTTTAGCACCGCGGCTTCACGCCAGGGAACAAGAAGGACGGCACGGGAGAACAGAACGTACGCTGTACCACCGACTTCGAAACCGCTATACTCTAGCTCGTGTACCAGCTTTCTCATGTCTGGAAACGCTTAAATAACGGCGGGAAGCCCAATCTGGCTGGAGGCCGTGTCCATGCCACGCAGGATCAGTGATGTAATAGGTACGACACGGCAGGCCCTGGAGGAGCAAGGGGCACTGGACGGGTTCTCCGATATTGATGCACAGTTCCACTTCGACCCTCACTTGCTCCGTTCTACGACCATCCCAGAATTTTCGAATTCCCGCCTCAGGCTAGAAGAGCATTTTACCAGTGTGATCCGCCTCCTAGATGCCCATAAGTTCAAAGGTGATCTACTATACAGGCAAGCGGTAAAGATGCTGACATTCCCAGAGCTCCCTGCGATAAAGCTGGGGTACTGCACTGGAGGTGGTTATGGGAAAGGCATCGGCCCAGGTCTGGCCACCAGGATTACGGAGACAGCCGCAGAAATAGTCTCCGCCGGTATCAAAGACCCTGTTCTGTTCGAACTAGTGGGCCTGTTTGAGGAGGATATTGGCGCAGACCGGATAAGTGACATGACCGTACACATCATATTGCCCGACATCCTCCGGTTTTCTGAGCGGGTGGCCAGAAATCTCATGGTGCCGACAAAGCATTTCACCTACATGTCTGATGGCTACGATCTACCATTCGACCCGACGACAAGAAAAGTGATTGGCCTGGCCCCAAGGGAGTTCCTCAGGAATCTCCCAGTCGCCTTGGATTTCAGCGAAATCGACTTCGTGTCTGCTTATAACCAGCAACTGCGCAATAGGGTCAACGCATTCATCGGTGACACATGGAGAAAGGCGGGAGGCAAGAGAGCCTTAAGGCAAAGCTTGCTGGAAAACCCTGAGCGAATCAAAGGGTTGATAAATGTCTACGTCGGAAAGACTAATCAGCAATATGACTTCAAAGGCGATCCTGCCGGCGAGTTCATCTGGGCCGACATTGCGGAGAAGTTCGCAAAGGACTATCCCCTCCGCCTTGACATCGCAGGTCGGAAAGCCCCACCCATCCTAGAGGTAGTCGACGCAATATGCAACAAGTTCAAGCAGCTTGTCGAACTCAATGGACTCAGCCGGCTGTTATACACTGATGCACGTCGGCCACGTCATGAGCGTTTTGCTCAACTGCTGTTTTTCGGTATCGCTGACGCCTACTGCGCAGCCAACAACCTAGACGTCAGCCGCGAGCCGAGTGCCGGCAACGGACCAGTAGACTTTAAGATAAGCGGCGGGTACTTTGCTCGGGTCAACGTCGAAGTGAAGTACAGCTCGAATCCGAAACTCATCCGGGGTTACACTGCTCAGCTTCCCGCTTACGATCAGGCAGAGAAGGCTTGCCACAGTATCTATCTGGTCATCCGCACGACCACGTCTGACAATTCCATCAAGCGACTTCTTGATCTCCAAGAGGACCACAAGAAGTGCGGCAAGACAGCACCTGACATTATTCTGGTGGACGGCAGGCTCAGGCTTTCGGCCAGCAGGCTCTAGTCTGCCAAGACACCCCACATCACGCCATTCGGCTCTGCCCCTCTACTTCTGCTCCCCACTCGCCCCTGGCGCCAGCGTCTTCGCCAGCCACGCGTTGAACAGGCCTGCGTTGGAACCGTCGCCGCTAGTGACCAGGATATCGGGGGTGATCTTTACCTTGCCGTTCGCGACTTCCTGCAACACCTTGAGTATCGCCAGGAGCTGCGGCCCCAGCACTTCGTTCTGCGCCTGGTACGCGTCCGCCGTGCCCTTGCCGACCTCGCGCTGCTCGTAGGCGGAACCGTCGGCCTTGATCTTCGTCGAGTCCCTGACGCCCTCCGCCTCTCGGCGCAAGGCCTCCGCACGGTCGGACGCGATCTGTATCGAGAGCTTCGCGGCAATGACGTCGGTCTGCTTGTCCGCCTGCGCCTTCTTCTGCTCGACCTCGATCCGCTTCTCCTGTGCGAGGGCCTGTTCGGTGTACTGCGCCTGTTGCTGGAGCGCGATCTCGCGGTCGGTCTGCGTCTTGAGTAGCGTCTGGTCCACCGAAATGTATGCGATCAGCAGGTTCTGCGCCTCGACGTGGTAGAGCTTGAACTCCTCCCGCGCCCTTTCCAGGGCCTCCCTCTGGAGGTCGTACCGGCTTTGCACGAACTCGATGGCCTTCTTCTCGCCAGCCTTGTTCCGGAACGACGAGTCGATCAGGGGATGCACGATCTGCTCGATGAGATTGGACACCGACCCGAACCGTGCGATGACGAACGCGGCGTGCTCGGGCCTGATCCGGATTATCATCCTCACGTCGACTTCGAGCTGGAAACCGTCCTTCGACGTCACGCGCAACTGGCTGAACTTGAAGAACTCGGTGCCCTTGTCGGTAGGCTCCGGCTCGGGCGGCCTGGCAGGCGCCATCTTCGCGGGGTGTACTCCCGAGGCGGCAAGCCGGTCGCCCCGCGCCTCCGCCGACGCCCAGTCGATCGTCACGGCGCTCGTCGGCACCAGATAAGGACTGAAAGCGATGGTGTTCAGGTTGTACTTGCCCGGCGCTACTGCATCCTTCCATATCCCACGGGTGTTCCTGTCGGTCTGGAGGATGTTCTCCACTTCCTCGTGTATAGGCTGGCGGTAGTCCGGAGTGACGGTGGTCTCGGTTGGCTGGGCAGGGTTCTGCTCGAGCTCCCGCCCGATATTGGAGCGCAACACCGCGACGTACCCCGGCGGCACCTCGGCGACGTCGTACAGCTCGATCTTGAACAGCAGGGGGTTGATGTAGTACTGGCCGGGCTGTAGTGTGTCGAGCTGCGGCCCTCTGTAGCCCCCGGTCTTCAGGAACGCCTGGCCATCCTGGAAGAACATGTGGGGCCTTGCATCGGGGTGCTCGGCGTCGGGCTCCTCGATAGGCTTCGGCGCGACGATGTACCCCGATGGCAGCGGAGTGCCGTCGAGCGCGACCGCGATGCCCACCTTCTCCTTCGGAACGCTGGTGACGGGCTTCTTGACGACATCGAACACCATCGTGTTGATGCGATAGGTGCCTGGGCGGAGAATCGCGACCTGGGGACCTTTGCTGCCACCGCCGACGAGGAACGCCCTCGCGTCCTGGTAGGAGTTGCACGGGATGTCGTTACCGAGCAGGCGCCCCGTCGGGAGCGGCACCCCATCCACCGATTCCACAATCCCGACTTCCTCGGTGCCGATGTCCGTAATATCGACCTTGTCGATCTCCCAGACGATGGGGTTCCGCCAGTAGAGGCCCGGCATGAGTGTTCCGGCCTGGATGCCGATCTCGCCGTCCCTCGAGATGATCTGGCCCTCCGGCATCTTCTTGCCGAACATCTTCTTCGTCAGCACGCCGACTTCGTCGTCCCTGATCAAAGCGAAGCCCCGCCAGATGAACACCCCCAGCAAGACGAGCAGCGCAACCAGGAGGAACATAGAGGGGACTAACCACACCGACAGGGAGGCGACAAATGCGACAATCGAGACGATCAGGAGGACGAGACCAAGCGCCGCGAGGACCAGAGATACTAGCAGTTGCATCGTCGGCCTCCTCAGGTCGGTCACCTACGATTAGCCAGCACCAGCTCCGAGTTGCCCCGTGCTAGAGAAGTCCCAGGAATTCGCCCACTGTGAGGTTCGCCTGCCTGATGATGGCCCTCAAAGTGCCCACCGGCAGGTCTTTGGGATGCATCGGGACTGTTATGGGTCTCTTCAGTCCCTCCTTATAGAGGACAATGTGGCTGCCGGTCTGCCTTCTGTTGACGAAGCCTGCTCTTTCAAGAGCGGCTACGACTTCTCTTGGTTTGAGCACCGGCAGTTCCTGTTTCACATTGGTCGGTTAGAGCTTCGCCAGTTTGATGTTCTCGAACTGTTCGGGAATAGGCAAGCCTTCTTCCTTCGCCACGGCCAGCCAGCCAGCCATGGCGTCTTTGATCATGTCCATCGCTTCCTCGAAAGTCTTGCCGCACGAGATGCAACCCGGCAGGGAGGGAACAGAAATGGTGTAGCCGCCTTCCGGCTCGCTCTGGAGTTCGAAAACCACGCCCCAGCGGATCACCTGAAAGACTTTTGGCCTGCCTTTGACCACTACCTTTTTCACCGGACCCACCCTCACCATTGAACAAACATGGTCTGTCCGACTTCCTGTGCCTACGACTATCCTTCTGGAACAGGAATCCTTGAACATTGTACCCAGGAAGCCAGGCCATGTCCACTCGGTGCGATGCGACGTGCAGCGGGGCAGCCTTGAGGCTTGTTGCACCTGACACAAACCAAAGGAAACCACCCTGTGAGACTAGGTAGTTTCGCGTAGGTAACGGCCCCAAAACTACGCTTGCTGCTGAGCCCGCAGGGGTGCCAGAATGCCGCTGGCTGATTCCGAAATCCATGTCCGAAGGCCTGAGACAACACGTCCTTTTCGGAGTCACTGCCCATAACGAGCCACCGTTTCCGAACGAGTGGACTCTCTGGTTGACGAGTAGATTGCCAGAGGTACTGGCACTGTCGGGCCGCATCTTGTTGACCAGGGAGTGATCCATGTCGAACAGGCGTTGGACTCTGGCTGCGAAGCTCCTCTCTATCCTGATGGCAGCCACGATCGTAGCCACAGGGATTCCGTCCTCGGCGGTGGCTTCAGCCACAAAGGTTGGCCAGGGGAAGCATCTCGCAGCTCAACAAGCTCCACAAGCCGCCCCCCCGGACATCGTGAAGCGCCCCAAACTCCCTCCGGTCGTCGCCCGGGTGTCAGTTGATGCTGGAGGGACCCTAACAACTCCCGACAGGTCGATTTCAGTCACTTTCCCTCCTGGGGCAGCTTCTGAGACCCTTGACATCGCTCTGACGCAATTGTGGCCAGCGGTGTGGGGCGCCTCAGGCATGCGCGTGGTCAACATGTTCGAATTGAAGGCCACTGCGCCCAACCGTGGCAATACCGTCGTCTCCCAGTTCGCTAAGGACATCGACATCTCTTTCCGGCTCTCCGAGGACTACAGCAAGAACGAGATGAAGGGCCTCGACATAGGTTCCCTGGGTCTCTACTACCTCGACGAGACCAACGGCAAGTGGTTACCACTATCGGCCACTCTCAACCGGGGCGCGGCGCCGTCTATTCTGGCGAAGAGTCGTCACTTCAGTATTTTTGGGACACAGGCTGCTCCCGTCATTTCGGGCCCCGGGACCGTGCTTGCATTCCAGAACGACCTGCACTCGGGTGCCGCCACGGCGCAGGTCCCCATCGAGGTCCCGCCCGGGCCCGGCGGCTTTGCACCTCAACTGGCCCTATCCTACAACTCCGGCTCGGTGGACGAGATGAAGAACAAGCGGGATGTCGGATCGTGGGTTGGCATAGGCTGGAGCCTCAAGATTGGACGGGTGAGCGCCAATTCAGAGACCGGGCAGTTTTCCCTCGATTTCCCTGGTGGCGGTTACAAGCTTGTCCCAGACCCGTTAGCCTCCGGTGCTGGCTACTATCGCACCGAGCAGGAGAGCGGCCTGAAGATTCATTACACACCTGACCAACAATGGGAGGTGTGGGACAGGAACGGCACCTACTACAAGTTCGACCTGCCGGAGTACTACAGCGACCACTACCAGAACTACTACCTCGGCCCCTGCCTCCAGAGACCGCAGGTGAACTACGCCTATGACCTAACGCTGATCAGGGACACCCACGGAAATGAGATCCATGTGACTTACAACCGGGACCTTGTGGATGGTAACTGCACCACACCGATAACAGGGTACCTTCGCGATGTGGTTTCGGCTTACCCACTGGATATCTCATATGGAAGGAATGCCAATGACCCATCGAGCCTGAACCGTTTCAACATACATCTCAACGCCGGTTCCGATGTCCTCAGCCCCGACGGGTATGGCTGGCTTCGGAACGACAACCCCCGGGTGGACGGTATCCCAAGGGTACGCGAAAACAAACGGCTGGACTCCATCGAGGTGCAGCAGGATACAAATGGAGATGGAGTCTATGAGACCCGGGTCCGCAAGTATGTAGCGGCATACAACACGACCCCCTATAGCAGCTCGTACCCCTTCTCAGCCGGGATGATGACTTTGACATCGATCAAGCAGGTCGGCGCTGACGGGACCTCGGAGCTGCCCACCATGGCCTTCACGTATTCGACGCCACTAACGTACTTCCACAACTCGGACCCCACCGTGACTTGGGAACCGGCGGGCAACCCGGGAAACCCTGCCCAGTTCACCTAGCCTCACCTGGCGACAATCAACAACGGGTATGGGGCGACGGTCTCTTATGCCTATCAGACTCTCCCGGACCAGTCCAACATCCTCGACCCCCACGACTGGCCACAGGACATCTGGAGTAGAGCAGTTGTGCATCAGCGTTCGGTTAACCCGGGCATAGGCCCAGCCCAGACCCTGACCTACGACTACACCGGCGACCCGCGATACCATCAGTCGATTGGGGCTATCACCCGCATGAGTGTCGCCGACGGTGGCTCGCAGGCCAGTCTTCAACCCGGCGGCAGTCCCTATGCCCTGTCCAGTTCCTCACCGGCCATAAGCTCCGACGGCCAACGTGTGGCTTTCCAATCCAATGCGGACAACCTTGTGCCCAACGACTACAACGGCATGACCGACGTCTTTGTTCGCGGGACCGGAGGCACAACCCGCGAAAGCGTTACGACGGGCGGAGCCGAGTCTAACGGGAATAGCCAATTCCCCCGGATGAGCCGCGATGGCGGTTACGTCGTGTTCGATTCCCAGGCCAACAACCTGGTAGCGCAAGACTACAATGGCTACACCAACGACATCTACCTGCGAGAGCGGTTGGTTCCTTCGGCTACACCAACGACATCTACCTGCGAGAGCGGTTGGTTCCTTCAACGATTCGGGTAGACGTTGCCTCCGACGGGTCGCAGGCCAACTATGGCGCGACCCAGCCTGCACTCAGCGACGACGGGCGGTATGTCGCCTTCACATCTTTCGCCACGAATCTGACCCAGGACCCGGTCTACTATGAGTTCTCGCACATCTTCCGCCGCGATACTCAGTCAGGTACCACCAGTTTAGTCAGTGTCAAGAACTCCGGCACCTGGCCGATGGGACCGTCGTCGTACCCGGCCATCAGCGGGGACGGGAGGTACGTGGTCTTTCAGTCAGATGCTGACAATCTCATCAGTGGGGACACCAACGGGGTTACTGACGTCTTTGTCCGTGACGTGACAGCCGCCACCACTACCCGAGTAAGTGTCGCCAGCGACGGCACTCAGGCCAACGGCGCGTCTTCCCACCCGGCGATCAGCGGCGACGGACGGTTCGTCGTGTTCGAGTCCAATGCTTCAAACCTCTTCTCGGGAGACAGCAACGCCAAGAGTGACGTCTTCATTAGAGACCGCCAGACCGGCACAACAAAGATGGTGAGCCTATCAACTGACGGAGTACAGGGTAATGACAACTCCACCGGCGCCTCCGTCAGCGACGACGGTCGCTACGTCGCTTTTGTTTCGCTTGCTTCAAACCTCGTGCCGGGAGACGGCTACGGGTCGTCCGACGCATTCGTTTACAACCGGCAGGCCCAGACCATCACCAAGATCGGAAGAGATGCAACAGAAGTTGCATTAAGCTCCGATGGCCGGTACGTCGCCTTCACTTCTGCCGGTCGAGATCTCGTGCCAAACGACACGAACGAGGCAGCGGATATCTTCCGCTTCGACAGGCAGGGCGCCTCTACCAACCACTGGCTCGACGAGTACCGTGGCTTCGAGCAGGTGAGGGAGGCCGACTCACAGGGTAACTACACAGACCACTGGTTCTACACCACCGGCTTCCAGGGTGGCAAGGACGCCGACAAACTAACGGGCAAGGAGTACAAGGTCGAGTGGAGAGACTCGTCCAACAACCTGCTCCAGCAGCGTATCACCTCTTGGAACTGGGCCTACTGTTGTGTCTACGGAAGCGGGCCCTACCAGAACAGCCAGGTCTCGTGGTGGGTCTACCGCGATCAGGAGGATATCGTCACTGGCAGCAAGACCGCGCGCACGAGGTACACATACGACCTGCCGTCGACGAGCCCAGTGAACACCGGATACGGGAACGTCATTAGGGAGAACCGCGACGGCGATGCCGACCCCGCTGTAACCGCGGACGACTCGACGGTGTTCTACGGGTACAACCGCAACACGCCAGCCAACATCCTGGACACGGTGAACTCCCAAAAGACCTATGCGGGCAGTTGGACTGCCGAGCCCGGCAGTGAGTACCTCAAAACCGAAACCTACAGTTTCTACGACGGCAACAACGCCGATGGGCAACTCGGCACGGCACCAACCAAGGGACAATTGACGAGACTGAAACGGGCCATTACCTTGGGTACAACCTACGCCAATACCTACAACACCTTCGACGCTTTCGGCAACAAGCTGAGCGAGCAGGACCCGAACACCAATACCTGCTCTTGGACCTTCGACGCCACCTACCACAACCTGCCCATCACGGAAACTTGCGGCGCTCTGCAGGAATCGGCCACATGGGACTTCGGCTCGGGGAAGATGCTCTCGTGGACCGACGCCAACAACCAGACCACCAGTTACGAGTATGACCCTTTCAAGCGCCAGACAAAGACCATCAGGCCCGGCGGCGACAGTTCGGGCAGTCCAACGGTCTGTTACAGGTACAATGCCTGGGGCACCATCGGCCAGCAGAACCTGGAGACCGTAACTAAGCTATCCGGCATCGCCGACACCTGCGCGGGAACCGAGCCTGCGGATACCCTCTGGTCGAAGCAGTACTTCGATGGGCTGGGCCGGGTGGTCCAAGTTCAGTCGAAGGGCGAGACCGAGGGGGGAACAACCTACACGATTCTCGACAAGACCACCGATTACAGCAATCGAGGCCTTGTCGACAAGGAGTACGTCCCCCAGAAGCTGGTCTCGAACACGCTAAACGGCTACAAAACGCCCGACGGCTCCTGGAAGTACACGTCGTACGCGTATGACGGCCTGGGCAGGGTCACCGCTCAAACCGGCCCCGACACGACAACGGTCTCGCACTCGTACAGTAACTGGCAAGACATAGTGACGAACCCGCGAGGCATCCAGAAGAATTTCACCTATGACGCCTTCAAACGGCTGGCAATGGTCGAGGAGTTCAACGACTCTGTTCCCCCAACGGTCTACGCCACGACCCAGTACACCTACGATGTGCTCGGTAACTTGCTCCATGTGCAGGACGCGGCGGGCAACCATACGACCATGGCCTACGACGCCCTTTCACGGAAGACCGGCATGTCCGACCCTGACATGGGTCCTTGGAGCTACGTCTACGACCTCAACGGCAACCTCACCGGCCAGACCGACGCCAAGATACAAACGATCACCTTCACCTATGACAGTCATAACCGCCCGACACAGAAATGCACCCCGAATTGTTCTGGCACGGTCCTGGCAACGTACACCTATGACAGCACCATGGGCGGCAATTTCGGAAAAGGCCGCAAGACGGGAATGACCGATGCGTCTGGCTCCGCCGCGTACACATACGACAGCCGGGGCAGGCTCGTCCAAGAAGTCAAGACAGTGGACGGCGTTCCTTACACTACCGGGTATAGCTACGACGGCGCAGATGGGGCAACCGGTGTCACCTATCCGACGGGAGAAGCCGTAGCGCAGACCTACAACGGCCGGGGGCTGCCAGCCACGTTAGGCCACGGCACAACTCCAGATTTGGTCACCTCAGCGGCCTACAACCAGTTTGGCCTACCCACGAGCTTGGGTTATAACAACGGAGTCATCACCAGCTACCAGTACTGGGGCCTCGAGTACAACGGCGGCAGCGCCACCAGCTACGGGCGGCTGTACTCGATCCGTGCGGTGAACGGCTCTTCGACAGTCCTCCAGGACGTGACTCACTCCTGGGATGCCAACGGCAACCTGAACTCCCGCACCAACACCGTGGGGACATCGGAGCCGGAGAACTTCGATTATGACTTCCTCGACAGGCTGAAGGAGGCAACCGGGACCTACACCGAGTCGTACGCCTACAACACAATCGGCAACATCACCAGCAAGAACTTGGCTGCGTACACCTATGGCTCATCCAAGCCCCATGCCGTCACAGCCGTCGGCAGCACGAACTACGCCTACGACGCCAATGGCAA
>ORJL010499392.1_pt1 | contig 21612 bp, 46 predicted proteins | sample 1779941 | NCBI WGS metagenome assembly ORJL01 (sample SAMEA104232317, study PRJEB22302) | groundwater metagenome | biome: forest; feature: aquifer; material: groundwater | place: USA | collected 2011-08-07 | depth 5.8 m
AAGATAATCCTGTCCCTCCTGAATTTTGCCTATGAAAATTACATCAAAATCATCCTCCTTTGCTTTCTGACACAGATTTTCAATAGCCCCGCGCCGTAAATAATCAATTGTCGCTGGGAAAATAACCGTTTTCCGCTCCACTTTCTTTCTGTCTTTACGCGGAGTAAAGCGATTTACATTTACAGGGTTGTAAATTAAAACAACATCGTCAGGGTCGATGAAATACTTTTCAAGCAGGAACGTCTTAATACTTTCTCTTATTGCAATATATTTTACTATTCTGGAATCCAACACTGGAAATTCAAGATTAATAATTTCGCTGTGATTGATTGATATTATAGGAGTTCCATCATACATTTTCCCTGCTATTAATTGTTCCAATACAGGACGATGTGAGCCGAGTATAATATCAAATTTCTGATTAGGTGCTTGAGAAAAATCGAAGCATGGAATTCCTTCTTTCTCCGCTTTCTTCCATAATTCCCCATCCTTCAATTGAGAAAGTACCGCCACCTTACATCCTAATTTAGTTAATTGTTTTGCCAGTTCGTAAAAATATAATTCACTCCCTGTATTATAACGAAAAGATAAACATGTTATTAATATTTTCATTCGCCTCTTTTTTTAAGTTCAAATACTCCATATATACATAGTATTTCAATCTTTTTTCCAAGGCTCAGGGGTTTTCCATCTTTGAATCTCGACTTCCATTTACATAGTGCATGATTATATCCCGATCCTCTGGGAAGATTCGAAAATAGATTTTTTAATTCGGAATCAATTTTGTTTTTGTCGATTTGTAAGGTAGGGCGCATAAAATGTTTGGATTAAGAAATTAATAAAAGTTGAACTACGGTTGTATGAAATTTATTATTGTTTTTGTTTCCCTCTTCAGCGTAGAAATTAGCTTTAGCAGATGCCTCCATGATATTATGAGCGCGAATGATTTCTACCTTGAATTCAACATTGCTATTAGGATGCGTCAATGATGCTACTTTTCTTTTTTCTACTACCTTATATGTAGTTAAATATTCTTCCATTTTAAAGTTTTTTATTTTTTCTTGCTCCAATATTTTGTCTCAGGCAAAATTAACCAATCGTTTTCCAATTCCCTTCTCTCATATTCATCTTTAGAAATCAAAACATCTTCTGGATATATCTTAAGCCACTTACCAGTTTTCTGATGCACCGCAATAGCAGAATAATCCTGAATTATTTTCCCCGATTCAAAATAAACATATATCATTTTATAATTTTATTCCAGTTTTTTCGAGCGCCACTTTCATTGATTTGTAAATGATAATCAGTTGATCAGAATCATGTTTATTAATTGTGTTGTACCGCTTGATTAGTTGTTTTATGTGTTCATTTGAACTTTCCTTTTGACGACACAATTCAATAATTCGTTCAATATTTTCAGTTGCCTCTTTTAATTCAACACTGGATTTTTCCTCATCTCTTTCGGCTCTTAATTTCCAGTCGCGCTGAATTATTTTCTCGTGGTAAATTTTATGTTCGAGTTCTAATTCTTCAATTACCCATTTTCTTTCAGTTATTAAATCTTTTTTATTGATATCGGCAAACTGAGAATTTTTACTGCGATAAGCCTTTAATAAAGAATCCAGCGCTATCAGATATTTAATACGCCACTCAAGCCCGTATTTATTAATTTCGTTAGTAGTTGGCTGTTCTCCTAGTTGTAATGAATCCATTTTGAATTTTCGTGTTTTAATAAAAGTGAAGTGTCAGCATAAACTTTTCCACCCAAATAATATAAATCTTCGGCAAAGGAACTGTCAGGGTGAAATATTTCCCGTTCATCAAAGCGAAAAGATATTTTCTCGAAAACAGATTTGTGAATTAATGTATATCCGAGTCCAACATGAAATAACTCCTTGAAATTTCCATCCACCACCATCATATCAGCGCCCCCTTCAAGAATATGTGTGCTGATTGCTCCTTCAGCGATATGTCGGCTACTCTTATTAATAAGACACAGATAACTTTTTTTACCTTCCTTAATATGATACAGTCCACCAAGCAGCGGTGCATATTTCGGAACGGGCATAAACTTCGCGGTGAATTCCTGAAGCATCAAGTGATTGAATCGCATTAATAAATTTTCAATACACGCTTTATCATCATTAAATAAATCAACTTCCCAGTGAATCATAAATTTAGCACCGATTGAAATAGCTTTCTTTCGACACATTTCATGTGACTCAGCCATATATTGCATATTTCTCTTTCCTTCTGGATTTATCCAGTCGCATATTACTCCAGTTTTCCGTATTTCATTGGAGAAATCCTCTGTTGGTGAATTATCGCACAGATAAACTAAATAATTGGGGTACGATAAATCCATAACCTGATCAATCCATCTGAATTGACAGTAGCGCTTGACTTCATTTGTAGGGGCGCAAATAAGTATCAGGGGAAACGTATCCAACTATTTTTGTCGGTTATTTTTTTTATAATCTATTAGTTTTTTCACTTTCCCAGCACTATTAAAATCTTCCAGCGCTACAAATTTTTCCTTTTCTTTCTCCAATTCCTCCAATGACATTTTATCGAAACGGATATTGTCGGAGAGTTTAGAACTAAGATTATCTGTAACATTATTTAATTCGTCATTCGTCATTTGCGACAATGTAAAAGCCGCAGCCAGTCCAATTAACCCAGTGAATATCGTAATGGTTAAAAGCCTTTCGTAATTATAGTTCTGATTTTCTTTTTTCATGGCTGAAAATTATGAAATAATCCACTCCTGCAACCATTTCGTTATAAATAATTACCAACAAATACCTAACACCATTTCACCAATGAAAATATAAATAAAAGAAATTAACAACAATAATAAGCGCTTGATTATCAGGTTTGTATCTGTGATATATAGTTTCAACATTTGTGTCGGCAATCGTGCCAAAAATATAGAATATGAATTCTTAAAAACCTAAAAAAATGAATATCAAAACTATGGCACTTGCCATTATTCCAGTTTTCATTGCTTTCTACGCAGTAAAAGCAATCGAGAAAAAATCAATCATGATTTGGAAGTAATCGGTAGCCGATTTCAAAAACCAAACAAAAAAAACGAACCATGTACAATTATTTCGAAAACCAAGAAGACAATGCAATGGAAAACCGCAGCTACAATGCTGACGGGAACTATTACAATGCTTCAAATGACAATTTCTACCAGAGCGAAGGTTTCTATAACGCAGGTGGAGCGCCAATGCCAATGCAACAAATGGCTCCAGCACCGCAAGTAGAAGCTTCTCAGCCTTTCGTAATTTCGATTGCGAACTCAACAACAGTTGCGGTTACTAACGCAGTAATCTTTGATGCAAACACAGCAACGCTTCCGACAACTACAAACTTCGGAAACTCTGCTAGTATCACCATCACATTGCAAAACGGTAACATGACTTATGGTCAGTTGCTTCAGGCATTGCACGGTGGTCTTACTTTCCGTGTTGCAAAATGGATTATTTATTCTACCACAGCTTCTCAGCCTTATCAGAACGTCAATTTCACGACTTTCGATACCTTCGGGCCTCAGACTGTGTTCTCTCAGACTCCTTTCCCAAATGCGTTCCAACAACAGACCACAATTGGAGAATTGACTTATCCTATCACCGTGAATGGTTTCACAAAACTCACAATGAACATTTTAGCATCTGCAACAGCAGTTCTTTATGTGTACCCAAGCAAAGTGTACAACATGTCGAACGGTCTAGTCGGACGCGATGTTTCGATGCAATACGGAAATCCGAATGTGTCAGGTGTGAAGTTGCTCGAACCAAACATGAGCGGCCCTGCTACAGGATTCCGTCAGATTGGACAGTAATTCGCAAGGATTATAACCTGAAAACCACGAAAAGGCGGGGTGCTAACGCTACCCGCCTTTTCTCTTAAAAACTCAAATCCATGTTCAATTATTTAAAAATAGCTACAGGAGTTCCGAAGGAAGATATCAATGCGTGGCTTCGTCGGCATGCCCAACTTCCAATTAATCCGAAATCTTCTGCTGCTCAAGTGGCTCGTTATCTGGAAACAACAGTAAATATTCATGGTAAGGCAGCTCAACTTGAACTTATCGAACTTTATAAAAATCACGAAGCAGAAAAAGAGGCAGTCAAAAAGCCTTCTGGATGCGGATGCGGCGGTGGGTCTTCAGAAAAATCATGTTCAGGTAAAGGATGCTCATGCTCCACGGTTAAAAAACTAAATGCTGATGGAGAAACTGTAGTTACTGATACTGCTGTTTCTGATTTTAAAACATTTGTAACTAAAAATTCAACCCTTCTTATAATCGGAACATTCGCTTTGGCATTTGCTCTTATTATACGTAGCGGAAAAAATAAAGCCTAATATGCGTTACGAAAAACACGATTTCTTAACCAATCTTAATCAACTACAGAAAGTAGGAGATAAAGAAAAGGTGAAAAAACTTTTGATGGACGAGGTTGGACAATTGATTGTTTTTCATCGAGGTCATGTGATTTCTGCCCTTAATGAAAGCGGTGTCCCTACCGATAAGAATTCTTCTGACAGAGAATTAATTAAAAAAGTAGTTGATCATCTTGGAGATAACAAAGCGTTTACTGCAAAAGTGACAGGATATATTGCAATGTTTAATAATATAAAGTCACAATCTCCTCAAAAATATATGAATGCAGGTGGTGATACGTGGGGTGCTGATACTGCTCCCAAAATAAATCCGCTTGATTCAATTACTGGCGCAATAGGTAATATTTTCGGATATGCAAAAGCAAAACAAGATGCAAAGGCTCAGGCAGACGCAAACCGTATGGCTTTAGCACAAAGTTTACTTGCCAATCAACCAACCGCTAAATCTAATACGGGCGCAATAGTTGCAACAGTAGTTGTAACCGCAGTTTTAGGATTGGCAATATTTTATATGTGGAAACACAAAGGAGCAACTCATTCAGCAGTAGCTCCAACGGCATAAATTTTAAACCTTAATAATATGACAACTAAAAAGAAAATAATAATTGGTGGAATATTGGCATTGGGCATCGGGACATTTTTATACTTACGTAGAAAGAAAGTTACCGCTGGGGGCTCTGGTGATTCTGGATCAGGTGGTGGTGGTGGTTTTGGTGGTGGAGAAGCCGCAAGAATTGCTCCTAATGACACATTCGGATCACCAAGTACGCTAGTTCCATATTACCCAACTATTCCTATTATTAATATTATAGCTCCTCCGAGATCAACTTCTGGCGGTGGCAGTACTGCACACGGAACTGGAACCACATCAACATCTGGCTCTACGGTGACACCAACTCCTTCATTGTCTGGAGGTACAACCGCCACGAGTACGTCAGGCGGATCGATAACAAGTCCAACTACCGCGCCCACAGATACCACAACTGCGCCTGTTACTACCACCGCAATAGGGGCGGATGGATTCTATTATAATGCAGTTGGAAATTATGGTAGAAGCGGATATTGGAATGCAGAAGCCAAAAGATGCACTCCAGAAATGGAATATTTTGGTTTTTGCACAAGAAAAAAGGCTGGAAGTTTAAATGCTGAAGGTTTTTATAATTGTTGCGGATAATTATTTAAAGATTTTAAAAAAAACTAAATACAAAAACAATCACAATGGAAAAGAAACACATCATCTGGGCTGTAGTAGCAGTAGCTGTTATCGGCGGAGGAATTTATTTTTGGAGAACAAGGGAAAAGGACAAGGCTACTGTTGCCGTTAAATAACAATTAACAGCATGGATGCCTCTACTACAACAGATTTAAAACCTGAACCAGAATTAGGGTCAAAAGAATATGCATTAAACAAGATGCGTGGACTTAATTTTAATTCGAAGGCGGCTATTATAGGGGCTGGCGCTGGGCTTGCTTATGCAATACTAAGAAACAGAAGTAAAATTTTATTCGTTTTAATAGGAGCTGTTGGTGGTGCTTTAATTAGCGCTGCTTTCATGAAAAAAAAGGAAGACTAACGCATGAGTAATATTTTAGAACAAATAAATCAAGCAACGCAGAATACTCAAGGCTTTCTTAATTCGCCAGAAGGTCAGACCGCTAATCAATTGTGGAAACAATATGGTGGTGGACTTCCTTTTGTTGCTTGGATTAATAGTCAGGTTGAAAAAGCGAAACAGAATAAGATATACAAAGAAGGTATGTCTATGGCTGAAATTGTAAAAGGAAACCAACAGGCAGATATCAACAGTGACAATTCTAATAATCCGCCAAAGAAAACAGAAAACGGATTTAAAATTGCTGGTGCTAATGGATATTTAGTGATTGGTGCTGGAATTGTTGTTATTGCAGGATTAGTTTATTTCGGATCAAAAATATTTGCTAAAAAAACAAGCTAAGTGAATGTACCATACCATACAGGGAGGCGACCACTTACTATTAAAATAACGGTAAGGACACACAAACCTGAAAAAATGATAATTCAGGTTCATGATGCCGACAAGCCCGATACGTTGTTTGAAAACAGATATCAGACAATAGTCTTCAATCCAAAGAAAAAAAGATATGAAGATATGTTCTTTGTGAATATGCCACAATCTCCAGAAAATGCAATAATAAGCGTTTTCAATTCAGTAAATGGGAATAAAGCAAAAGACAGATCATTTGATGTTGAGATGAAAGAGGAGCCGCTTCAAAGATGGCTTTTACCAATGTCTATAGATAATAGCAATGTCCGCGAATTTATTGCCTTTGCTCAGGAATTTTCAGAAGATGCTGGAATTATCAGTGCAGGATTTCAAAATAATCCTAACAGCATTTATGCAAGTAATGATGGAAAATTAAAAATTCATTACTATAATGTCCTGCGGGATGAGCGAAGAGAGATCAGGCATAAGCCTTCTGGGCAAATGATGCGTAATCCTAATTTTGGAAGAGTTGTCACTACTCCAATGCGGACGCAAGTTGATACTGGAATAATTGAAGTAAGCAAACAATACATACTTCAATATACAGTACCAATGAGAATGGCTATCTTATTACACGAGTTTAATCACTTTTATGTAAACAGAAGACCAGAAGATGAAACAGAGGCAGATTTAGGAGCGCTGATGATTTTTTTGAGTTTAGGATACAGTAAAATTGCAGCATACAAAGCATTCACCGCTGTTTTTAAGAATGCTGATAATGAAGGAAACAGAAAAAGGGACAAGGAAATAAAGGATTTCATTGACAATTTTGAAAATATGAGATTCAGTAGAGTGGCTTAAGTAATTTTTAAAATAAAAAACAGTGTGGAAAACACTATCGATATAAATAATAATAAGTTCTTTGACATTTTTCGTGATGACATATTTATAATAATGGAATCCGTAATAACGTCTACCCAAACAGTTGTATTGTTTGACAAGGCGAATTCTTCAACAAACGGAGCTATTCCAACATATAAATGGACATTACCAACGGCTTCTTTCCCAATTACCGCTCCTACAATTGTTATTGATGGAACCACCTATACGGCATCAGGAAAAACATCTTCTGCGGCAACCTTGGCAACGGATTTACAAGTTACTGGCGGCGCTCCTATATCCCTTTCATCTTATACAAGCGGGGCTAATAAAATATTCTATGCAGCGTCTTCGGATTCAATCTATGGAGATATCGCAGGAACAGCTTATACTCCCAAAACGCCAACCGTATCAAACTCTCTTGGCGGAACTACGGTAACTGTAACCATGAACGGATTTGATTACAATCAATTTGTTGGAGGCTTGGGCGGAACACAGACTTTTGTTTTTGATACAGTTGGCATTTACATTACATCCAATGTAAATAACACACAAGCACAATTAATAGAGCAACTAACCATCAGTGAATTCATTTCTTCTTTTGGAGTGAATTTAAACAGGGAAATAAGTCCAGTTCCAAATGTATTTGCACCAAGACTTGTAGTAGAAGATATTCCAATTGGTTTTACCGCAGATGGCAACAACACTATTACTTATAATGTGAGAGCTGGCGCAAGGATAATTTTGAGATTCGGGTCAAAAACCTACGACACATTAAAAGCAATGAATTCTGAAACAAAGCATGCTGAGAAATTTGTTGAGCCATCACAAGCAGATGGAAACAGAGCATACTTGTACCGCTTGGAACAGATAAGACAAATCACGAATGATGTAATTGAAAATAAAAAATAAAATAAATCATGGATACAAATAAACAAATTGGGATTGCGCTTTTTGCAACTGGATTGGCAATGGCATATAACGGAGCAATCCAACTCGGAAAAATAAACAATCCAAATTTGCAAAACACTAATCAGAGTGATCGGCAGCGCAATATTGAACGAATATCTAGCGGATTCTCAATATTATTCGGGATAACAACTTTCGCTATAGGATATAATCTCATTCAAAAAAAATAAAATGGATATTCAAAAAGAGAAAACTAAAATTGCCGCGATCAGATATAGCGCTGGTCTTGCGGGTAATATAGCTGGAATTATTTATGCAAATAAAACTGGCGGTGGATTCTGGCGGTATGTTGGATTTGCTCTTTTGGGTGGATTTATTGTTGGTGGAATAGCTGCAATTGCAACGATGCCAGCAGCGGTAAGAGTTTCAAATTTTGAAGCAGAAACAAAGAAATAATAATTACAAATTATGCAAGCTAAATACAAAATATTAATCGGAGTTGGAATTCTTGCCTTAGCTGGTACAGGAATTTATTTGTATCGCCGAAATAAAAATAAAGCGAAAACAGAAAAATTAAGTTCTGAAAAAGCAGTGTTAGGCGGACTGAATTCTGCAAAAGGTAAATTAATAGCCGAGATATTAAAATTTCAATCTGCGGCTCGGATTACTGGAAAAGTATATACAGGAGAAGAATTAAACAAATTAACTGAACCTGAATTAGAAAAAATAAAAAATGGATAAGCACACTAAATATTTTATTGCAGGAGTTACAGCGCTTTCATTGGCTGGCGCAGGAGCTTTATATGCAATAAAAATTCATCCGACTGTTTCCGAGGATAAAAAGTTCTTAATTGCAAGAAATGCCTCCATCACCATTGCTGCTGTGGGACTCTCATTAATAATTGCATCACAAATCATTAAAACAAAATAAAATGGCAATCAATAAAGGAAAAGTAATATTCTGGTCACTTGTAGTAGTAGTAGTTGGAGCTGGCGGATATTTTGCGTGGAGGCAATTCGGGAAAAAGGAGGAGAAGGCTGCAAATTTAGATAAGGATGGTAATTTACTTGATCCATCAAAAGATAAAGATGGCGTTCCTGTATCGAGCGGTGGCACATCTTCATATAATGCACCACCTACAACATCTTCTATTCCATTTACAAATACCACTGAGGGCAATGCTTTCCGTTTATGGGTAAATAATACACATGCGCCTTGGGCGTTGGCAAATAATCTGGACAAAACAGGTTCTTATAATAATGCTTACATCAAAAAAGCATGGGATAAATACGGAGCCGAATATAAACTTGTTAGCGGTGGAACATATTCTCCAATTTTAAATGCCATAAGAATACCTAAAACGGGGGATCGTATATATGCAACAAAACGCACTGTCCCGTTTCATTATAGTGGATTAGGTTCTCCTGTTGGGACATCATATTTCCCCAGCGGTGCTTTGATAGGAAGGGTATCAAGCGAAGGTAGTGGTTATTTAAAAGTTTATACATCTTATGGCGCTCCTATTGGAAGTGATGGAAAAACATATGAGTCATTTTATATTATAAAAGATAAATACAGAGTAGGTTAAATTATTAATGAAATGGAAAAGAAAAAAATAATTTTTTGGACAGCAATTGCAATTGTTTTAATTACAGGAACAATTCTTGTGATTAAAACAAATTCAAAAAAATCGGCAGATAAGAAAATAATTCCTGCTAGTGATGTTGCAGACAATAAATCAGAAAAAATTGTTCAGACAAAAACAGAAGAAACGCCTAATGATAATTTTTCTGGCAATCAGGGAGTAATAGCCGATGTTGATGCAATTGGGAAAACTGGATATTCAAAATCTGATGGTGTAAAGGTTTATCTTATTGATTCAACACAAGAAGGTGATGAAAGATTTAATCCATTGAAGATATTCAAGAGTGCTAAAAAAGATGAATTTATAGGGGCAATAAAAGAATGTTCAGATGGAAAAGTTTCCGACGGATTTGTTTGGGCAAATGCAAATGATTTAAACTTTAAATAACATGGCACTTCAACCAAAACATAAAAAAATAGTAATTATTATAGGTTCAGCCCTAGCCATTGGTATTTTGGCTTTTGGCGGATATAAGCTTTATAAAAAACATTACAGCGACACTCACAACAAAAGTTACTATGTGAACTATCTTGCTGGTCACGGAATGATGAATCAGAGTAGCGCTGCCGCCGCCATGAATCTTGGCGACGATTTTATTGAAGTGTGGTATCAGGCTGCAAAAAAGGAAAATGAAACATTTGATTTCGGTGGTAAAAAATATGTAACAAAAGGTGGACGGGCTGTAAAATAAATAAAATGAATAATTCATTAGGAAAATATTGGTCGGAACTACCTATGTGGGCAAAAGGCATTACAGGAACAATTATTGTTGCTGGACTTGCTTTTGCTGGATGGAAAACATATAAATTTATAAAGAAAAAAAGCGAATCGAGAGACGATAATGATGCAATAAGAGATTCCTCATCTGCTTTAAATCAATTACAACATTCTGGAATAACTCCTTCATATAACCCATCACAGTATTCAAGTTGGGCGCTCATTTTTAAGGAAGCTATGGATGGTTGCGGCGATGGGGCTATTAACACCATTCCTATTTTTAAGAAGATGAGAAACGATGCTGATATTCATTCCTTAATAAAAGCTTATGGTGTTAAGACTGTAGATAAATGCGGAATCGGAAATGGCGATTTTACTGGTAATCTTCCTGCTACACTTGCATATAAATATAGCGGAATAGAATCAACACTTCCATTTGGTCTTGGTGGCATAAATAAAATTCTGCAAGGAAACGGATTAACATTCAGATTTTAAAAGAATAAATATGACACGGGACTCGAAAGTAACACTTGGATTAATGACCACAATAGCGGGGATTGCGATTATCTCTTTTCATAATCTTAAAATGACAAAGGAACTAATGAGCACCACACCTAATTTTGACAAATTAAAAAATAGGAATTTCTGCATTACGCTGGGCGCGGGCGTAGCGGCAGCGGGATTGTTGGTTGCATGGTTAAATAGGATGGAGAAATAAAATTTTGCAAGGAAATGGTTTGACATTCAGATTTTAAAAAAAACAATTATGACACCAAAGGCAAAAGAGAGGCTAGGGGTATTGGTTTCAGTAACTATAATTATGGCAACCACAATCGCTATTATAAATAGTGAGGCTAAAAAAATGAAAGATGATACGAGTCCTGATAAATTTAAAAAATGGGAAAGAAAAAAAATGATAATCATAATAGGCGGTGGAGTAACGGCGGCAATTATGCCGTTCATATTCTTAAGTGATAAAAAGAATTAGTTTTCAAATGGAAAAGAAACAAATCATAAAGGTAGTCGCAAGTGTTCTGATAATTGGAGTTACAGGAACTCTCGTGTGGAAATATGGCATTCCTTGGGTAAAGAAGAAGTGGTTTCCAGACACAGAAAGAACTAATGATGCGTTGGATGATGCAAAAGATAAGATTGAGGCGGTGATAATGAAAATGTCAGGAATAAATGGAATTGGGACTAAATTAGATGATAAAGGGATAAAATACATTGAGATTTCGGTTAACGCAGAAAAAGAAGTTGGTGAAATTTCAAAGTATCTGAAAAAATCTGGGCAGGATAAATTGCCGATAAAAATAATTGTTGAAAAAAACTTTGCAGAACAAAAATTAATAAAATAAACACAATGGTAAACCCAAATAATAAGTCAGGCGCGTCTTATAATGCTGAAGGAGATTCACCGAAAAAATATTCTGAAAATCACCAAGGATTGGCAATATTTTTATCTGGGGTAATAATTGGATTTATAATCCGCTCTGTAATTAAAATAAATTCAAAATAATAATTCACGCCGCAAGGCATCTTTCTATATCATCCAAATTAATCAGTTAAACAAAAATCAAAATGGCAAAGAAAACTTCAAAATTGCATGGGTGCGCTGTTACACTAGGAAAACGTGGCGGCAAAGCAACTGCAAAAGCAACAAAGAAATCTTCTAAAAAGAAGTAATTAATATGGGCGGGTTAAACCGCTCATATTTTAAAACAAAAAAAGTGGTTAACCAAGAAGTATTAATGAAGGCAACAGGAGCAACTGCACAAAATGCGGCGAAGTTTCTTCCTTCAATTAATTCTATACTTTCAAGACACGGAATCAATACTCCAGAACGGGTATTGGCTTTTCTTGCACAAATAGGTCAGGAAAGTGGTGGGCTTCGTTGGACAGAGGAGCTTGCCAGTGGCAGCGCTTATGAAGGAAGAGGTGATCTTGGAAATACACAATCAGGTGACGGAGTTCGTTATAAAGGGCGTGGGCTAATTGGGATTACAGGTCGGACTAATTATAAATGGATGTCAAATGCATTAGGGGAAGATTTCATTTCTCATCCTGAAAAAATATCCGAGCCGAAGTGGGCTGTTGAGACTGCTGCATATTTCTGGTCTCATCACCCTAAAGGTGACTTGTCAAAAATAGCAGATAAAATGGATGTTAAAAAATCCATTAACGATACTCAGAATGATACAGCGTATAGATTAATTACAAAAAGAATCAACGGTGCCGAGGATGGGCCTCAGACACATTTGAATGTCAGAAAAAGTCTTTGGAGTCAGGGACAAGATTCTGTTATAAAATGGGTAAAAAAACATCCGCTAAGAACAATGGCAATAGGAGCTTTTATACTTATAGGAATAGGAGCTACCATTTATTTACTGATGAGCAACAAAAATAAAATAATAACAACTTTATCTTAAAAACAAAAATCATGACAACAAAATATTTTCCTAAATACGATACCAGAGTTGGTTCCGATGGATTTTATAATTCACAGGGCGCTTTTGATGAAGGATTCTATAATTATAATGGAAGCAGTGAACATGTTTATAATGCAGAAGGCGGAAACTTGTCTCCAATACAATCAGCACAAAATAATTTATCCGAATTTCTAGATAAACTTCGGATAGCAACAAAAAAATTATCTGATTTAAGAATTTATCTTATTGCTGTTGAAAAAGAGTTGCTGTCAGCTATTACAGTAAAAACACAACAACAGTCAATGTATGATAATATCAATGGAACTTGGCATCCGAAAAGAAAGAAGGAAGCTGGAGAGAGTTTAGCAAACTGGGTAGGAATAGTCAATGATCTTACTGGTAAAAAAGAGAGAACAATTTCGAATATTAAAATAGCTGAAAAAGAAATTTCAGATTTAACTACTTCTATAGCAGGCGCAAAGAAAGACTTAAACGACGCAATAGCTGCTGCTAAAAGAGCAGTTGAATCAAGTCCCGCATATGTTAATCAAAAACAAAAGGATGACGCAAAGGCTGCCCTTGAAAAAATAAAATCGGATGCTGATTCAGCAACACAAAGAACATTTGCGGAACAATCTGGGAAAACAAAAAGATATATGCTTATTGGCGGTATTGTAGTTGTTGTCGGATTGATAGGATTATTTGTAGCAAATAAACTAAAAAAAGCATAATTATGAATTATTTAGATAGCGAAGGATTTTATTATAAAGCAGAAGGTAATGATAGTCTGTTAAATGCGGCAGAGGAATTTGCTAAGGCAAAAATTAAGGATTACAACATTCTTGTTAATAAAAGAAACATCGCCGAAGCAGATTATCAAATTTACAGAAATTCGATGGCAACAGGTGGTCGAGGAGAAGGTGGGGCTTCCTTTACCACAAATGAATTAAATTCAAAATTAAAAAAATTGGAAGGGCTTGAAATTTCGACTAACGCCGCTAGAACTTTAATGGATAATGCAAGGCAAAAAGTTATCACATTAAAATCTCAAATTTCTGGACAAGAAAATTTACTTCAATTAGAAAAGGAAAAAAATGAGGCGGATGAAAAGAAAAATGCATTAGAAGCGGATACACAAAAATCAATTTCAGGGTTTGCAAATAAAACTAAACAATATGCCTTTATTGCGTTAATTGTAGGTGTGGTAAGTATTGTAGGATTTATGGTTTATAAAACACAGAAAAAAAATTAAAGTTATGACAACAAAATATTTTCCTAAATACGATACCAGAGTTGGCTCCGATGGATTTTATAATGCAGAAGGAGATGATAAAATTTTAATTTCTTCGATAGCTTCTGAATATAACATACCGCTTTCTGATATATCAAAAAGATACAATATTTCAGAATCTATTCTTAGAAAATCAACCGTTGGAGATGTAGCTAATAAATATGGAGTATCTGTTTCTTCTGCATTGAATGAATTAAGATCAATGGCAAAAAAACGTAAAAATTGGTTGGAACAATTGGCTGGCGGATTATCTGGAATGAATAATATTAATACACCAGTTGACCCACCTCAACAAAATGTTATTCCACAAAAAGAAACGAGTGCTTTCAAAATATTGAACATGAATGGCTATGCTGTTCTTGGCGTAGGTGCAATTGTAGTAACTGGATTAATTTTAATAGGAACAAAAGTCTTTAAACAACAAACAACATAAATTAAATAACATGAGATATTATAATCCGTCTACTTCAGGAGTAGCATTAACACAATCACACCCAATGGAACACATGAATATTGAACACTACAAAGTACGCGCTCTTTGGAATGCCGATGGCGATCCTAATTCCAATATGGCTGAAGGCTTTAATGCTTACGGTTCTGATGGATTTTATAATGCAGTCGGAAATTCAAGCAGAAGCGGATATTGGAATGCAGAAGCCAAAAGATGCACTCCAGAAATGGAATATTTTGGGTTCTGCACAAGAAAAAAGGCTGGAAGTTTAAATGCGGAAGGTTTTTATAATGGACAGGGGCCTTATTCCGAGGGGTTTTACAATGCAGGCGGTGAGCAATTCAAATCATTTATAGGAAATCTTTTCCCTAATGCTGCTGGTCGTGGCGCTGCAAAAAATGAAGAGCGATTAGCTCAAGCTCAACTTGATGCGGCTATTGCTGCAAAATTGCAACAGCAATCAGACCCTAATGCATCGCGTACAGAAGGTGCTGGAGTCGGAAAGAAAGTTTTAATTGGACTTGGCGCTGCGGCAGCGGTAGGGCTTTTAATCGTAATAATTGTGAAAATCAAAAAGAATAACGCTGGAGGAAAATAATATTGGATAAGAGCGTTAGATTGGGTTTATATATTGGTGGTGGCGCTATGCTATTATCTGTTATTGCTTTGCTCATATATAAATCTAATGGCGGACTAAAGTCGGCGGGTCGATTCGCTGGTAAGGTAAAGAACGTTGCATTGGACGAATGGGAATTCTGGAAAGGGGGCGCTCTAAAAGAAGGCAATTCTGAAACTATGGAAAGGCTTCGCAATTATTGGAAAGAAGGGGCTGGAGTTTCAAATTGGAGCGATCAACAGATGACAAATGAGGCATGGAGCGCTGCGTTTATTTCTTATATCATGAAAAAATCTGGCGCTGGAAATAATTGGAAATATTCACCATCCCATTCTACATATATTGTTGACTCGATCAAGAACAGAAAAGAAAATAATAGTAATCCATTCAAAGGATATAAGCCCGAAGAAATAAAACTTTCAGTCGGGGATTTGGTAGGGAAACCAAGGCAGGGTGGCATTACATACGATACAACAGGGAATTACAAATCGCACACCGATATAGTTGTTAATATTAAAAATGGATACGCGGATACTATCGGAGGTAATGTTTCAAATTCAGTTTCAATGACAAGAGTTCCATTGACTTCTGACGGAAAAATTGACAATACAAGAGTAGCTGGTTCTAAATATTTTGTAGTGATTAAAAATAAAAAATAAGGTGAAAAGATTAATAATTACTGTATCTGTTTTAGGGGCACTTGCATATCTGGGATATGCATGGTGGAAAAAATATTCATTTTCTGATAAATTTGAGATAAAAACAAGCGGACATTATTTCAGGATAAACGGACTTCATTCAGGAGAATTTGAAATCTATTTGGATGTTACAAGTAAATATCCATTTAATGTAAATGTTACTGGATATAATCTTAATGTCATGGTAAATGGGACTCAAATAAGCAATCTTCGTTCTGGGGTTATTCAAACTTTAATATCAAACACACCTTCTAGGCTTACGCTGAAAGCTAATTTTGATCCATCGGTACTTGTTAAAAATGTTTTTGACCTTGGATTTCTAAGAAGCCTTATTGCGGATAAAATGAATACAAAAATTACTATTCAGGGAACAATAAGTATTTCTGCTAAGAAAATAGCTGTAAATGACCTTCCTATGGATATAACCATGACACTTGCTGAATTAACAGCCCCAAATACAAATAGTAATAATGCTTAATTTTTTGTATTTTTCGGGAAAATTTAAAAAATGAAAGAGGAAATAACGAAAAAAATAATTGCTTCGGCACTTCATAAATTTTCCGTTCAACATGGAAGAGCGGTGCATGATATGCGAATAGCCATCACCACAGATAGGGATGATTTTGCAACGCCTGTTTTTCAAACTCTTTGTAAAAGACCTGATGGACAAACAATTACATTAAATAGTATTGAATTTTCTGATATTTATGATGGGGATATGAGCATTTTCTCGTTTTTTGAAAAAGGGGGATTGGGCTTATTGAAAAAACCATTGGAAATTTTAGTGCCTGAACATCTGTCTTCTGGATTACGGAAAGTTGCGGCGGAAAATACCGTAGAGCCTTCAAAAATAAAATTGATTATAGTTCCAAGCGATGATCAGGTTTCTAAATTAGCGCTTCTCCTTTTTATAGGAGGTACTTTCAAAGAACAAATTTCACTCGAAAAACTTTTAAATTAATGTCAAACATAAATACAAAAAGCGGAAACGCAGGTGGATTAACCAAGATTGTCAGCCAAACTATTACGGTTTCTCTTGGAGCATATACGAGTGGAGATGTTGTCGGTGGAGTGCAAACTATCACAGATGGATTGTATGGTGCTGGGGGAACTGGAATTTTGCAAAGTGTAACTATAATTGACGTAAATGCACAGTCGGCAGCTTTCTCTATTGATATTTTTTCACAAGCTCCACAAGGGACGTACACCGATAATGGTGCATATACTCTAGTTACGGCAGACTCCGCATATCTTATTGCAAGGGTTAGTGTAGCGGCTGGCGATTATGTTACAGCAGGTGGAAAAGGTGTTGCTACAGTAACATCTTTAAATATTCCTGTTTTTGCAACAGGGACGGCAAATTTATATGCTTTAATTTCAACTACATCTACTCCGACTTGGACGGCAACTACAAGTTTGAGTATAGTCTGGGGAATATTACAAGACTAAAATTAGGTTAAATGCCAAATCTGAATGTTATAAGAAGAGTTTTATTTTCAGGAAATGGTGGTCATGATCATGACGCACATGCTTTTATAGAAGCTGCTGGAATTACTAATGCCGCACAACAAAACGCAATAAATGCGTTGGTAATTGATTTAAAAAATAATAATTTATGGTCATTAATGTTAGCTATTTATCCTTTTGTTGGCGGAACTGCAAATGCTCATATGTACAATTTAAAAAACCCGCTGAATACCGATGCAGCATACCGATTGAGTTTTGTAGGTGGGTGGACACATGATTCAAATGGGGTAACTCCAAATGGAACAACTGGATATGCAAATACTTTTCTTATTTCAAATTCACTTACCGTAAATGATTTTCACTTTTCTTTTTACAACAGAACTAATGTAACTGAAGTTTCTGTTGATATAGGTGCAAATACTGGTGCTACCAATAGGATGTTGATGTATGTTTCATATCCAACAGATACAACCATTATAGATGCTTATGATACAACCGACACCGCTGGAAGAATATTTGTACCAAATGGGGGCAATAAAGGATTCTTTATTGCATCGAGAGAATCATCCACCATTATGAGGGCATATAAAAATTCAACTAATCTTCAAAACACATTCATTGCTACTGTTGGAACCGCGCCTAATCTTAAGTTATATATAGGGGCATTAAATAATGCGGGAACAGCAGATTCCTTTTCAACAAAAAATTGTGCATTTGCAACAATAGGAAGCTCATTGCAGAATGCGGCAAATATTCTTGCATTAAATACAGCGGTACAAACATTTAACACATCATTAAGCAGAAACGTTTAGACATGCCATATGTAACTATAATTCGCAGATTAATTATCGGACTTGTAAGGGGTGGAAATAATACTCCTTCTGATCAGATAATGTCAACAGAAAACGGGGTAGATTTAATGACAGAATCAGGTTTAAATCTTTTCATAACAGAATAATATTCATAAACTAAAACTAAAAGCATGACACCCGAACAATCAGCAACGCTAAACAGGATATCAAAGGAACGCACAGGATTAAATTTTTCAGAAATGATTTCTCGCGGAAATATTTCAGTATCTACTGTAGATACTATTATGGAAAAATATACTGATGAAATATTAAACGTAGGAAAGGTTGGATTTTACCAGCTTCTTGCAAATCACGAAGAAGAGGTTTTAAACCTAAAAAACAAGATTGAGGAAATAAGAACAGAAGGTAAAACTTATTCTGTTCCAGTAGAAAACATTACGCTGATTGCGCCAGACAAAAAAGAAGTTACAAAAAAGGCAATCGTTAAACCGCTAGCACCAAAAAAAACAGTTAAGAAATCAAATAAAAAATGAGACAAAAAGATAAGGAAAGATTAGATTTTATTTGCATTGAACACACTGGATTTAATTTTTCTGATGTCAGTTCCAAGGGAGTTAATTATACTACTATGGAAAAAATTATAGCTCGATATACAGAGGAAATAAGAAAATCATGTGAAGATAATTTTATTAGTAGCGCAGAAACGATTATTGAAAATAAAATGCCTTTAGAAAAAAAAGATGCCGAAAACGAAACTTCAAAGCCTCCATTTATTACTTCATTTCATGAATGGATCAGAAAAAAATTCCAGAAATAAATAAAACATGGCAATCAGGTTTTCCCAATTAACGGCAGCGGCTTCGGTAAGCGTAAATGACTTGTTTGCGGTTAGCGTGTCGCTGGGCGGGGGGCTTTACAATTCACAAAAGGCTACTGCGGCGCAGTTATTGACTTATGTCCAGACATCATTCGGCGCAGGTGTCCAGACGGCACTTGGAATCGCTGTTGGAACGACAGGATCATTTGCACCGATAACAAGCCCTTCGTTCATTACAGACATTACTACGCCACAGATTAATGGTGCAAGTGGTGGAACTGGAATAACGGTTGTAACAAATAATACGGCTGCAACCGCATTGGCACGTGGCGTTTATTTCACACCAACGCTAGTTGCTGCCGCGAACAATGACGTGTTGGTTGCAATTGATCTCACTTCCGTATATACGGATGGCGCGTTTACAGGAGTGCGACACGTTGGACTAAGAAGTACGGAGGCAACTTGTAAATTCGAGTTGGGCGGAGTTATAACCGTTCCATCTTATATTGGATTATATTTAAATGTCACCCCAAACTCGACAAATTATGCAATAATAAATGATGGAAGTGGATCAACTTTTGTCAACGGCGTTTCGTCGGTTTACATTTCAAATAACGGAACAAACTTAGTTCGATTCGTTTCTAGTCAGATGCAAATGCAGGATGCAGTTGACATTTCTTTTAATGCAACAACAGGGACTAAGATCGGATTAGCAACAACTCAAAAATTTGCATTCTGGAATAAAACGCCAATAGTACAACCAACAACGGCTATAACAGGAGCTACATTGGTAAGCAACGCAGGAACAGCAATAACATCAACCGATACATTTGGCGGATATACACTACAAAAAATAGCAGCAGCATTGGTAAATGTTGGAATTTTAGCTTAGGTTTGAATCATGAAAACAAAACTGCTTATTTCGATTCTACTAATTACATCAACGCTTTCGGCTCAATACCGAATGGATGACAAGGCAAAACACAATTGGGCGGGGACAGGAATATCGGTTTCGACAGCACTGTTTGTAAATCATTTTTTATTCAAAGACAAAAGACCATTCACTTCAAGTTGTATTGGGTTCGGGATGGGAGTGCTTGCAGGAGCTTTGAAGGAAACTGTTTGGGATAAGAAAATGGATAGGGGCGTGTGCAGTAGACAAGATTTCTATGATACAGTTTGGGGAAGTCTCGTAGGCTCACTTTGTGTTCGTGTTTATTTTGATTGCAGGAAAAGAAAAACATCTTTAAATTATGATAATCAAGATCGTATTTATATTAATTCTCACATCGCTTTTCGTTGAGGTGAAAAACGCTCCAATGAAAGATGAATTTAATAACTTTTGAAAATGGAAAAGAAAATCGCCAAAACAGAGCTTGAAATTGTAAACGAGAAACTTGCAAAGGAAATGCAACTCAGGGCGCAATGTTGCGCTCAGGAAATAACATTTTCAAACACACAAATCCTGCAAAAATACAATTGTGAGGTGAAAGGATCGAATGTCATAGCCAAGCCGTTTTAATTTTATGACACCGCAACAGGAAAAGAAATTGGATGATTTTCACGATGCGGTGATTCGTGAAAATTATAATCCACAAAAGAAAAGGAATCTGGGAATGATTACAAAAGCCACGCCAGCCTATGCCTTTTTGATAACAAAAAATGTCTGTTGACAATTCAAAAATTACTCAGTATCTTTGAAAATAGTTAATTTAACCAATCGCTGCATTAGCCCCCTGATGCGCCCCAAGCACTAAAAATGGAACAAACGAAAATGATCGAACACGTACAGAGTCCTCACGGGGATAATAGCACACATCCGCTACTGATGATTGCATTATGGATTTTAGGAGTTGCTTTCAATTATATTGCAGAAGCGCTTCCATCTCTTAGTTTGAATGAAAAAGCCAGCCTTATTTTTATTTGGCTATTTAGGGGGCTATCTGTTTTTTCTTTAACTCTTATTATCATTTTAAATTTGAGGAAATTGCGGAATAAATCTATAGACAAAAAAGAAGAGTAATATGCTTAAAAAAGCAATAAAGTGGTTTCTTTCCTCACTTGATACATCAACTACAGGTGGATCAGCAAGAAAACTTACCGCTTTTCTTTTTTCTTTATGTACCGCCTACATTGAATTAGTATGGATAGATTGGGCTAAAAACCACAATGACTTTTCGGTTTTGTTTACAGTAATAACAGCAAATTTTGGATTTATATCGCTGTTATTGGGGCTTACAACTTACCAATATTTAAAGCAGGATAAGAAAGAACTTGTTGAACCCCCTAAACCAGATACTCCTAATAAAGAAGATGTCGGATGATGCTTCACAATCAAGATCACGACCACAAGACTGACTGGAAAGGGGTTTTTTCTACAATTTTAATATTCATAGCAGTTCTTGCTTTTGCATACTGGTTGTCTTAAATTACAACTATGAGAAAAACTCACATTACATATCTGTCTATCGTTGCATTTATCATGTGCCTGTTTTTTATTCAA
>ORJL011074545.1_pt1 | contig 21595 bp, 19 predicted proteins | sample 1779941 | NCBI WGS metagenome assembly ORJL01 (sample SAMEA104232317, study PRJEB22302) | groundwater metagenome | biome: forest; feature: aquifer; material: groundwater | place: USA | collected 2011-08-07 | depth 5.8 m
TAATCCAAACAAGATGATATAGACAACTATAAGTGGTATGACTGGTGTGACGATATTGGCTTGCCATGTCCATATTTTACCATACTGAAAGTAGCGGACTAAAGTCCGGAGTTTTCCTCTCTAAAATGAATAAAACCCGCGAATTAAAAAAACGCGGGTTTTTTATTTTTTCATAACTCTGTTAAATGCAATAAAAATCCGCTATAATTTATAAATCAGATATGAAAAGTATCATTTATTTCTTTATTCTAATATTTAGCGGCATGGGCCTATTTTTATTTTTTACTTCCAATAACAATTTGAACCTTTCCGATATTCCCAAAACAGCCAGCCAAGACGACATAGTGGTAATTAATAACAAAATAAAAGAAGAGGTTGTACCAATAGTAGTAGATCCTAACGCCGATATTGAACCGCAAAAACAATTAGAAAATCCTCCATCCGTAATTAAGGCCCTTTATGCAACTGCGTGGTCTGCTAGTAGCGCTAAAAAAATTGATTATTTTATAGATCTTATTAAAACTACTGAGGTGAACGCCATTGTCGTTGATATCAAAGATTACACCGGAAATTTAAGCTATAAAAATGACATTGAGCTAGTCAATAAATATGGCGCTGTTGAAGTCAAAATTTTAAAACCAAATGCTTTAATTAAAAAACTCCACGACGAAGGTATTTACGTAATAGCCAGAATGGCCGTATTTCAAGATCCTGCTCTTGCAAACAACAGACCAGATCTAGCAATTCAAAGCATTTCAAAAAACACTATCTGGAAAGACTACAAAGGAATTTCCTGGATGGATTCGTCCTCAAAAGAAGTTTGGGATTACAATATCGCAATAGCCAAAGACGCATTAAGCAGGGGATTCGATGAAATTAATTTCGACTACATTAGATTTGCTTCGGATGGAAATATGGCGGATATCAAATACCCATTTTATAATTCAGCAACCTCTACAAAGAGAAAGGTAATGAATAGTTTTTTTAAATATTTACGGGAAAATCTCGGGGACGCAAAACTATCCGCTGATTTATTCGGATATACCACACTTCTTCAAGATGATCTGGGTATTGGTCAAAATATAGACGACGCAATGCCGTATTTTAATTACATAGCGCCAATGGTCTACCCATCACACTACAATAAAGGTTTTAATGGTCATATAAATCCGGCAGAATTTCCTTACGATGTTGTTTATACTTCGATGTTAAAAGCACAACAAAGACTTGATGCATTTAATAAATCAACAACGACTATAAAAGTAGTTGAGTCTAAATTTAGGCCGTGGCTTCAAGATTTTGATTTGGGCGCGGACTACGATGCCACGAAAATTAGAGCTCAAATTCAAGCAACGTATGATGCAGCATCCACAACTCAAGTGGGATGGATGCTTTGGGCGCCAACAAATATATATACCAATGATGGCTTATTGTTAGAGTAAATTTTAAATATCGTAAACGCCATGAATGAAAAATACGAAATAAAATCAGACCAATTTACCGGCCCTTTGGACAAACTACTCGAACTTATCGAGGAAAGAAAAATGGAAATAACTGTGGTTAATCTGGCGGAAATTACCAATGATTTTTTAAAATATCTTCAAGACCTTAACGAAGAAACAACTCATCCAAGTATAATAGCTGATTTTATAATCGTTGCTTCCAAACTCTTACTTATAAAATCTAAAGCTCTCTTGCCATCTCTTGAATTAACTCAGGAAGAAGAAAAAGATATTCAAGACCTGGAACTCAGATTAAAAATATATAAAGAATTCAAGGAGGCGTCTTTTAAGGTTAGGGCGCTTTGGGAAAATCAAAGACATTGTTATGGTAAGGAATTATTTTCTGATTTGCCGCCAATTTTTTATCCGCCAAAAAATTTAGAGATTAAAGATCTAATCGACCCAATAGAAAAAATAATCGCTGAACTTAAAGCTCTTATTCCGGAAAAAAAGACAGTAAAAAGAACGGTTATTTCTATAAAAGAAAAAATGGAGGAATTACTTAGCAGATTCAAACAAAAGGCCGAGAATAGCTTCAAAAATGTTGTTGAATCAAAATCAAAACTCGAAATCATTGTCTTCTTCCTAGCAATATTGCATTTGATACGAGACCGACTTATTACCTCTACTCAAGGCGATCAATTTTCTGATATAATCATAAAATCGAAGGAGAAAGAGGCGGTAGATGCAATAAACGAATATAATAATTAAAAAATGGACAGCCTATTAGCAAAAATTGAAGCTGTTTTATTTGCCTACGGAGAACCAATCTCTATTGAAAGGCTTAGTAAAATTTTATCCGCCCAAAGCGGATCCGCCTCTGGCGGAAAAATAACCACGGCCGATTTGGAAACGGCCTTAAAGGACCTGGAAATCGAACTAAGCAGACAAGAAAGGGGGATTATCCTAATAAAAAATAATGGGAAAATACAGCTTGCAACAAAACCAGAACTAACCAGTCTTTTAGAAGATATTATAAAACAGGAATTTACCGAAGATCTTACTCCGGCAGCACTAGAGACCCTTTCAATAATTGCTTACGCCGGCCCAATAAGCCGAGCCGATATTGAATTTATTCGCGGTGTAAATTCAAGCTTTACAATTAGAAATCTCTTATTAAGAGGCTTAATTGAAAGAACTATTGATCCCAAAAGAGCCAATGCATACATTTATACTGCTAGTTTTGATTTAATTAAAAGATTGGGAATTTTAAAAGTAGAAGATCTTCCGGATTACGAAAAGTATAAACAAATGGTAAAAAATCTTCACGAAGCATCGTTAAATCCAGTTGAACAAAAAGCTGAGGTTCTAATTCCAGAAGAGCAAGCTCAAGCCGAAGAATCACAAATGCCGGTTGATTTTCTCGAAGAAAATAATCAGGCCGCTGATAACAAACAAAATATTTAAGTTAAAATATATATCATGCTTGAACAAACAATAAGACTACTTATTTTGGCTGGAACTGCTTTTGCAGCGGCGCTGGCACTAACCCCCATCTTCATCAAAGTATTGGATCGATTTCATTTGCATAAACAAATTAGAAGCCAGGCATCGGCTCCAGTTTTTTACAGTCTTCACAAACACAAAGAAAATACTCCTACTATGGGTGGAGTGATAATCTGGGTCACTGTTTTGGGCTTGGCACTTTTACTTTTGATATTAAGCGATATATTTGGTGGCATCTTTAATTATCTAAATTTCGTTGACAGGGCTCAGACCTATCTTCCAATAGCCGCCATGTTGATAGCAGCTTTATTAGGTTTATCAGACGATATATTGGGCGCCTTAAGAATCGGCCCAAATGGGGGAGGGCTTAGAGTTTCTCAAAAACTTATTATGTATGCCGTCTTAGCAGCTATTGGAGGCTTTTGGTTCTATTATAGATTGAATTGGGATGTTTTATATATTCCATTTTGGGGAAATCTAACAATAGGCTGGTGGTATATTCCAATTTTTATATTTGTAATCGTAGCTAGTGCTTTTTCTGCCAACGAAACCGATGGTTTAGATGGACTAGCAGGCGGAGTTATGCTTTTTGCGTTCGTATCCTTAACGGCCGTAGCTTTTATTTTAGGCAGATATGACCTGGCTGCTTTTAGCGCCACAATAATAGGCGCGCTTTTAGCTTTTTTATGGTTCAATATTTATCCGGCAAGATTTTTCATGGGCGATACAGGATCTATGGCCTTAGGAATTACAATGGGAGTAATTGCAATGCTTACCAATACAACTCTTTTTTTGCCCTTATTTGGATTTATTTTAGTAGTAGAATCTATTTCAGTGATAATTCAAATGATCAGCAAAAAAATATTTAAAAGAAAAATATTTTTGTCTACGCCGATACATCATCACTTTGAAGCATTGGGGTGGCACGAAACAAAAGTTACTATGCGTTTTTGGATAATTTCTATAATCTCGTGCATTTTAGGACTCGTACTTTTCATGATGAGTAGTATGTTTTTAATCAAATAAACTATGGAGTATCTAAGCAAAATAGATCCTGGACAATTAAGCGGCAAGACCTGTCTTTTACGCGTTGACCTAAATATCAAATCTCTAAAAGATACATTTAAAATTAACTCAATAATTCCAACTATAAAGTTTTTATTATCTAAAAAAGCCAGAATTATTATTTTAAGTCATCGTGGCCGACCGAATGGATTTCAAAAAGAGCTTAGCTTAAAACCAATAATTAAAATACTGTCTAAAAAAATAGGTATTAATATTAAGTTTCTATCTAATCCCAATCTAGATATAAATAAACAAGAAATTAATCATTATTCACAATATCAAATATTTTGTTTAGAAAATTTGCGCTTTTTATCAGAAGAAGAGGCGGGTGATAAAAATTTTTCAAAAAAATTGGCTAGTTTGGGAGATTTTTATATTAATGATGCATTTGCAGTATCTCACAGAAAAGATGCTTCAATTTTTGCAATTACTAAATATATTAAAAGTTATGCCGGTCCATTAGTTGAAAAAGAAATGGTCGGACTCGTAAAAGCCACCAGGAATCCCAGACAACCGCTAGTTGTTATTTTGGGTGGAACTAAAATAGACACTAAAATTAGTATTGTCAGAAATTTAAATTCAAGAACCAAGTTTTTCCTTTTAGGAAGCTCTGTTTTTAATGAAATAAAAAATCCCAATGTCATAAAAATACTTAAAAATAAAAAATGCTTGGTACCAAAAGATTTTATGAAAAAAAATGACAAATATTTTGATATCGGGCCAAAAACAATAGCGCTCTATAAAAAAATAATATCAGAAGCGAACACCATAATTTGGAATGGTCCGGTAGGAATGTTCGAAGATAAAAAATATTCAAGAGGAACAACTGAAATTGCCAAAGCCATAACAAAATCTAAGGCGTTTAAAGTTATTGGAGGGGGAGAAACTGCTAATTTTATTTTAAATAGAAAATTAAAAAAAAACGTAGATCTATTATCTACTGGGGGAGGAGCAATGTTAAATTTTTTGGCCGGTAAAAAAATGCCCGGTTTAATTGCGCTTGATAATAAACCCGACAAAATCAAATAATTTATATAAACATGAACGAAATAATTAAAGAAAGGGTTGTTGTTTTATTCGATGGAGCGGATTGTTCTGATGGTTTCGGCGGTGCTTGGGCGGCTTGGAAAAAATTTAAAAACAAAGCTAGGTACATCGGTGTCTTACATCAAAACCCAATTCCCGACGGCATTAAAAACAAGATTGTCTACATGATCGATTTTACTTATCCGGAAGAAGATATTAAAAAAATGATGAAGGAAAATATTAGCGTTACTTCTATCGATCACCATGCTTCAGCCAAAAAAGCAATTATGCTGACAAATAATTATTCTTATTCCGAAAATAATTCGGGGTCTGTTTTGGCTTGGAAATATTTTTTTGCTAAAAAACCAGTGCCGAAAATATTAAAATACATTGAAGACATGGATCTTTGGAAGAATAAGCTGCCTTATTCCGAAGAAATATTCCTTTACCACAATCTTTATCAATTCAATTTCAATGTTTGGAATAAATTAGAACGCATACTTGAAGATCCAAAAAAATTCAAACAATGTATAAAAATAGGTGCAGCACTGCTTAAATACCAGGAAAATTTAATAGGTTTATTAATAAATAAAAATATTGAGGAGGTTATATTTGAGGGGCACAAAGCAAGAGCTATTAATTCACCTTTTTTTTCATCTCAAATAGGCAATAAGCTCCTAAACAAAGAATTTGCCGTGGGAATAATTTGGAAAAGGGGATGTAATAATATAGACGTCTCACTCCGTGGCGATGGAAGAGTTGACGTTTCTAAGTTAGCTCAAAAATATAATGGCGGGGGACACAAAAATGCGGCGGGATTTAAAATCCGGAATTTCCCGTTACCATGGAAAAAAATAATAGGTTAAATTAAATGACCAAGAATTCTAAAAAATATTACGCTTATTTATTACTCGACAAAAATCGATCTGGAATATTAGAAAACTGGAAAGAGTGTGAAAAAATAGTTTCCGGAAAAGATGCAAGGTATAGAAGCTTCAAATCTAGAGAAGGGGCCGAGGACTGGCTTAAAAACGGCGCTAATTATGAATCAAGACCTTTGAAATCCGCTAAAAAACTTGAGAAGGGGATATATTTCGATTCCGGCACCGGGCGAGATCAAAGAGTAGAAGTAAGTGTTACGGACGAAAACGGCAAGGACCAATTAGATAAAATAAGACCTAAAATAAAACTTAATAAATTCAAAAAGCATCCTGAACCTAAAGCTACCAATAATTACGGCGAACTATTGGGATGTAAATATGCGTTGCAGATTTCGCTCAAAGAAAAAAACAAAAAAATATTCGGGGATAGTAAGCTCGTTATAAATTACTGGTCTAAAGGATTTATAAATAAAAATGAAATGGGTAAAGCAACTATTAAGCTTTCTGAAGAGACTTCTAAATTACGCAATGAATTTGAACAGGGTGGCGGTAAGATCGAATTTATTGAAGGTGATTATAATCCAGCAGACTTAGGTTTTCACAGATAGACAAAATAGTTTTATTGTGTTTTAATTATTTCATTGGTAGCTTAAACAGCAGCTCATTGAATAAGTGAGAGGAAAGTCCGGACACTCGTTTTGGCGCAAGCCAGAACAGAAGAGTAGTGGGTAACCCCCATCAACTAGTAATGTAGAGGTGCGAGCAGAAACGGCTCAATTTGAAAAGATTGAGCGAGCCCAGATCCCAAGCTAGAAGGCTTAATTTCGTCATAGGGATAACAAAACGAAAATGAAACGGCTAAATCCTTACTCGAGTGCAAGGCCGTACTGCGAAAGCAGTGTGCCGCTGGAGCCATTAAGTAATTAGTGGCCAAGATAAATTGCTGTTATCGTTTTTAAAAAAACGAACAGAATCCGGCTTATTAGCTACCAATAACAAAATTCCCTCGTAAGAGGGAATTTTGTTATCAGATAAAAAAACCGTCCCTATTACTAGGGACGGTCAATTTTAGGAGATCCAACAGATATACAGACCAAGTAGGGCGAACAGAGCAGTGTTCAGAATCCGTAACTCACGGATATAGACACCGACTACAACGCCGAGATAAGTCTCTATCGCGAGTCCCAACACCACGAAAAAAACTAGCGTCCAGCAGATCATTTTCTGCTTTTTAGACATCGGTTTTTCCCCTGATTCTAATTCTATGGTTTCCATATACTTCTCCTTAAAAGAGCTGGTTTCTTCTACTCGATAATTCGAGCCGAATTAAGGATATTATAACACAACTATTTATATTTTGTCAACAACGCTTGAGAATAATTAATTATATCTCCAGCACCCATCATTACTATAGTGACAGGGGATTTATGGCTCTTAATTGCCTCAAAAATAGCCTTATTTAAGCCTATTTTAGGGTTTTCCAGGTATATTGAGCCCTTAATGTGTTTAGCTAAGGATTCTGAGCTATATCTATTATTTCTCCGGGATTTTTCCCTGCCGGCCACGCTATAAACAGGGAACAGGATAGTTTTGTCGGCATCAGAAAATGCGCGTTTAAAATCTCCGAAAAGCGCCTTTAGACGATGGGTGTGATGAGGCTGGAAAACGCAGATCAACACGCTTTTCGGATATTTTTCTTTAAGTCCCTGAAGTGTAGCCTTAATTTCATTTGGATGATGGGCATAGTCGTCAAAAAGAATAACTTTATTTTTTGACTTAAAACTTAAAACTTCTAACTCTCCTTTGTATTCCATTCTTCGCCAAACTCCATTAAATTTACTGATTGATCTTAAAATTATCTTTTCGGAAATATCAAGTTCCTTAGCAACTAAATAGGCGATAAGGGCATTTAATTGATTATGTTTACCAGGAATTTTTAGCGCTCGCTTAATTTTATTTGCAGTTTTTATTGGTATATTTGAGATTGGGAATTGCTTTAAGGATTTTACCCCCGAAACAACACTGCTTAGATTTTTATCAAAATCATTAAATATTATTTTTGATCCAACTTTATGGTTTGCCAGAAATCTGCGAAACGATCTTTTAACGCCTTCAAAGTTTTTGTAAAAATCTAAATGCTCGCGATCAATATTCGTGATACCGGAAATAAATGGATGATAATTCCAAAATGCTCCTCCATATTCGTCAGCTTCCAAAACTAGATACTTACTTTTGCCCAAACGGAAATTACTGTTATTAAATTCTTTAAGCTTTGTCCCAACAATAACCGTTGGATCCAAACCAGCCCCTATCATAATTAAAGCAATCATGGCTGTAGTTGTGCTTTTTCCGTGTGCACCAGCAATTGCAACTATCCTGAATTCTTTTGAGAGTTCACCGACTGCTTCAGGATATGACATATGATCAAAGCCAATTATAAGGATCTGCTTCATTTCTGGATTATCCAAATTTATCGCCTGACTATGAATAATTAGAGTATTTTTTGGATTTTTGACATTTCCAACGCTATGACCGATGTGGATAGTGGCGCCCACTCCGGCCAGATCCCTGATTATGGGGGAGTCAAACAGGTCCGAACCGGACACATTAAATCCCTTAGATAAAAAATAACGCGCCAAAGCGCTCACCCCTATCCCGCCAATACCGATGAAATAAATATTTTTATATTTACTAAAAATCATATTTTACTAAGTACATCAAAAAGCGATGCGACCAGCAAGGGAATAGGCTCTCTTTCCCATACTACCTGTCGCACAATATACCTTTTGCGACATATAATACCGGGTACAAGCTAGAGCAGACCCACGGTAAGTATTTTAAACACTTTCGGTTAGTTTCTTTAATAAATCTAATAAAAAATTATACACCAACGAAAAATATTTTATAAGAAGTTCTATGGAAATATTTATTATTTTTTGAATATCGATTCCCAATACATTTCCCAACCAAATATTCAATCCGCCCAATGCGCCAAAAACCTTTTTAAAAAGCTCTAAAAGCTCCTCTTTATTCTGTGGAACGTATCTAGCAAGCATTGCGGCAGATGCGTTAAACATATCCACCAATTTGAGCAATATATCCATACTTATAAGTATAAACCCTATGAAGATGGGCTCCAAACCCTTAAAATGCTTAAAAAATAGCTAATTTTAGAGATAATCCTCTGGATTTATCGTAACACCGACAGGAACAAGGCCTTTCGCCGGTGGCAAGTTCTTAAAAACTAAGCTCGGCGTCCAATAAACGCCAAAATGCAAATGGGGTCCGGTGCTATAACCGGAATTGCCGACGTAACCGATCAATTCGCCGCGCTTCACGACATCTCCCTTTTTAACTGACAAAGCTGAAAGATGCGGATATAAAGTGGTTAAATTATTAGTATGTTCTACCATAATGTATCGTCCATATTGGTATTTTTGCCAAGTACTCTTGTCATTATTATCAATCGCAGACACCCTACCATCTTCCGCGGCAAAGACGGGCGTACCAATAGGCGCGCCTATATCAAAACCGTTATGAAAACCATTTTTATACAGTTTGATAGCAGCAGCGGTTCTTCCGTATTTTTGAGTAATAATTCCCAAACCGCCATCTTTTTTAAGTTTAACCGGCCAACCAAAAACTCCCGGTCTTTTTGCGGGCAAAAGATTTGGATCAAAACTCTCGCGTAATTTGGATTCAACGTCGGTTATCTCTCTAGACAAAGAGTCTTGGTCTTTTTCGAGCTGCGCTATAAGCTGTTGATATATTTTTTCCTGATTTTTAGTTTGAGTTAATAAACTTTGTCTTTCTGTTTTTTGATCCTGTAAGATTACTTTCCTATTTTTTAAATTCTTATTTTCCAGTTCAACTTTTACTTTTTTAGTCGATCTGTCGGATAATTTATTGGAAAGTTCATCATTAAGGATCTGTAGATCGCCAACTTGATCTGAAAGCCCGGAATTTATATCAACAATATTTTGTACTTCATCCACGCTCTCGGCAATACTTTTATTTTTTAAAATAATAACCAAGGCGTTTTCCATATCTTTTTTTTGCAATTCTCGCAAAAGCTCAGCTATTGCCAGCTTTTTAACCTCAATTTGCGACTCCGTATCTCCAATATCGTATTTTAACGCCTCTATCTCTAAGCCAAGTTTTTGTATATTTAATTCGCTGGATTTAACGCTTAAATTAAGCTGGTTGATGTTGTAGTCCGATTGTTTAAGATCTTTTTGAAGAGATTCTCTTTTTCCTTCCGTGGCTTCCAGATCTTCTTTGGTTTCGGCTATTTTTTGATTAACTTCTTGAAGAGCCTGAGTTTTTGCTTCAATAGCTTTTTTCAACTCTTCCGGCGTTTCAGCGGCAAAAACAGACAATGAATAAAGAATAAAAAATAAGGAATAAGGAATAGCAAATAATATAAGGTTTTTTTTATTGTTCATAATTCATTATTCATACTTCTGCTTTTGTAATTTCTCAAGCGCGATATTAATGCGTCTAATTGTTTCTTTTTTGCCAAGAACATCCATAATATCAAAAGGGCCTGGAGACTTATCTCTACCGGACAGAGAAACTCTAAGAGGCCAAAGTACGTCTCCCCTGCCGATTTCATTGGCGAGAGGCATAAGAACTGACTCCAGTTTATTCTTACTAAAATCACCTTCGCTTATTTCTGAAATTTTTTCTAAGATTAACTTCAAATTTTCCAAAGACTTTCCAAGCGAAGATTTTTTCCAAACTAAAAGCTGCTTTTCATAATTTGGTAAATTAAAGAAAAAATCATTTATTTCTTCAAAATCTGTAAGTTTTTCCATTCTTTCTTTTGACAAACTGATTAACTTAACAATTAAATCGTTCCCAATGTACTCTTGCCCAAAAATATCGGCTAAAGCAGCTTTCAGTGCAGGGATTGAAGCTTTTTTAATATATTCCGAATTAAGCCAATTTAATTTTTTAATATCAAAAATCGCCCCTCCTTTTTGCACTCTTTCCAAAGAAAATTCGCTTATTAAATCATTTAAACTCAAAATCTCTTTGTCTTCTTTCGGATGCCAACCTAGCAATCCAATAAAATTAATAATAGCTGCTGGTAGATACCCGAGCTGTTTATATTCAAAGACTCCTGTGGCGCCATGACGCTTAGAAAGCTTAGATTTATCCGGAGCAAGAATCATCGGTAAATGCGCAAACTTAGGCGCTGGCCAACCGAACATTTTATAAAGAATTAAATGTTTTGGTGTAGATGGTAGCCACTCCTCAGCGCGAATTACATGTGAAATATTCATTTCATGATCATCGATTATTGATGCCAGATGATAGGTCGGAAAACCATCGGACTTTAAAAGCACTTGGTCGTCTATAAGCGCCAGATCAAACTCAACGTCGCCCCTAATAAGGTCGTGTACTATTATTTTTCCTGATTCCGGCATTTTCATTCTTATAACATAAGGTTTCTTACCATCGACTTCGGGCATCTTAATTCCTGCTTCACGACAATGACCAGTATACATCGGCGGTTTTCCCATTTTCATTTGCTCTTCTTGATCAGCGGCTAATTTTTCCTTAGAACAAACACAAATATAAGCTTCTTTTTTTTCTAATAATTCCGTGGCCCTTTTTTTATAAATATCAATCCGTTCTGACTGAATCATTACTTTTCCTTCGTTATCTAATTCCATACCAAGCCATTTAAGAGCGGCTTTGATACGCTCAATTGAACCAGGAACTAATCTTTCCCTGTCCGTATCCTCAATTCTCAATAAAAATTTACCGCCATTGTGTCTGGCAAAGAGATAATTAAAAAAAGCTGTTCTGGCGCCACCTATATGAAGCTCTCCCGTCGGGCTTGGCGCGAACCTCACTATTACCTTATTTTGTTTTCTGAAAAGATTTTTTATAAAATTGATCATTTTAAAATTAGTAAATTCGTTGATTACTTTTACTTCAATATCATTTCTTTAATTGGGGCATTGTCCGGATAGATATTAATCCCTGAAAAGGATAAAAGATATGCGGCTATAATCTCGGAAGAAAACGGCCTATAAAAAGCGGACGCCGATTTAGACATTGCCTTTAGCAATTCGGTTTTAGAAAGCAAGGTTTCTAATTGAACCAAAACTAGATGACTTAAGAAATTTTCCTGTTCAATATCAATCGCTGCGCCTGATTCTTTAAATTCAAGTGCGTTTAGTGCTTGGTGATCACTAGCTGCGTCCGGCAACGGAATTAGTATTGATGGCTTACCAAAATACGCTAATTCAAAAATAGTACCAGCTCCGGCACGAGCCAAAACCAGATCAGCGGCAATATAAGCATTTTTTAAATTATCTTCGAAATAAGCATAAAATTTATAGCTATTCCTTACTGTTTCTGGGATTTCCTTAATTAAAAAATCGTAGTCTTTTTTATAATCATCAAAGTTGGCGGGACCAACCTGGTGCAGAATTTGAAATTTTACAGAAAGTTGTTCGATATTTTTAAGTACGAAATCATTAATAACGGTCGCCCCTTGAGAACCACCGGAAATAAATAAGACCGGTTTTTCAGGATCCAAACCAAATTGTTTTTTTGCTTCTTTTTTATCAGTTTCCGTTATTACCGCACTGGAATCTCCTCTTCCCATTACCAATTCACTTCTAATAGGATTACCAACTACCTCAACATTCTTATTTGGAAAAAATTGCCTGGCCGATTCAAAAGCTAAAAATATTTTTTTTGACATTTTCCCACTAATTAAATTGGTTAATCCGGGAGCGCTGTCTGATTCGTGAATTACAATTGGAATAGCGAAAAATTTACAAACAAAAAGTATAGGCAGGGATCCTGGGCCGCCTTTTGAAAAAACAACACTCGGCATAAAGAAAAAAACTTTAAACAAAGATTGAAATATTGCTATAAAAAACTTAAAAAAATCTATAAGATTTTCAAAAGAGAAATAACGCCTAAGCTTACTTGAAACAACATATGAATATTTAATGCCATTTCCCTTAATTAAATTCTCATAGCCACCGGCGTCTCCAAAGTATCTTAAATCCAAATGATACCCGCTATCTGTACCGACAAAATATTTTGTTTTTTGAGCAACAGCTATTAATGGGTAAATGTGCCCTCCGCTTCCCCCACCAACTAATAAAATTCTAATTTTTTTCATATTATTTGAACATACAAATCTACAAATATTACACATAATAACAAAAATAAATACTCGTTGCTCGGGTCACCAACGCCCTCTTATTCGTTGTCATTTGTTGATTGGTATCTATTTGTATATTGGTATTTCGTTAGTTATGTTTCGTTATATTTACTATTATACCCGAAATTATCATAAAAACCGCGAGGGCGGTACCGCCATAACTTATAAATGGCAACGGCATTCCGGTTAGCGGTATTAGTCCGGATATAGCTCCTATATTTACAAATACCTGAATACCCATAAGGGAGCTAAAACCAACAAGAATCAATTGGGCAAAACGATCACTACATCTTTTAGCCAAAATAAATATCCTGGTAATTAAAATCAAAAAACATAGAATCAAAGCGATGCCGCCAATGAAACCAAGTTCCTCGGAAATAACGGCGAATATAGAATCTCCAATAGGTTCGGGCAAATAACGAATCTTTGTGGTTGATTCACCATAGCCAACACCAAAAATATTTCCGGATCCAATAGCAATAAGAGACTGATTGATATGATAGCCGGCGCCTAACACATTCTGATTGGGATCTATAAAACTCATTATTCTTTGGGTCCTGTAACTATCAGGCGTTAGATATAAAAAACCCGCAAAGAGTATCGCCGCCGACACCATTGTGCCTAAAATATATGAAACTTTCGCACCACTCACAAAATAAACAATTAATGCCGACAACATTAAAATTGCGACTATACTCGTAGAGGGCTGTATTATTAAAAGAATCGAAACAAGTCCGCAAATAGCCAGAAACGGGACAAATCCTCCAAAAAAACTATTCTTTCTTTTTTCATTACCGCTTAGCCATGCGGCTATATAAACAATAAAAGATATTTTTAAAAATTCTGATGGTTGAAAAATAAATCCAAGATTTAACCACCTCGATGCTCCGCCGGAAGTAACGCCTAAAGGAGAAAAAACCAAAATCAACATTATTATATTTACAATAAACAAAGGAGTAATAAGTTTTTTATAATTCTGATAATAGATATTAGAAGCTATAAAAAATCCAATGAGCCCGGGAAGTAGGCCATATAAAAGCTGGTGATTTAGATAGAAATAGCTGTTTCCAAATTCCATTTTTGCCAAATCAGAAGAAGCGCTTGCAAGCATAACCAAACCAAAAGCAATGATTATAAAAATAAACACTATTAATAAAAAATCTGGCTTATGTCCACTATTGGCATTATTTATTCCAAGCATTTTTATCAAGGTCTGTTTTTACCGTTTATAATTACATTGGAGACTTCGCCTCCCTTCAGTAAAACAATATCGGCGATAAAACCCTCTTTAATAATTCCCCTATTCTTTAGGCCAAAAATTTGAGCCGGAAAAGATGTTATTTTTTTAATTGCAGACTCCATCGGTATTCCCTGACCCAAAACAATTTCTAAATATTTAGTAAAAGTAGAAAAAACTCTTTCCAGCTTCAATTCCCCGCCTCGTCTTGATGGCGACAAACTAGCACTATTACTGCCGATTAATGATCTTGGATGGGTTAAAAGCGGTAAAAGCAGATCAATGTTTAAACTTTTCGACATAAGCATAGTCTTCATTTTCGTTGATTCCATGATCTCTAAAGTAACCGAAACAATATCCCTTTCTCTGTTTTGTGAAAGCTCCAACAAGCTCTTTCCAATCAAAGATTCTTGCCCCCTTGCGTCAGCCACAATTAATTCCTGAAGATTTGAATTTTGGAGTTCCTTGCTAATTAGCTTCTGTTTTTCCGGATCCTTAATATTTTCAAGCATTATTTCTATCCTCTCGCTTTGGGCCCAATATGGCAAATAAGTATGGATTGGGAAAATTGTTGCTGTAAACGGATTAATATCGAAATAAATATTAGAATCAACTAAGCTTTTTTCAATAAGACTCAGTGCTTCGTTAAATATTTTTTCACAGCCCTTTAACGGCCTAAAATGGCTTATGACCGTTTTCACTCCTGTTTCACGAGACAACAACAGGGTTTCTTCAATTGATCGCAAAAGATTTTCTTTCTCATCGCGAAGATGGGTAGTATAAACCCGATCCATTTTAGCAACTACTGAAACTATTTTTTTTAGCTCGCTATAGGGAACAAACTTCGAATCCAAAAAACCAAGACCAGTTGAAAGACCCAGTGCGCCGTCTTTAATAGCTTGTTCTAAAAGACTAATAAAAACTTTTATTTCTGAATCGGTGAGGTCTCTAATTTCTATGCCAGCCAAATCTCTTCTGATCGTAGAATAACCAACTAAAGTTTCAAAATTTACCCCTAAATCGATTCTTGATAAAACTTGGCGAAGCTCGCGAACGGACATCCAATCGACATTGACCATATCTGCGTTGACCCACTGCCCTATTGAAGCCAAAGAACCATACATTAGCGGGGCCAGTGAAGCGCCGCATTGTCCGCCGATTATCGAAGTAATTCCCTGATTTATAAAATCTTTTTGTCCAGGATTAGTAAAAAGGCTCAAGTGATGATCGGAATCATTATTTACATCAATAAATCCGGGAACAGCAACCAAACCAAGCCCATCTATTACTGTTTCGGCTTTTTTCTTAGAAAGATTTTTTCCAATAGCAACGATTTTTTGGCCATTAATTAATATGTCTCCAAAAAAAGGTTTGGCACCGCTACCGTCGACAATTTGAACCTGTTTGATTAAAAGCATGCCAGTTTTGCCCAAGAGGGCTAGTTAATTTATTAACGCAGCCCGATTGGCTGCAAAAGTGAGCGCCCTGTTAAATAAAATCATAGATTTTCTTTTGCTAAAAGCAAAAGATTTAACAGGGTTAAAGTATTTCTAGTTCCGCCTAAGAAGTCGGAAAGAAATATCTTTAATTATATCATTTTAGTCACGCTTTTAAAAAATACCCCACATTACGCGGGATAATTTTTATAAAGTTGCGGGGTCTGTACCGTATTTATACCTGGAAAGTTCTTTTATAGCGTTACGCCTCTCCGCTGTTCCTCTAGGAGTAAATAGGACCTTAAGATTAAAAGGTTTTGACGTCTGTCCGTTTATTAACATTTTTACATAGGCATTTAAATTATCTATGTTCATTAGATCGCTCTTTGTAAATGTAGGTGCAAATTGTTTTTCCAAAAATTCAGCATCTTCAGGGCCGACCCTAAAAGCAACTATGGATCCGACGTTGCCAAAAACAGAATCGCGAATTTTTTCGTCTAATTGAGCGATATATTGATGTCCGATAATTAAATTCAAATGATATTTTCTGGCTTCGGATAAGATCGTGGAAATAGAATCAGTTGTAAAATTTTGAAATTCATCAATATATAAATTAAAATCTTTTCTCATATCCTCATCTACATCGGTTCTTGAAAGAGCGGCCATAAGAATTTTTCCAACAATAACCATACCCAATAAATTAGCATTTAAATCACCAATTCTTCCTTTAGACATATTAACCAAAAGGATCTTTCCGCTATCCATAAGATCTCTAAAATTTATAGTTGATTTTTTCTGGCTAATAATCGGCCTAACGAAATCATTAGCAATAAAATTGTTAAACTTTGAAGTAATATATGGCGTTATATTTTGTAATGACGCTTCTCCACCCGCCTTTAAAGCTTCTCTTTCCCAATAATCTTTTACAACGGGATTTTTACAATTAACCAATTTTTTAGCCCTAAACTCGTCGTCTGAAAAAACTCTTGGGACATCCATAAGCGTCGGCACTTCGTTAGCCGCATCTTCCATCAAAAGCAATAAAGCATTTCTCATATATTGTTGGAACATCGGACCCATTGCATCGCCACTATCCGGAAAAAGCTTCATAAGTATGCTTTGCATTTCATTAACAATGAATGTTTTCTGCTCAGGTTTAGATAGGTCATATTCGAGCATGTTCAATCCAAGAGGGTGAAGCATATCAGACGGATCAAAAACAATAACATCGTCTGCCCTATTTTCTGGAATTATTGATAAAATATCTTCTATTAAATCACCGTGCGGATCGATGATAGCTACGCCCTTGCCATTTTGAATATCACTTGCCGCCATATACCTAATAAGGCTAGTTTTACCGGTTCCGGTTTGTCCAATAGTATAAACATGCCTACGCTTATCTGCATCATTCATATAAACCATTTTTTCTTCCTTTCTAAACGAAGTCTTACCTATCAAAACTCCCTCTTTTGATAAATTAGACGGAGGGGCAACCTCTCTAAATTTAAGCCATTTAATTCTTGGGATGTCAGTGGTAGATGTTGGCAAATGAAAAAGACTAACAAGCTCATCAGTTCCAAGGGTCATAGTTTGACTATTATCAAATTCTCTAAAAATATATTTATAAATAAAATCACTTTGGTTGCGGGGCTTATTAAATTTAAGCTCATTTCTTAAGGGGGCGCTAAATTGATCAAAAGAACCCGAAAAACTATTCAAGATTTCCTCAGCTCTGAACTGACTGGGAGCAGATACAATTAGCCTGACATTAACCAAAAAAACTTGTTTGGATAATTTTTTCTCAATTGATTTTACCGTCTCATCATCGACGATCACCCTTTCATTTTCATCTTTCTTTTCATCTTCTGGGTTTATAGCTCTTTTGATATCTTTGAAGCCTATAAATGGTGATTCTACTTTTATAGCGTCATCAAATTTTTTGCCCTTTTTTAATTTTTCTAAAATCGACAATGCATTTTTCTTAAAAAAAGCAGGTGCCGGTTTAATCATGAATTGTAATGCAGCGCCCTCACCAAGAGCCTCGATTTTTGACAGATTGCTTAATATTGGTAAAAAAGTGTCCATTTGCGCCTCTTCAAATGTTCTTATCGGCAATACTACATTATTTTTTTGCTTCAAAAATAATCCGGAAGAAAATCCTTGGCTATTGAAAATATTATAGTCATCCACTTCTTCAACCTGAGCATCCGGCCACAGACCCTGAATTTGTCGCATAGTAAATTGCACTGAATCCGTTGGAACGGAAACATAAAAAACAATTTCTTCGCCAATGTAGCTTACAGCCACCTCAAAAGAAAATTGAGATTTTAAACTTACTAAAACGCTTATTAATTGCCCTGATAAATTAACTTCCTTGATCCATGCATCTTTATCATCTTGATCTGATTTCTGGATCATTCTTATTGATAAAACTCTAAGCTTCAGGGCATCTAAAAAATATTTGTGCCTTATTCTCTTAAAGAATATAAAGGCGAGTATGCCTCCGGCAACTACTATAAAAAAAGTAAAACTTATGTATAAAGTATTCATAATCAAAATTCCTAATTCCTAATTTCTAATAAAATTTCCAATGTTTAATTCCTAAAATTTCTAATTTTATTTTGGATATTGAGCATTTTATTGGAAATTGGCAATTGGATATTAGTAATTGTCTTAGTTCAGCAGTCCTCTCCTTTTTAATTCCCCGTATAATTTAGAAGTCAGGGCGTCATGAAAGGCGTCTAAAATAAAAGGTCCTGATTTAGCAGCCTCTTTCGCCGATAAATCAATGCCTTTTAAAAAAGCCAAGTTAATCAATCCCTCTACCCTATTTTTTATTTCATCTGACTCTTTCAATAAATAATCAGGAAATGAATCTGACCGTTGTAAAACCGTGGTTCCTGATTGATCTTTTTGTGTTTGAGAAATGGGAGGCTGACCAAGGCGCGATTTTAAAAGCTCTTTAACATGAGATTCTTGTACGCTTTCTATCTTATTCTTTTCTTTGTGTTCTTTTACTTCCCTAGAAAAATCTTGGATATCTTTTTCAAATGGAGTGTTTTCAAAAGTTGGATTCATATGAATATATTATACTAATTATAACAGAAAATATTTCAAATATATGCTCAAAAATATTTCTAAGCAAACATTTTTATTGTTAATGATATTAATTATAGCCTCGTTCTTCAGGCTTTACAATTTATACGGGGTTGATAGCGTACCGCCAGGCCTTTATCCGGATGAAGCTATGAATGGAAATAATGCATTAGAGGCTTTAGACACGGTTCCGTCAGCCGGCGGATTTCAAATCTTTTACCAGGAAAACAATGGCCGAGAGGGCTTGTTTATAAATATACAGGCATTATCTTTGAAGTTATTTGGAAATGAACCGTGGGCATTGCGATTGCCTAGCGCTATATTTGGGATCTTGACTGTTTTAGGAATATATCTTTTTGGCTCCACGCTATTTAATAACGCCTCAATAGGTCTTCTATCGGCTTTTTTTACAGCCATTTCCTTTTGGCATATCAATTTCTCACGAATAGGTTTTAGAGCTATTATGGCCCCTTTTTTCTTAGTTTGGGCGCTTTATTTGCTAATATTAGCGATAAAAAAGAATGGTGCGTTTGATAAACTACTTCAAGCCAATCATCAAGCCTGGCTCTTAGCGGCTTTCGGAGGACTTGTCTATGGCGCGGGATTTTATACTTATATCGCCTACCGAGCTACGCCATTATTAGTCTTTATAATTTTCTTTGTTTACTACTTTAAATCGCACGCCTCTGTCATTGCGCGATGTCCGCGACCCTCCTTCGCCGAAGGCTTCGGACGGGCAAAGCGTGGCAATCTAAATGTTTTAAAAGTTTTCAAAATTTTTATTCTTTTTGCTTTTATTGCCATCTTGCCGCTTTCTGCCTACTTCATTCAAAATCCACAGGATTTTTTCGGAAGAACTGCTCAAATATCTATTTTCACTTCAGATACACCGTTGAAAGATTTGGGTACAAATATTATAAAAACTGCCGGTATGTTTAACTTTTCCGGAGATGAAAACTGGCGCCATAACTTTTCCGGCAAACCGGAATTATATTGGCCAATAGGAATCACTTTTATATTTGGAATTTTATACGGACTTAAAAATCTATTCTCCGCCAGAGGCGCCGTGCCTACCGGCAGGCAGGGATCTGCCTTCGGCGAAAAAATAATCAATAATAAAGAATTTATTTTATTATTTTCCTGGTTAATAATTGCGGCTCTACCCGTAATTATTTCAACCGAAGGAATTCCTCACGCTTTAAGATCACTACTAATGATCCCGCCCGTTTTTATTTTGGCTGGCGCCGGAGCATTAAAAATATATGAACTTTTAATACATAAAATATCCGGCTTTTATCATAAACATGATAAGCTAATGAAAAATTCTTTTATTTTACTTTGCGCTTTACTGATAGCCCAATCATATAATTATTACTTTATCGAATGGGGCGCCAATACAAATGTAGATTATGCTTTTAGACAAAGTTATGTTGATATCGGCAAAATACTAAATGCCCTGCCAAAAGAAACAATGAAATACGTAGTTGTAGAAAATTCTGCTTCTAGCGGAGTAATTGTTCGCGGCATCGATATGTCCGCTCAAACCGTAATGTTCATTACCGACACCTTTACAACTAAAAAACAAGTTGAGAAAAATATTCACTATCTACGGTCTGGACAAGAAGCCGACATTTATGAAAATGATGCTCTATTTTTCTATTTGAAATAAGAAAAACACCGTCATTCCAAACTTGCCGCTCAATGGAAATTGAACGAGCCTCGTCCCAAAAAGGCGGGATTTGGAATGCAGTCCTAAATCTAGATTCCGGCTCAAAGGCCGGAAGGACAAATTTGACTGATTAGGTTTTCTGATTTATATTTCTTATCTGTTCCTTAATGTCTAGTTGTTTAGAGGTGTCCACATGAACACAATGCCGAAAAGAAAGTATGCGCTGCGCCCCGTGGCGCACTGCACGAACGGATGCCGTACCAGCCCCGGTAAGCTATAAACGCCTGCCGGGGCGTTTTTTTGCTTTGACAAAGATTTATATTTGTTTCATCATTTAGTTAGAAACTTAATATTGAATATTCAGTAAAAATTTAATAGGGTTTCCTGGCAAAGCTAGGAAACGAGGGGGTGTATTATGACTAACAATTTCCCAATATGGAAAGTTGTTAAACTTGGCATTGGCCTTATTACCGCCGATGACTTTCGCAGGGCATTTAAAAATGCTTGCAGTATAATTGGTGAATCAGCCAATGACATTATTGGCCGTGCTCCTTTTATTGTAAGCAAGCTTAAAAAAGAAGTTGATACTGTAATAGTTTCTCCCGCTGATCTTGGATTCAAATACAATACTAGCCGGGCGAACATTTACAAAAGAGCCATGGAATTAGGCTTAGGTCTTTGTCCTCCGGAACTTGGTCCGCAATTATGCTTGCAGACCAAAAATCATCCCCATGGCGAATACGTCAATGTAGCAATGCTTCCAATTGCCGATGAAAATAAATCCCCTCGCACATTCGGTGTAGAGCGCGACGGAAAAAAATTCATACTTCACGGCAACAACGGAAATCTCGAGACCGCCTGGACTATTACCAGTAAATGGGTCTTTATTCGTCTCAGATAATGACCTCCTCCCCGGGCTAACGCCCGGGGTTTCCTTTTTTGGCATGAGGATTCAAAATAGTCGCAGTCTTTGCGGCTTGTCTTTTTTTCCTTGCCATTCTATATATTTTCTAATTCTAACCTCGTTCAACCCTACTGTGGA
>ORJL010517708.1_pt1 | contig 21560 bp, 20 predicted proteins | sample 1779941 | NCBI WGS metagenome assembly ORJL01 (sample SAMEA104232317, study PRJEB22302) | groundwater metagenome | biome: forest; feature: aquifer; material: groundwater | place: USA | collected 2011-08-07 | depth 5.8 m
ATCATCACTTTACTAGAAAGTATGCCCAAGAATATGTGTCAGAATTGACTTTCAAATTCAACACAAGAAAAAGAGAGAAAAACCCTTTCTATTACTTATCCAAATCACTCTAGACTGTTCCATATCCTTTACATGACCCTGAAGTTTGACAAATTATATCTAAAATTATAATATATAAACATAGAAAGCGGGTGGGTAAGTTCAACCTCCCCATTTAAATTAAAACAATACCATGAAAGAAAAAATAAATTCAGTTGAATTAGCTAACCAATCAAAAGAAGTTAGGGTTAGCATGGAAAAGGCTCAAGCTAATATGAAAGAGGCTGAAAAAGAGTCTTCGGGCGTGCAGAAAACCGTGACTGAAAATTTAGATATCTTAGCGCGCGAAGCTTCAATGGATTATCTATCCAAGCTAAAGCAAGATCTAACTCAAGCCATTGATAAGAACGACACAAAAGGTGCCAGGCTTATTTTAGACAACATAGACTTCCATCAAAAGAGCATGAAGGAACATTATGACGCCAAAGCCAGAAAAAACATTGAAAGCTATTTTGACAGCGCTACGGGCGAAGTGGATATGGAAAAGCTCAAAAAAGAGCTTGATTCGTTCATAGCTGAGACTTTCTTGACATGGTATGGAGAAAAAGATGCCAAGAAAGCTAAAATATCCGGAGAGATCACTGATCTATCCAAATTAGATTATAAAAAACTGGAAAAAACTGACCCATCTTTATACGGTGAGTACACGATAAATCCGGAAACAGCCGGAATGGATCATCAAGAAAAGGAGCCTAAAATAAAAATTCTTGATATGAAAGAATTTGTCGGCCAGCCAAAAGAAGAAGCAATGAAAGCTGTCATAGAAAAATACAGCGGAAAGTATCACATCCCAGGTCTTGAATACGAGAAATATCTGCTTGAAAATCCAGATAAAGTTCCAAATCAATTAAAAGATGGAAATTGGTACTACTTTATGGGTTCATTTCTTCGCGATCAGGATGGTAGTTCCAGCGTTCCTTTTGTGGATTGGGACGGCAGCAAGCTCACTCGGTATGCGTTTTGGCGCGGCAACAAGTGGAGCGAGAGTAGCCGCGTTCTTCTCCTCGAGAAATAATTGTATTTTGTTTTTGGATTTTTTGTCTTGATATTTTTTGGTGTTTTTTGAAGCGCTCCGATCCGAAATCGGAGCGCTTTGATTTTTGCTCTTTTTCCGACTTCCTAAGAAGGCTTTATTACAAACCTAAATTCTATCAAACCACTATTCCGCGGGATGGCAGCTGATTTTATTTTTTGATTTACTGATCAAGATTGTTTTTTATTAGGGGCTTATTTCAAATAATAATTCTTAATCGCGTTGGAAATTACTATTGAATTAAGTCCCTGTTTCGCTTAAAATGAGGTGGACATACAAATATACGAATTATACTAATATTGCGAATGACTACAAATAAGAAAGACTGATATTCGTATTCATTCGTTATTATTCGTACATTTGTAGATTGGTATATTTAATTCTATGAAACAATCCCAATTATTCGCAAAGACATCCAGAAAACTTTCCGAAAGCGAGGCCTCTAAAAATGCCCAATTTTTAATTCGTGGCGGTTTTATTGATAAATCTTCGGCTGGAGTTTATTCGTTGCTTCCATTGGGACTCAGGGTTTTAGAAAAAATAAATAAAATTATCAGGGAAGAAATGGGTGCTATTGGTGCAGAAGAGCTTTTGATGCCTTCTTTGATCCAGAAAAAGATCTGGGAAAAGTCCAATAGATGGGGAGTCGGTGTTATTTATAAAACTTCGACTAGTATTGCAGATGAAGGTCAAAAACCCTCCTTCGCTGGGCTACGGAAGGGTAAAGATTTCGAGTATGGTCTTGGTTGGACTCACGAAGAGGTTATTACGGCTATAGCAACTAGATTTATTAATTCATATAAAGACCTTCCTAAAGCTGCCTATCAAATTCAAACAAAATTCAGGGCCGAGGCTAGACCCCAAGCGGGATTATTACGCGGACGAGAATTTTCAATGAAAGATCTTTACAGTTTTCATGAATCAAAAGAAGATCTGGACGAATACTATGAAAAAGTAATTACGGCCTATAAAAATATATTTAAGAGGCTTGATCTGAAAACTATAATTTGCGAAACAGGAGGCGGAGATTTTACTAAGGAATATACTCACGAATTTCAAGTTCTTAATCCAGCAGGAGAAGATACGATCTATTATTGTGAAAAGTGCGGATTTGGACAGAATCAAGAAGTTTATAAGCCCGAAGCTCATAAGAATTGCAAAGAACAAATAAGATCGGGCCGATCTATTGAGGTGGGAAATATTTTTAAGCTGGGGACTAAATTTTCTGAGGCTTTTGGGCTTTCTTTTTTGAATAAAATCGGTGAGAAAAAATCGGTAATTATGGGTTCTTATGGCATTGGCCCAACTAGAGTTTTGGGAACTATCGTTGAAGAATCTAGCGATGAATATGGAATTATTTGGCCAAAAGCCATAGCCCCTTTCCAGGTTCACTTAGTTGAGTTGGGAAGCAAAGATTCAAGCAAGGTAACTAAAGCGGCTATGACTTTGTATGAAAAACTAGTCAAGAGTGGCGTAGAAGTTTTATATGATGATAGAGAGGCTTCAATCGGAGAAAAGCTAAACGATGCGGATTTAATGGGGATTCCAAACAGAGTGGTTATCAGCGAAAAGACGTTATCAGCTAAAAAAGTGGAATTAAAAATCAGAGGATCGAAAAAGACAGAATTAATTTCAGAAAAAGAATTAATAACTAATCTAGAATCTAGAATCTAGAATTTATAAACTAATAGCCATTCTGTCATGGCGAGGAGTCTGCGACGCGGTCGTCCCTACGGGAGATCTGCCGAAGGCACGACAATCTCTTGATTGATATAGTGAAATAGATTGCTTCGGTTGCCTCGCAATGACGGAAAGAAAATAACTAATTTATAAAACAATGAAACTATTTGACTATTTCTCAAAAAATATAGGAATTGACCTTGGTACAGCCAACTCATTAATCTATTTGGCCGGTAAAGGAATGGTAATAAATGAGCCGTCCATTGCCGCTATCAATAATAAGACCGGGCAAATTGTAGCTATTGGTGAAGAAGCTAAAAAAATGATTGGAAGAACTCCGCTCCACATTACTGTGGTTAGGCCTCTTATAAATGGCGTTATTTCTGATTTCGAAATGACCCAAGAAATGCTCAGTTTTTTGCTAAAAAAAGCGGTAGGACCGTCAAATTTTTTCAACTATAATAAAGCTGTAATTGGCGTACCCAGCAATCTTACTGAGGTAGAACGTAAATCAGTTGAGGACGCAGTAATCGGCGCCGGAGCAAGTAAGGTTTACATTGTTGAAGAGCCGTTATTGGCCGCTTTAGGATCCAAAATGCCTATTGATGAACCAACTTCTAATTTAATTATTGATATTGGTGGCGGTACCACTGAAATTGCTGTCATTTCTATGGGTGGCATAGTTAATGCCAAAAGTATTAAAACTGCGGGAGACAAATTAAATGAAGACATCGTCAAATTCATTAGGGATGAATTTCATTTAGCTATCGGTGAGCCTACAGCCGAAGAACTTAAGATAAATATTGGATCAGCCTTGCCTCTGGATCAAAAAATGGATCTGCCTATAAGAGGCAGAGATATGGCAACTGGACTTCCAAGAGAAATTATTGTTAGAGATATTCATATCAGAACAGCCATTTCTAAATCATTAAAGATAATTACAGATTCAGTTAAAGAGATCGTAGAAACAACTCCGCCGGAATTAGTTGGGGATGTTCTTAAAAGAGGTATTTTTATTTGTGGCGGAGGAAGTTTGTTGAAGGGTATAGATAAGTTAGTTGAAAAAGAACTGACTGTAACTACAAGAATAGTTGAGGATCCATTAACTTGTGTTGCGAGAGGAGCCGGAATGATAGCGGAAAATCTCACAAAATATTCTTATTTGGTAAACAATCCCTTAAGGCCCAAAGAAATTAAGATATAGTCGGAGAACTATACATGATTTTTATCCGTTTTGCGGTAATTATATCTTTGCTAATCCTGTTATTTAACAATAATTTAATTTTTGTTAAGGATTTTTTTAGATCTTCATTAAACGCTAAAAATGAAATTGAAGGGTTGAGATTAGAAAACGACTCTTTAAAAACAGAGCTTTATATATCTGAAAATTTGAGCGGGAAAGATATTAAGGAGGGCAAATGGGAATATTTTTCTACTAAGGTATTTTCTTCCTATCCATTCAATAATCAAAATTTAATAAGCATTGCTAATAGCGAAATAAGCGGTATTAAAAAAGATCAGGTTGTCGCAGCCGCCCCTGGTGTTTTGTTGGGACAGGTCATGAATACCAATAAAAATATCGCTCTAGTTAGGACAATTTTTGATAAAGAATTTATTGCCGCTGTTAAAATTGGGGAAAGCAAAATAAACGCCCTATTAAAAGGCGGTGTTCCTCCAACTCTAGAAATGATAGAAAAAAATAAAGATATTAAAAATGGAGAAATAGTTTACAATACAGATCAAAATTTTCCATATGGTTTTAAACTAGGAGAGGTTCAAATTGACGAAAATAAAAATACAGATACGGCCGGATTATTTAAAAAAGCCTCTTTGAAAACTAATTATAATTTATCTTCACTAGAAGACGTTCTGATTATTATAAATTTTGAGGCTTTTCCGCCCCGCTAAGCGGGGCTGGATCCCTGCCTGCCGGCAGGCACGGCGCCTCCGGCGAAAAAATATTAAAATTTATATCGTATTGATATACATGAAAGAAAATATAAGATTTTTTTTAAACATAATAGTAATATCTATAATTAGTTTGGCCCAGGGCCTTTCTCTTATAGTTTTTAATGGCGTAAAACCAAATTTTGCTTTGGCCGCATTGGTTGTCTTAATTTTCTCCGAAAAAGAATTCTGGAGATATCTGATTTTAGTTTTAACATCTTTGGTATTTTTAAACTATTCTGTTTTTATTTCAAAAGAGTTAGCCATTTTTGGCCTATTGATGCTGTTAGCTTTTTATTTTAAGAAGTATTTAAGTGAAAATATATTTTTATACTCTTTTTTACTTTCTTCAATTTTAACAACCACATTTTATCTATTAATTGATTTTAAATTTATTTTGAATAGCACCAATCAATTTATATCGGAATTATTTTACAATGTGTTGCTTACTTTAATTTTCGGATCATTATATTATTACGGCCATGACAAAGAATAATTTTTCATCTACAGAGGGGGTTTTTTTTGAGGAGGCTGTTTTTGACAGTTTTTCTTTGCATAAAAATTTAAATCGCCTGGAGCTTCCGGTATCTAAAAAGGCTTTTATATTGGTTATAGGAGCGGCAATTTTAATTGGGCTATTGGTTTTTTTAAGGATTGTATACTTGGGATCTTTTAAGGGTGAATTTTATAGTCTTAGAGCCGAAGCCAATGTCGGAAAGGAAATATACGAGCCTGGCAATCGAGGCATTATTTATGATCGTTATGGAAAAATTTTGGCAGAGAACATTTCGGCATCAGCTGTTTCTATTAAAATAAAAGACTTTTTGGAAAATTCAGAATTAGAACAGCAAGCTCTTTCAAATATATTAGAAATGTCTCAATTAGAAATTGAAGATCGGATTTTAAGTCAAAATATTGAAAAATCACCTTCGTTTATTTTGGCCAGAAACATAGATTCTGAAAAAATAATCAAGCTTAAGGCATTAAAATTTAAAGGGGTCGAAATTGTCGAGGACTATAAAAGAGCTTATGTCGCAGGGCCGATTTTTGCTCATATTTTGGGATATACCGGAGTGGAAAAAAATAGCGAAATTATCGGAAAAACAGGAATAGAATCTTATTATAATGATATTTTAAAGGGAAATGACGGGAAAATGATAGCCTACAGAGATGTTATGGGTGATATTTTTGATAAAAAAATAGTAACTCTGCCTGAAAGCGGAAAAAGCCTAACGCTTAGCATTGATTTGGATTTTCAGGAATATTTTTATAACACTCTTAACCAGGCGCTTATAAATCTGGGTAGAAATTCCGGTGTTGGCATAGCTATTAATCCTCAGAATGGCGAGGTCTTAGCGCTTTTTAATTTACCGAGTTTTGATAATAATATCTTTTCTACATTAGGAAATAATACAGAAAAAAATAAGATACTAAATTCCTCCGGTAAGCTTTTATTTAACAAGGCTGTTTCCGGGGCCTACACGCCGGCTTCAACCATAAAACCAATGGTCGGGTTAGCCGCTCTGGCCGAAGGAATTATTAATCCAAACAAGCAAATCTTTTCTGCTGGTTATATTGAAATACCAAATCTATATGATCCATTAAAACCAAGCAGATTTTTAGATTGGAAACCAAATGGTTGGGTTGATCTATATTCCGCCTTAGCTAAATCAAGCAATATTTATTTTTATTCAATCGGCGGTGGATTTGAGGATGTTGGAGGTCTAGGAATTAATAAACTTAAAGAATATTGGCAAAAATTCGGCCTTGGGCAAAAAACTGGAATTGATCTGCCCAATGAGGCCGATGGTTCCTTGCCTGATCCTGCTCAAAAAGAGGCCAAAAAAAATGATATTTGGAGAATAGGCGATACGTATAACGTTAGCATCGGACAGGGAGATCTTTTAGTTACTCCGATCCAATTAATTTCTCAAATTGCCGCTATAGGAAACGGAGGTTATTTCTATAAACCGCACCTATTAAAAGATGCGGGCAGTGAAATCCTTATAGATTTTAGTAATTTGAGCGGTTCAATAAAAGAAATTAAAAGAGGAATGGGCGATGTGGTAAGTAAGTCTTATGGAACGGCTAATATGCTTAGCGGCATACCTATAAGTATTGGGGCAAAGACCGGAAGCTCACAGGTTTCGAATAATACCAAAACAAATGCATTTTTCGTCGGATTTATGCCGTTAGAAAATCCACAAATAGCAATCTTAGTTTTAATTGAAAATGCAAAAGAGGGAAGTTTAAACGCTGTTCCGGTCGCTAAAGATGTTATGGAGTGGTATTATTTAAATAGGATTGTTTCTACAAAGCAGAGTGGACTCGTCAATCAATAAAATCTAAACAATGTTCGATCTTATTCCCCTAATTAAAGCGGCTGGATATCTTGGTATCTTTGGTATAGTTTTTGCCGAATCAGGACTTTTTATCGGATTTTTTTTACCGGGCGATAGCCTTGTTTTTACGGCCGGATTTCTAGCTTCGCAGGGATTTTTAAATATTTGGAATTTAGTATCTCTGATATTTATTGGCGCTGTTATTGGTGATAGTTTTGGCTATGCTTTTGGAAAAAAAGTCGGACCAATGATATTTAAAAGAGAAGATTCATTTTTATTTCATAAAGAGAATTTAAATAAAGCGAAAATGTTTTATGAAAAATATGGAGGAAAGGCCATTATTTTGGCTAGATTTATGCCGGGCATTAGAACCTTTGCTCCAATTTTAGCGGGGGTGGGAAAAATGCAATATTCTAAATTCTTGGCATTCAATATTATTGGCGGGGCTATTTGGGGAATAGGGCTGACCCTGCTTGGATATTATTTAGGAAGCGTTGTGCCCAATATTGATAAATATATCGTATCAATAGTCCTCTTGATAATATTTATCTCTATTACTCCTATGATCGTACATATTTTTAAAGATAAAAACACCAGAGATAGGATTTTAAATACTATTCGTAATAAAACAAAATACGTAAACAAACTAGTGGTTTTTAACTGGAAGATGAATCCCGAAACACTGGAGGACGCAATTAATATAGCAAAAGAGAGTGATTACAAAAATATTGTTATCGTGCCGCCATTTGTTTTCCTTGAAGAGGTTGGGAAAATTATCAGAAAGGCTAAACTTGGAGCTCAAGATTTATCTTATAAAGATTCAAGGGGCGGATCTTTTACGGGAGAGGTTTCCGCTGTGGAACTTATTAATTTAGGAGTAAAATATGTAATTATCGGCCACTCCGAAAGGCGAGCCATGGGCGAAACCAATTCTACGATCTTTTCTAAGATTAAAACCGCAATGGATAGCAATTTAATTCCGATTTTGTGCATTGGCGAAAATTTAGAAGAAAGAAAAAGTGGTTTGACCAGAAAAGTAATACGAAATCAAATTTATAGTGGATTATCTTTAACAAATAGAAATAACAAACCAATTGTTTTGGCATATGAGCCGGTTTGGGCAATTGGCACGGGAAAGCCTGACACAATTGAAAGTGCGCGAGAAATTATAGGGTATATTAAAGAATTAACTGACCAGAATTGCCGCGTATTATATGGCGGATCAATAAATTCAAGAAATATAAACGATTTTCTTAAATATCCGGAAATAGACGGGGTTTTGATTGGAAGTGCGAGCTTGGAGCCGAAGCTATTTTTTTAGAGCTACTTCTGAGCGATAATTATTTTGTGCTATTATTAGATTAATCTCATATGAATGAGGGATTAAAATTATTAAAGTAAGTATTATAAATATAAAAATGAATAATAATTTCGAATCATTAAAAAAGTATTTTTGGTCTGTTTTAAATTTATTATTAATAGTTTTGGTAATTTTGGGCGTGTTTTCAATTGGCGCCCTTCGTCGTTATATCGATTCTGCCCCGTCAAATCGTACGATTTCTGTTTCAGCTGAAGGCAAAACAGTGGTTGTTCCTGATATAGCTAAAATAAATTTTTCTGTTGTAACCGAGGGTATTGATACTGTTAAAATATCCGAAGAAAACATTAAAAAAATGAATGAAGCCATCGAGTTTGTAAAAGCCGAAGGAATTGAATCAAAAGATATCCAAACAGCCGGATACAACCTTTCTCCTAAATATGAATATGACGAAAGCAAAAAGAAAAGTTTTATTAGTGGATACACCCTAACCCAAACCGTTTATATTAAAATTCGTGATTTTTCAAAAATTAGCAGCATTTTAGGGGCATTACCCGGATTTGGCATAAATGACATAAGTTCGCTATCTTTTGACGTAGAAAATCAAGACGACTCTTTAAGGGTAGCTCGTGATCAGGCCTTTGAAAAAGCTTTTGCCAAGGCAAAAGAGATGGCAAAGAAAAATGGGGTAAGGATTAAAAGGGTTATCACCTTCACTGAATATCTGAATAATTATCCTTTGTACACGAAATCAATGTCTTATGGGATAGGCGGAGGAATGGCTGCCGAATCAGCTCCCGCCCCATCAATTGAACCGGGCAGTCAGGAAGTTGCAGTTAACGTTAGTATAACCTACGAAATAAAGTAGAAATGATTGCAAGGTTTAATAATCTTAAAGAAAGGCATCCTTTTGTTCCTCAATTCATGAGGTTTTTCTGCGTCGGTCTTCTAAATACCGGAATAGATTTCGGAGTATTAAATTTTCTTATTTTCCTAACTGGAAAAAGCAGTGGTATATACTTTCCTATTTTTAAGTCTATTTCATTTGTTATTGCTGTAACTAATAGCTATTTCATGAATAAGCACTGGACTTTCAAATCGTCTGAAATCACAAGAGAAAATGAATTTTTTAAATTTTTCGGTGTAAATATAATTGGATGGGGGATCAATGTCGGTGTTGCTACTTATATAGTAAATTATATCGGCGCTCCAGCTGGATTTTCCCCGGTTTTATGGGCAAATATAGGAGCTTTTTCTGCGGTAGCATTTACGCTTGTTTGGAATTTCATAGGTATGAAATTTATAGTTTTTAAAAAATAACTCTACCAATTTATAATTTGTCGGGACCCTCGTTTGACAATGACTGTAAAATAGTGTATATTATACATTCAAATTGAGCGTACATTTAAAAAAATAAAGGAGAAAACGATGTCTGAAAAAATAGTGGTGGAAGATAGCAATGGCCGAAAAGGGAGGATGATTTTTCCAGCGAGTTGGCCGTGATCAACCTGACCGGTCATTTCGAAATCTTTAAAAAAGAGGAATAACTTAGTAAAAAATAAGGGCAAATCTAACACGATTTAGCCCTTTTTTATTTAGTATTTGTATTTGTGAAATATGGAGCTGTAAGATATAATATTTATTGTAAGTAAATTAATATAAAACATATGAATTTAGATATTAAAGCTACAAATTTAGAATTAACCCCGGCTATTAAACAATATATTGAAACTAAGGTTTCAGGACTTTCCAGATTTTTAGAGAAATGGGAAAAACTCGGTAGTGTAAGTGCAAAGTTTGAATTAGCTAAAATCAGTAACCATCATAATAAGGGCGATGTTTTTAATGCTGAATTAAATCTTAATTTGGGTGAAAAGATGCTTCGCGCTGAGCATTCCGCTGACGATGCCTATAAAGCCATTGATAAAGTTAAGGATATTATGAAAGAAGAGATTGTTGGATTTAAACAAAAAGCTGACGACAAAATTAAGGAAAAGTAAATCAACCAATAACTAATTAGTACTAATTTACGAATGAAGAAAAAGACAGAGATTAAAATGCGTTTTTCGTAATAATTCCCGCCTACCGGCAGGCAGGCGTTATTAAATGATTCGGCTTCTGTATTCGCTCGTTCGTACAAATTCGTAATTCGTTGATAAAAATTATTTTATAATGTTTAACTTTCTTTCTTTTTTTGATCCGGTAAATAAACTCAAACCGGTTATTGAAAAAATAAATAATATAGAAAAAGAAATATCTTCTTTGACTAACGAGCAACTTTTAGAGGAAAGTAAAAAACTTTTTGGGATAGAGATAGCCGAAAATGAATTAGTAAAAGGTTTTGCTTTAGTTAGAGAAACTGCCAAGAGAAATCTCGGACAGCGCCATTTTGATGTTCAATTAATGGGCGGTTTGGCATTGCACGAAGGACGGATCGCTGAAATGGCAACCGGCGAAGGAAAAACACTTGCTTCTACCGCGCCGATCTATTTGAACGCGCTTTCTAAAAAAGGCGTGCACGTAGTAACTGTAAACGAATACTTGGCAAAAAGAGATGCGGTGTGGATGGGCCAAATTTATCACGCACTGGGACTTTCTGTGGCCTGTTTAATCCATGAAAGCGCTCTAATGTATGACCCAAAATATATCTCTCAAAACGCCGAAATGCTCATAGATAAAGAAAGAGATACGACCGGCAGCTTTATGGTACAAAGCGAGTATTTAAGGCCAATTTCGCGCAAAGAAGCCTATCTGGCAGACATAACCTATGGTACAAACCATGAATTCGGCTTTGATTATCTAAGAGACAATTTGGCTTATAAAAGTGATGGTCAAGTTCAAAGAGGTCATAATTTTGCGGTAATTGATGAAATAGATAGTATTTTAATTGACGAGGCTAGAACCCCGCTCATTATTTCAGCCCCGGACGAAGAGTCAAGTGATTTTTATAAGCAATTTTCACGAATAGTTTCTACACTCAAAAAAGACGAGGATTATATAATTGATGAAAAAATGAAGTCGGCCGATATTACCGACGAAGGAATAAATAAAGTTGAAGGGGTTTTAAAAATAAAAAATCTTTATGATCCGGAAAATCTAAGATTAACTCGCTATTTGCAGGAAACTTTAAAAGCTTATGGATTATTTAGGCGCGACAAGGATTATGTTGTAAAAAATAATGAAGTAATTATTGTCGATCAATTTACCGGCAGGCTTATGCCCGGTCGAAGATATTCTGGTGGCTTGCATCAGGCCTTGGAAGCTAAGGAGAATGTTCAGGTTCAAAATGAATCTAGAACTTACGCTCAAATTACAATTCAAAATTATTTCAGGCTTTATAAAAAAATTGGCGGTATGACCGGAACAGCCCGAACTTCTGCTGAAGAATTTGAGAAGGTATACAATCTTAAAGTTATAAATATTCCCACCAATAAACCTTTGGCTAGAATCGATAGCCCTGATCTTATCTATAAAAATGAGGGCGCAAAATATAATGCAATTATTGAAGATGTAAAAGAAAGGCAGAAAAAAGGCCAGCCAATCTTGATTGGTTCTATTTCTATAGAAAAAAATGAAATACTTTCTAATTTGTTGAATAAGTTTGGAGTAAGGCACGAAATATTAAATGCCAAAAATCATGAACGTGAAGGTGCCATTATTGCACAAGCCGGAAGGGCTGGGGCTGTTACGGTGGCGACTAATATGGCTGGCCGTGGCGTAGACATTGTTTTAGGTGGTAATCCAATGGATCCAATTGAAAATCAGAGGGTTAAGGAGTTGGGCGGACTTCATGTGATCGGTACAGAAAGGCATGATGCCAGAAGAATTGATTATCAGCTTCAAGGACGAAGCGGTAGGCAGGGCGACCAAGGCTCGTCCCAATTCTTTCTTTCTTTAGAAGATGATCTTTTGCGGGTTTTTGGTGGAGACAGGATAAAAAGCTTAATGGAAAATTTCAATATTCCTGAAAATATGCCAATTGAATCGGGGATTGTATCCAGGGCTGTTTTTCAAGCACAAACAAAGGTAGAGGGCTTTAATTTTGATGCCAGAAAGCACTTGCTTGATTATGACGATATTTTAAACAAACAAAGACTTTCTGTTTATAGAAAACGCCAGGAAATGCTCGAGAAAAATACTCATCCACAAATACTTTCTGTTATGGACTTATTTTGGATGAATCATTTAGAAAGCATGGAGGCGCTAAGAGAGTCCGTAAGAATAAGAGCTTATGGCCAGCATGATCCGCTTGTTGAGTATCGTCGAGAAAGTCATATGTTGTATAAGCAAATGTTGGAAGGATTTGATAAATGGCTTAGTGAAAATAAAGAAAAAATCGAAGAGATGAGTAGGCAACAAATTGTTCAACCAAAACCAAAAGTTCAATTACAATCAAATAATAATTACCCGAAAGTTGGAAGAAACGATAATTGTCCCTGTGGTTCGGGAAAAAAATATAAGAAGTGCCATGGAAAATAAGAGACAAATAACTGTTGTTATTGCGCTAATACAAAATGCCGAAGGAAAGATTCTTTTGCAGAAGCGTTTAGACCCATTAATTCCTGATGCTCACGAAAAATGGGAATTTCCAGGAGGAAGAATAGATTATGGAGAATCCCCGGAAGATGCTATACGGCGTGAGTGTCGAGAAGAAATTGGATGTGAAATTAGAATCAAAAAATTGATGCCCCTTATCCAATCTACTGTTTGGATTAGGACAGATAAAAAAGAACAACACGTAGTAATTATCTGTTACCAAGCAGAACTGATTAGTGGAGACCCACAACCCTCAGATATAAAGGTTGCTAAAGTTGGATGGATTTCAAGGATAGAGATTTCACGTTTAGATACACTCAAAGGTATTAACGAGTATGTGGAACTACTAGATAAATAATTCCCGCGAAAACGGTAATCCAGGAAAAAACTGGATTCCTGGTCCCGTCCTTCTGGGACGAGGCTCGCTCAATTCCATTGAGCGGCAAGCCCGGAATGACAATAAGATGAATGGTAAAAAAGTGGGACGTAATGACAATTGTCCCTGTGGTTCGGTAAAAAAATATAAAAAATGCCACGGTAGGTAAATATCGGGAAGTCGGACTTCCCGAATTATCTATTTAATCTTAGCTTCTAATTCGCTAATTCTATTTTTTAATCCTTCAATTTGTTTTTGTTGCTCTTTAATAGCGTTCACAGTAAGCGCGGTAATTGAAGTATCATCTAAGCTCCAATAACCACTTTTTTGTAAGGCGCTGGCTTCCGGTAAAACACTTTTAACATTCTGAGCCGAAAATCCAACGTGAACGAAATCTTCACCCTTATAAGAAAATCTTATAGGATTGATTTTTGATAGCGTATCGAGTCCGTTCTGATAATATCCATATATATTTTTTAATCGCTCATCGGATGTGCATATTATGTCCCCCGAAGCATTGGCGGAAAGAGTACCGGCGGTAGTACAACCTAATTGTCGAATAGTTCCGGAAACATCTAATTTTTGAGCTGGTGCCGTTGTTCCGATACCGACATTGCCATTTGTATCTATTCTCATACTTTCAGAGGTTGCCGTACCATTATCAGAACGTAAAAACCTAACACTCGTACCTGTTCCTGCGGTATTAACTGCAATAATATTTAATAGTCCCCCGTTGTAATTATAAAGACCGTATTGTGTAGGAACCGTATTTCTTTCAACTCGTAATCCTTCATTAAAAATAGTAGTGCCCCCGACTAAATGAAGGGCATTACCCGGAGCCGTTGTCCCAATACCGACGTTGCCAGTGCTTATAATTCTCATTCGTTCAACAGATGTATCTGTTGTTCCAGAATTTTTTCCTTCCGTCTTAAAAGCCATATAAGAACCATAACTATACGTAGACACATCTCGTCCAAATTCAATATTTGAATGATAGAAACCAACATTATCTGGCGTACCTCTAGAAAAAATATTTTGAGTCTGAAAGCCGCTAACATTAAATTTCAATCCCGTTTCGTATGATGAAGCAATATCTAATTTCGCTACCGGCGCCGTTGTTCCAATACCGACATTACCACCACCGCCTGCAATAAGAACATCGCTATTTTTATTAGCATTTAAAAGTAATTTTCCAAAAGCTCCGGAAGCCGTTGAGCTGTCAATTTGCAAACTTCCTCCTCCGCCGGTTCGAATACACGGATATGCAGTGCAAGCAGCATTGTCACCTCGAAGGCTTAATCCAATAGTTCCGGAAGAACCACCAATACTTAGCATGTCTGATGGAGTTGTTGATCCGACGCCAACGTTGCCACCCGAAGGGTTTAAAATTAATGGCATATATCCGACAGACCATTGCCGCCCTTGAAGCCAGGCAATATTACTTGTTCCATCGAAACCCAACTCGAGTTGTTTGGTTGGCGTTGTAGCGTCCGTTACTAATATCTGTGAATAACCACCACTATATACTTTGTTCGCCGCTACTTGAAGAGAAGAACCCGGCACAGTTGTTCCAATGCCAACATTTCCGGTGTTTGTATTAGAAATATTATTTCCAGAGGCCGCCCAATAGCCGGGAGGAGTTGCCCAGCTTAATACACCAACGCCGTTAGTAGACAGATTTTGTCCGTTGGTTCCGGCGGTAGCGGGCCAGGTATATTCAACTCCGCCAAAACTAGTTTTTCCGGCAACGTAAAGATTTTTCCATTTAGTAGTATCAAGTCCTACATCGTATAAATTATTAGTTCCCGGAATAAGACTGGAATCAAAAGTAGCAGCAGATACACGAGCAATTGCCGAGCTTAATGTACGGGAAAAAGCAGAGGCCGGATTATTTGTGTTGTAACTTAAAGTTAAATCAATTTGTAGGGAATCATGTCCGGAATACCCGGAAACTTTTAGAAAGTTGACTGCGGTAGCAATAACGCTATCATCGGTAAGTTGTTGGGGTGCGCCGCTAGCTTCTTTTTTGTAAACCTTATTATCTTGAATGTAAAATTGAGTTGGATTTTTATTTTCATCCTTAAACCTTAAAACCAGAGTAGACGTGGATACGCTATTTGAAATATCAATCAGTGAAGAATCCATAATAGATCTCTGAATGTTTTGTAAAACAAAGTTTAGCTGCTCATTGACTTCAATTACAGCGGTTTGCCTGCTTTTAATCCTTGTAGTATTAAGCAAAACACCCGACAAAATTGTTCCAGTAATACTAAGGATAGTCGTATAAATTATAACTTCCATCAAAGTGAAACCATTGTTTAGTTTTTTGGTATTCATATCTATAATTATACAATATTTGTGTTTTAAAAATGGTTAACAGTATTTAATATTTAGAATTAAAAAGTTAACGGATTAGCGAATTAACGAATTGGCAGATTAGCGGATTAATGCGTTAACTCGTTAATAAATTAATACCTATACTCCAGTTGGGTCTGTAAAAAAAATGAAAATAGTTTTAAAAAGTATTTTAATGTCCAACCACAAAGATTGATTTTGAAGATAATAATTATCAAATTCAAGTTCTTTTAAAAATTTAAGACTGGATGCTCCATTTACTTGAGATAAACCCGTTAAACCGGTTTTTGCCGTAAGAAGTTCTCGATATTCTCTGGGATATGCGAATAATTCTTCCGGTTCGTGCGGTCTTGGACCAACTAAAGAAAGCTCGCCTTTTAGAACATTGATCAATTGGGGGAGCTCATCTAGCCTGAATTTTCTTAAAATTTTTCCAATCCTAGTTATGCGCGGATCATTTTTTATTTTAAAGAATGGGCCGTCATTTCTTTCATTTAAAATTAGTAAGCCCTTTTTCATCTTTTCGGCATCTATAACCATAGATCTGAATTTATAAACCTTAATTATTCTGCCCCCGCTTACTCTATCAAGTTTTATTAAAACAGGTCCCTTGGAGTTAATTTTTATAGCCAAGGCTATAAATGGAAAAAATGGAAGTAGGATAATTAAACCAATAAGTGAGCCAATAATATCAATTGTTCTTTTGAGAATTTTGGAAATCATTATAGAATAATTATACATTATTTAAATTTATTTATGAGAATAGCACTGGTACACGACTATTTAAATCAATACGGTGGAGCCGAAAGAGTTCTTGAAAGTCTTTGTGAGTTTTTTCCGGATGCGCCAATTTACACGCTTTTTTATGACGAAGAAAAAACTCTAGGAAGATTTAAGGATAAAAAAATTATAACCAGTTTTTTAAACTTTACGACTGCGTCGGTCGTGCACAAATTAGTGATTAACAATCACAGACTTTTTATTCCGCTAATGCCCATTGCGGCCTCATTAATGAGGGTGAGCGATGACTATGATATTGTTTTATCTTCCAGTGCCGGATACGGGAAGGGGATTGGGGTTGGAAAAAATGCCATTCATATCGCGTATTGTCATACGCCATTACGCTATGCGTGGGAATATTATAAATATTTTAATTGGCCGACTTACCTAAAGATATTATCCGCTCTGGCTTTTTGGTATTTACGAAAATGGGACAATTGGGTAGCTCAAAAACCCAAAAAAATGATTGCTAATTCTAAATATATTGCCGAAAAAATAAAAAGTTATTATAAAAGAGACGCGAGCGTGATCTATCCGCCGGTAGACACCGAAAAGTTTTTTATCAAAAAGGGGGTGAGAAAAGGGGATTATTTTTTAGCCGTTGGAAGATTGATGCACTATAAAAAATTTGATCTCATCATCCGGGCTTTTAATAAATTGAACCTGCCCCTGTTAATAATCGGAAATGGACCAGAGCTTGAAAGTCTAAAAAAGATTGCCAAATCTCCAAAAATAGAATTTTTAACATCAGTAACAGATGATCAATTAGTTATTTTATATAATGGCGCTCAGGCTTTTATATTTCCTCAAGTTGAAGATTTTGGTTTGGTTGCCGCAGAGGCACAGGCTTGTGGAACGCCGGTGATCGCTTTGAATCAGGGTGGCGGAAAAGAGATTGTATCAGATGGGGAAACCGGTGTTTTATTTAACAATCAAAATGTAGACGACTTAATTATGGCCGTAAAAAGATCCCAGATAAAACAATTTGATCCTAAAAAAATCAGGGAATCATCCCTTAGATTCTCTAAGAATAAATTTAAAAAAGCTATATTGAAAGCGGTAAGAACCTCTCTCAATAACAATTCCTAAACGCGTTGCCAGGATAAGTTGAAAATTTCAAGGCTTGCCGACAAGCCAGTGGATGATTCCACGGCTTGGAGGCATAACACACCTGCCTGCCGGCAGGCAGGGAAATTTTCAACTCTTATACGGCAACCCATAGGGATACAGCCAATTTTATTTATAACTGCGTTAGTCGTCGGAAAGGTGGATAAACCACGATTTCCTCCTCCCGCCTGGTTCTAAATAAAATTGGCTAGTATCGCGTTGGAAACTATTATTGAGAGAGGTTCCTGAGGTTAGAGATGCCGGAAAATAGGGGTTGTCTCATACATCAAATGAGAATCTGTGCCTTTGGCACGGGACTTATAAATTTTTCTCGTTATAGTGCGGGGTAGACAAAAAGCCAGAATTAGTGTATTTTATAGGCAGTTCATTCAACTTTAAAGGGAGGGGAAATGATGGAAGAAGTAGACGAAACAGAAGAGATCAGGAAAAGGGTGCCTGTAAGTATCGGCAGCGCAATTGTCGGAAAAACAATATGCGAGGTCGAAAAGAAGTATAAGGTTTGTATTTTGGAATTAGAGAATACAAGCGACCGGGCATTCCTGTTTTCATGGGAAACCAGGCCCGACAGATCCATAACCATCAAATCGGAAGATGAGATCGTTATTTTTGGAAAAATGCATCGCGTTGAGCATCTTTCCAGACTAGCCGCCTCTCTGAATTAAGACAGGTAAAGACCCGGATCATTTTTTAAAAGTGGTTCGGGTCTTTTATTTATATTTATACAAGTCATTGATCTTACGACTGCGTCAGTCGTTACATTCAAAAAAACTTCATTTTTTACTCTTTTTAAGTTAATATCAATAAATGTTAGAAAATACAAGAAACTTCTGTATCATTGCTCATATTGACCATGGCAAATCTACCTTGGCTGATAGGCTATTAGAAGCCACCGGCACAGTAGAAATGAGGAAAATGAAAGCTCAATATCTGGATCAAATGGATCTCGAAAGAGAGCGGGGCATTACCATTAAAATGACACCGGTGAGAATGAAGTACAAATACAACAATACCGACTACATCTTAAACTTGATCGATACTCCCGGACATAGCGACTTTTCTTATGAAGTTTCGCGTGCTTTGGCTGCTGTAGACGGCGCTATTTTACTGGTTGATGCGTCTCAAGGAATTCAGGCTCAAACACTGGCCAATTACAACCACGCCAAAAAAGCCGGGTTAAAAATAATTGGTGCAATAAATAAGATAGATTTAAATCCGCTTGGAGTAGAAGAAATAGCGCAGAGTATTAGTGAATTAACAGGGGAAAATCCTGATGAAATTTTAAAAGTTTCAGGCAAAACGGGACAAGGCGTTGAAGATCTTTTAAGAGCTGTAATAGAAAAAATTCCGGCTCCTAAAAAGGCTTTAATTTCAGGAAAAATTGCCAATAAAAATATTTTTCAGGCTTTAATTTTTGATTCTTTTTATCATGAACACAAAGGTATTGTGGCCAATGTTAGGGTTTTTAATGGTTCTTTAAAAAGAGAGGATGAGGCTTTCTTGGTAACAGCTCAAAATAAATTTAAGGTAAAAGAGATAGGACATTTTTCTCCGGAACTTAAAAATGACGAAATTATAGAGGCCGGACAAATCGGCTATATTGCTACGGGCTTAAAAAATCCTGAAATTCTTAAAATTGGCGACACAATAATAAATAGCGATCAACGATTAACAAATGAGGATATAAGATCATTGGCGCTTTCCGGCTATCAAAATCCACAACCGGTTGTTTTCGTTTCTTTTTATCCTGAAGAAAGCGATGATTACGAAAATTTAAAAACTGCTCTGGGAAAATTAAAATTAAATGATTCAGCGCTTAAATTTGATGCCGATTTTAATGAATTTTTGGGAAGGGGATTTAAGGGCGGTTTCCTGGGCAGACTGCACTTTGAAATAACAGCCGAAAGACTAGAGCGTGAATTTAATTTGCGAACCGTAAATAGCTTTCCATCGGTTTCTTATAAGGTTAAAACTAGAAACGAAAAATGGATCACCGTGGACACGCCTAAAGATTTTCCGGAAGATCATTTGGAGGTATTGGAACCTATAGCCAAGATTGAAATTGTAACCCCGCCACAATATTTGGGCGCAGTCTTGGGTTTGCAGCAAAGTTTTAAATTAAGAGATATAAACACCCATTCATTTGGAAGCTCTATTGTTGTAGATGGGACTTTACCGGTAGCTGAACTTATTAGAGATTTTGATGATCAATTAAAATCTGTTTCGGCTGGATATGCTTCACTTAGTTATGAAATTTCTGATTATAAAAAAGCTCAAGTAGTAAAGTTGGAAATTTTAGTTGCCGAGCATAATATTGGCGGACTTACGCGCATTGTTTATAAGGATGAAATGGATAAGGAGGCCAGAATAACCGTTGAAAGATTAAAAGAGCTTTTACCGGCTCAGCAATTTACTCAGGCTATACAGGCCACCATTGGAAGTAAAATTGTAGCCAGAGAAACTATTCCTGCTATGAAAAAAGAGCTTGGTAATTTTGGTAAAAATGGAGGCGATAGAACCAGAAAAATGAAACTTTGGAAAAAACAACAAAGAGGAAAGGAGCGTCTTAAAGAGAGGGGAGTTAAAAATAGAATTGATATTCCGGCTAGAGTATTTAAAGAATTATTAAAAAAATAAAGCGCCCAGTTGGGCGCTTTTTTAACTTAATTCGTTGTTAGAACTTTTCCTTCTTGAAAAATCCAGGTTTTTTCGATTATCTGATAACCAACTATGGCCACTCGATCATTGGCCTCCTCCAAAGATTTTGTGTAGTTTCTTAAGGCCCTCTCAAACCCTATTTTTGTTTTTGCCTTTTTAATCGTAAATATTTTTTTTGCCACATTTTCAACTTCTTTATAGACTAGTTCCGGAAAAAAAATATCAGCAGAACAAGTAGCTTTTCCGATCATTTTTTTTGGCCGTTTCTGCAACAGCTTCTAATCTTATAAGCACAATATTGTCCTCATCTTTAGGTAAAGATGAAATATCTGAAACAGACAACAAAATCTGGTTCTCTACTAAATTGTGTTGCATATCAACAACATTGTTCCAGATTGAAACCACATACCTTTCTTTTTTTTGCGCACAAAGAGACTGCGACGAAAACAAGAAAAATACTAATATTAATAATATTATTTTCATTGAGTTGGCTCCCTAACTAGATTTTTAAATTACTGCTGTATATTATAATATAAAATAATGATTTTGTCCATTAGTATAATGACAACTTCTTAGTCTTATAAATTTATGATAATATTAAAAAATAAACTATTTTGATGAAAAATATTATAAATATCTTATTAATTTTAGCGATAAGTTTTTTGGGGTGGCAATTTTTTAATCTTTATATTAGAAATATTTCACTAGAAAAATCATCTAACGAATTATCCGTTTTAACAGAGTCAATAAAAATAGAAAATGAAAATCTTGCTTCGGATATTAGTTATTTTTCTAATCCTGAAAATCAAGAAAAGGAATTGAAAAGCAAAACAAATTATAAAAAATCAGATGAGAAAATGATTATTATAATACCTCCGGTATCAGCAATTAATACTATTAGTCAATAAAAATACGCGGGATTAGTACAATGGTAGTACGCGACCTTCCCAAGGTTGAGACGCGAGTTCGATTCTCGTATCCCGCTCACTGAAAACTATGGTGGGTTAGATGCTGTATTTAATCTAAAAAGACTGATAAGTGCATAAGTTCAGATACATATGAGACTTTTCGGCAAATCGAAAAGTCATGCAACAATACAATAAAACAAAGGGCATCAAAGGGATTGTAAGCGTATATAATGACGCGGTACGCTATCAGGATATGATTACCAATTCAGCCCAAGAGCGAGTCCGCATCCTCGTCTTTTGGAAGAAGCACGGAGATGCAGCAACTAAGGAAGCATTCAGAGCTTCGCGTCCCACTCTCTTCCGTTGGCAGAAAGAGCTCAAAGAGGGAGGCGGAAATATCGAG
>ORJL011651250.1_pt1 | contig 21556 bp, 16 predicted proteins | sample 1779941 | NCBI WGS metagenome assembly ORJL01 (sample SAMEA104232317, study PRJEB22302) | groundwater metagenome | biome: forest; feature: aquifer; material: groundwater | place: USA | collected 2011-08-07 | depth 5.8 m
AGAATCTGGCGGACTCCGCCCGCAGGCAACCCGGCGTGAGCGGGGAAGGAAGCAAACCGCGGTCGGTTCGTGGGAACGCCAACGGATGTCGACCGGCTCAATCCACGGCTCGTGCCAACCCAAAGGGTTCCTTCGCCGTCTTCGCATAGGGCCTGGATGTCGTTGCTCGCAAGCCCGTCCTGGACAGTGAAAACCTCGACGTGTCGGTCGCGGATGCGGTTGAGGCCTCCATCTGCTGTGCCGAGCCATACGACGCCTTGGCGGTCCTCAAGGACCGCAGTGATGCGATACGATGTAAGCTGTTGGTCGAGCGCGATCGGTGCCTCCGATAACAATTGTCCCGTCGCCCCTGAGAAGGACTTCCACTGCGGAGGAGGCCGTCCGAGGTTTCGCCATCCATCAGCGCCGAGTTCGATAGGGGGGGTGAAACCATCGCCTAGTAAAACCTGACTTGGTGCAAGCACCCAGTGGGCGCGGTTCTGGCGATCCGACGCTGCAGTTGGGTCAGTGTTGCCTCGGCCAGCTTCCGAAGCCTGGCCGGGCAACACGCAGCACAAGCCGTCACCTCCGCCGATCCAAACCCGGCCCCGACGATCCCCGGACAAGACGGATGGTTGGGCGATGGTGTCTCCGGTTATCATACTGCGGTAGCCCTGAGGCGTCGGGCGCAAGTACAGCACTTCGTCAGCAAACAACGGCGATCTCCCTACCCAGAGATCCCCGTTGCTCTCTTCAAACACCGAGCGGCACGCGGCGTCGCGCATTGGAATGTCGGCCTCGGGGAAGGTGAACCTCTCCCCTCGCAGCAGCATGAGGCCACGAACGGTTGCCACCCAGAGTCCTCCGTTGCGATGGGGGCTGACCGAGACCACAACATTATGGCACAAGCCGTCCGCCGTGGTATAGACCCTTAGAGCCGCGGACCGGAGGCACTGCAGGCCCTGATACCGAGTCCCAACCCACATGAGCTCTTCCTTGTCGCAGAGTAGGCATGTGACAAAACTGTCTGACAGGCCTAAGCGCTGGTCTTCGCGAATCAGCTTCTCCCCCTCCACTCGGAATAGCTTGCCAGCGCGCGCCGCCCAAACGGCGCCGTCCACCGCCTCCGCCAAATAGCGAAGACGCAAGTCGCCCGCATCGGCCTCGAAGGGCAGTTGGCGCCATGAGGTTCCCTCCCGCCGCGCCAGGAGGTCGTCGTTACCGGTCCAAAGCCCTCCAGCGCGGTCCACGAGAACAACTTGGGCAGGCGATCCGAAGGCTCCGGCGGGCGGAGATGGAGAACGCCAGGCCGGAAGGTAGGTACCGGCAGCCACATCAAACCGCTCGATCCCCCAGACCGTCCCCACCCATAGGTTGCCTGACCGGTCATCCGTCACGGTCACGGTCTGGTGCAAGGCCTCGGAGTGTCCGTCGTCGTAAGTGATTGTCTCGGTCAGAGGATAACCCGTGAGTGCGCCGTTCTTGAAACGATTCAAACCGCCATGGGTAGCCACCCAGAGCGAGCCATCGAGCGCCAGGTGGAGGGCGGACACGTGGTCGCGCACCAATCCCTCGGCGCGGGTGAACTTGGTGAAGGTGCCACCGTGTTTCCGATAAAGCCCGTGCTTGGTCCCAATCCACAAGTTGCCGGCCATGTCCTCCGCCAGACAGAGGATTGCATCATCCGTAAAACCGGGCGTCTGGGCGTTGAAGACGGTGAAGCGGACCCCGTCGAAGCGCGCAAGCCCACTCCGGGTTCCGACCCATAGCCAACCATCACGGGCCTGAAGGAGGCATTCGACCGCATTGTCCGGGATGCCATCCTCGCGGGTCCAGCCGCGCTTGGTGTAGCGCGCGTCGGCGTGATCGGGCACGCCCTCCGCGCGCGCTATCTCGTTATCGGCGCCACGGAGGCCTAGACAGGCGCAGAGGCAGCCAGACAGCAGGAGGCCAATGACGTGCGGGCTCTTGGACATGAGCGATGATCTAGGCGATCCGTTGAATCACGTCCCGCGCGCCAGCTTCACCGCTGACTCGACCTTGGGCATGTTCGCAGGCGAGATCGCGCGCCCCGGTCATGGCTTGCGGGTCGCTTCCGTTTGGGCGCTTAGGGCAAACTCGACATCTACTTCCTCGGCGGCTGCGGCGATGCGGGAGAAGTGGTCGAAGAGGGTTCTCCCGCGTTCCTGCCGTTCCATCAGGTCGAGACCCTTTTGAAACAGGCGATTCAGGCTGAGGCCGCGCCGTATGGCGAGCGCGCTGGCGACCCTTTCGCGCGGACCGGGAGCGCCGGCATCCTGCCGGCGAGTGGATGAGGAAGCACGGTTCACGCCGGCAGGATGCCAGCGCTCCCAGTGAAAGATCCGGCCGAGAGCGGACTGACGTCCGCTACTACGATCAAGTGGCATCCGGCGTGAGCCGGATCATTCTTCGCTGGCGCGGTCGGACCTGCGGTGTGGGGGAGGAAGCTAGAGCCGGCCAATGGCCAGAAGGATACCGTGGAGGAGGGCGTATGGATTGGGCGGGCAGCCAGGCACATAGACATCCACCGGGATCACTTGGTCGATGCCCCCGAGGCTGGCGTAGTTTTGACCGAAGATTCCGCCGCTGCAGCCGCAGGCGCCCACCGCCACTACCAGGCGCGGGTCCGGGGTGGCGTCGTATGTCTTGCGTAGCGCCAGTTCCATGTTGCGGGTGACAGGGCCGGTCACCAGGAGCATGTCGGCATGACGGGGGGAGGCCACGAAATGGATGCCGAAGCGTTCGATGTCATAGACGGGGCTGTTCAGACCAACAATCTCGACCTCGCAGCCGTTGCAGGACCCGGCGTCCACTTCGCGGATGTGCAGTGAGCGTCCCAGAACTTGATCTATCCGCGACTTGATTTCCCGCCCGAGGCCATCGAGGGAGTGGGGCGGGTTAGGCGAGGCGTGAACGGGCGGAGTTGCTGAACGGTTCGAAACGCCCAAGAGGCGCGCGTGCGAGCCGTCCTCTTTGAGTTGGTATTGCGCGACTGTGACAAGCGCATCACGCCCTCGCGCGGCCAACTCACATTCGTTGGTCATGCGGACGGACCGATCCACCTCGGCGCACAACCCGCAGAAGACGCACTTGCCCAAGTCAAAGGTGACGGTACGCGATCCGTCGGCATCCGAGCAGACGATCGCGCCGGTGGGGCAGATGGCGGCGGCGGGGCGGGCGTTCTTCCAGTTGGACCAATCGATCTCCGGGCGCCCCCGCGCGTGGCTTGATATTTCGGGCGGGGTCGCTGGGTAGTTCGTGGTGACGATACCGGTTGCGAAGCTTTTGCCGAGGATGCCAAGCATAGGTCAACGTTCGTTTCCGGAATAGGACAGGTTGTAGCTCTTGTTCACGACGGGGAAGTCGGGAATGATATTCCCAAGAATCGCCTCGCTGAGGGCCGGCCAGTTCTGGAGGGACGGGTCTTTGACTTTGCAGCGGGCCAGCCGGTTGCCGGGCGCGGTGCGGATCCAGTGGAAGATTTCGCCGCGCCAGCCTTCCACGTAGCCGAGGGCGACGCGGTCGGGGGGCAGCTCTCCGATTTCCGTTCGCAGCGGACCCGCGGGGAGCTTGCCGGTGAATTGCGGGATCAGTGAAAGCGACTCGATCACTTCGTCCACACGGACCAGCAGGCGATGCTGGACGTCGCCGACCTGGAAGACGGGCACCTTGACTTTCACGAGGTCGTAGGCGGCGTGCGGGAAGTCGCGGCGCAGATCATGGTCGAAGCCGGAGGCCCTGCCGACGATGCCGACGACTCCGAGATCGCGCGCGACTTCAGGCTTGAGGATGCCGGTGTGTTCGAGGCGGTCGAGGGTGGATGAGGATGTTTTGATGAGGTCAACGAGGGAATCGAATTCTGGCTTTAGCTCGGTGACCATCCGATCGAGGGCTTTGAGTTGTTCGGAATCCCAGTCGAAGCGCACGCCGCCCAGGCAAGCCATGCCTCGGAGGAGTCGGTTGCCGGTCAGGACTTCGTTTACGCGGAGAACGTCTTCCTTGAGGCGCATGGCGTGCGCGTTGGCGGTGACGAATGCCACGTCTGTGCAAATGGCGCCGATGTCGGCGATGTGGTTGTAGAGGCGCTCCAGTTCCAGGCACACGGAGCGCAACACACGGGCGCGCAAGGGAGCCTGCACGCCTGCGGCTCGTTCCACGGCGTGGCAGAAGGCCGTGACGTGCGCGAAGCTCGAGTCGCCCGAAATGCTTTCCGCCAGCCGCACGCAGTGGTCCACCGGCAGGCTCTCGAACAGCTTTTCAGTGCCTTTGTGCACGTAGAACATGCGCAGTTGGAGGTAGAGCACCGGCTCGCCGGCCACGCTGAACAGGAAGTGGCCCGGCTCGATGATGCCGGCGTGCACAGGCCCGACCGGCACCTGGAAGACGCCCTCGCCCTCCACGCTGCGAAACTTGTGCCGCTCCCCTTGAAAGGGCGGCAGGACCGTTTTGAGGTCGAAATCTTTCCGAAGTGGATGGACATCAGGCCAGTCGTCATGGAGGGCGCAGCGGCGCGGATTGGGGTGCCCCAGGAGTTGGAGGCCGAAGAGGTCCTGGATCTCGCGCTCCTGCCAGTTCACGGCGGGGATGGCGTTGGTGAGAGAGGCAAACCCCGGAGTCTCCGGCGAGATCGGGACGCGCAGGATGATGAAGCCGTGCGCCGCATCGAGAGCCAACACGTAGTAGAGGTGGAAAACACCCTCATCCGGCCGCGCGTCATCGGCCAAGACGCTGACCAACCGCGCGTTCCATATCCGGTAGAGGTGGGCGCAGAAGCCGGAGACCAGATCCATCCTGGCGTGGAAGTAGATCTCGTTGAGGCGCGGCGTGGCGAGGGAGTCTATCCGCCCGCTGAAGCGGCGATTGACCTCCTCGACGATGGGTTGCAGTTCGGGGGAGATCTGCGACAGGTTCATGGGTATCCTCCAATGATCGCCGCCGCCTGGTGCAGCAGGGCCAGGAGCGGCGCGGGCAGCCACACGCTGAAGAGCAACAGCGCCCCCAGCAGCAGGACCATCGCGGGGACACCGTCTGTCCGGCGCGCGTCGCCAGGGGGATCGTCGTGCTTGCGCACGCCCAGCAGGATGCGGGTGAGTTGCTGAAGGATGCCGCAGAACGAGGCCAGCAGCGCCACCAGGATCAGGACGCTAACGGTTGTTTGATGCGCTGCCAACCCGCCGCTGATGACAGTCATCTCGCTCAGGAACAAGCCGAAGGGCGGCAGACCAATGGCGGCGAGGGCCGCCAGGCCCATCAGGAGCACCGTCACCGGAAGCACTTTCACCACACCCGGGCCGATGACGCGGAATTCGAGGGAGTGGAAGGTTTGATGAATGTTGCCCGCAGCGAAGAAGAGGACCGGTTTCGTGATCGCGTGGTAACCCATGTGGAGCAGAGCGCCGAAGATGGTGACGGGGGTGTTCATGCCAATGCCCGCGCAGATGAGGCCGACGTGTTCAAGGCTCGAGTAGGCGAGCATTCGCTTTAGGTTCTTCTGCACCAGAATGAAGGGCGCGGCCAGGAACATCGAGAAGAGCCCGAAGCCCAAGAGCAGGTGGCGGCTGAAACCGGAGCCAAGGCACGCGGTAGTGAGGATGTGGAAGCGAAGCAGAGCGTAGAGAGCCACCTTCAGCGACACGCCCGAGAGCATCGCGCTGGTGGGGGAGGGGGCTTCGCTATGGGCGTCGGGCAGCCAGGTGTGCATCGGCGCCAAACCGGCTTTGGTGCCGTAGCCCACGAAGGCAAAAACGAACGCCAGCTTGAGCAGGTGTGGGTTGAGCCGCGGGGCCATGCTCATCAGGTACGGCCAGTTGAAGCTGGGCAGCGGCTGGGAATTGCTTTGGCAGGCGGCCGCGTAAACGAACACCGTGCCCATCAGCGCAAGCGCGAGTCCCAGACTGCCGAGCATGACGTATTTCCAAGCCGCCTCGAGTGAGGTGCGGCGGTTGTAGAGCGCCACCAGAAGCGCCGACGACAGCGCTGTGGCTTCCACCGATGCCCACATGACGCCGAGGTTGTTGGCCAGCACCACCAGGAACATGCCCGCCCCGAAAAGCGGAGTGAGCACAAAGAACTCACGCGCGCGCCCCGGCGTGACCGCCCCCGCAGCCTCGTCGCGGCGGAAGTAGCGCCCGGCGTAGAGGGAGGTGGCCAGCGAGACGACCGAAATGAGCAGCACCATCCACGCGCTAAGGGCGTCGGCGGAAAGAAATTCGGTCCACTCGGTCACGACGCCGCGCGCCAGCACCCGGTAGAGCAGGGCGATGCCCAGCGCCAGCGTGATGCCAAACGCCGTTACACCCAGCGCCGCCATCCAGCGCCGTGACGGCAACAGCAGGCACAAGAGGCCCGCCAGGACAGGAGCAACAAGGATGGGCGTCAACAGCGGCATGTCAGCCTTTCAACTGGTTTAGCTTGCTGGTGTCCATCGAGGCGAAGTTCTCCCGGATGCGATAGACCAGGATGCCCAGCACCATGACCGCCACCATCACGTCGAAGAAGATTCCGAGCTCGACGACCAGCGGCATGCCGTAAGTGGTGAGCGCCACAGCGGCAAGCATCACGCCGTTCTCCACAGTCAGGAGCGCTAGTACCTGCGTGAGCGCGGTGCGGCGGTTGATCATGAGGAAGAACCCGGTGAGCAGCAGTGTGAGGGCGACCGCCAGCGTGTTGTTGCCGAGCCGTTCCAACGACGTGAACGGTCGAGCCACGACATAGCCCAGAAGAGTGAGCCCCCCGCAGATGAGCATCGACGTGGGCGCGTTCAGGACCGGTTCGATTTCCTGGTGAATCTGAATGCGGCGGACGAGGCGGTTCAGCAGTCTCGGAAGGACGATCACCTTGCCCACGATGGTGAGCAACGCCACCACGTACACGTGGCTTGCGTCATGATAGTACGCGATGACGGCGGCGATGGCGGCCAGGAGGATGGACTGGATCGCGAAGAGCCGGATGCTGGTGAGCAGCATGCGCTGCGCAATGATCAGCAACTGCACCACGAGCATCATCGCCGCCATCAGCGTGATGAGCTGCGACCCGAGGTCGGTTGTGGCGGGAGGGTTCATTCTCAGAGAAACAAGAAGGTGGAGAGCAGCGCCAGTGTGGCGAGCACGAAGGCCGCGCTGAGCAGATCCGGCGCGCGGAATAGCCGCATCTTGGCGTTCGTGGTTTCGACCACCACGACGGCCGCCGAAAGCGTGACCAGTTTGGCCAGGTAAGCGGCCAGGCTGATCCCCAACGCCGCCGCCGAGGCCCGAGGCCCCGCCAGGCCAACGGGGAAGAACACATTCAGCATCAGCGTCATCAGCACCAGTTGCTTGATGGACGCGCCCCATTCCATGTACGCGAGGTAGCGTCCGGAGTATTCCAGCAACATGGCCTCGTGAATCATGGTCAGCTCCAGGTGGGTCGCGGGATTGTCCACCGGGATGCGGCCTGTCTCCGCCAGCAGCACGATGAACAGCGCCGCGAACGCGAGAACGTGCGCCGGGTTCAGCAGCTTCCAGGTCGCGCCCTGGGTGCTCTGGGCAATCTGGCTCAGGTCCGTGGAACCGGCGGTGATGGCCACGGTAAAGATCGCGAGCATCATGGCCGGCTCGGCGACGGCGGAGAGGGTCATCTCGCGGCTGCTGCCCATGCCGCCGAAGGAGCTGGCGGGGTCGAGTCCGGCGAGCGCGAGAAAGAAGCGCCCCAGCGCGAGCAACCCCACCACCGCCAGCACACCTCCGAAGAGCCTTAAGGGTGCGGGCGTGGTCACCATCGGCACCATCAGGCCCGTCAGTAGCGCGGTCAGGAACACCACGTAAGGCGCGAAGGAGAACACCCAGGAGGCATGCTCGGAGATGACCATATCCTTGCGGAGGAACTTGACGAGGTCGAAATAGACCTGCCACGGGCGGGGCCCGCGACGGTTCTGCAGCCTGGCCTTCCAGTTCTTGATGCAGCCGCTGAGCAGTGGCGCCAGCAGGAGCAGCAAGAGCGTTTGAAGCAGGATCGCCAGCGGAGGGATGTTCATAACGCAAACACGAGCAGCAACAGCAGCGTGATGAAAACGTAGGCCAGGTAAGCCTGGATGCTGCCGGCTTGCAGGGCGCGCAGCCGGCGGGAAATCCGCAGCACCAGCCGGTTGAACGGGCGGTAAACGCGGGTTTGAAAGACCTCCTCGACGTGGCTCTCGAAGCGGATGTTCGTGGCGAAGTAAGGCGAAAAATCGTATTCGCGCTGCACGTCACGGCGCGGGCGGAACAGCGTTTTGAAGACCATCCGAATCGGTTTCGAGAAGCCGGTGGCGGTGTATTCCATCTGAGGCGTGAGCCCGCGCTGGCCGCAGTCCCAGGTGGGGCCAATCCGGGTTCCGGATCGGCGTGCGAATGCGACCCACAACGCCAGCGGGACGGGAAGCAGGCACAGGACCATGAGAGTCATGCCCAGGGTCGAAACCGTCCCCCCCTGCGCGGCCCCGCCCGAGAGCACCAGGCCGTTGGCGACGGTGAGTTGCTGTGCGAGTTGCTGGCCGATCAGTTGTTGCGTGAGCGGATCAAACAGTTTCAGGAAGGCCGTCGGGAACAACCCGAGGAAGACGCACGCGGCTGTCAGAATCCCTTGGCCGAACAACATGGTGAACGACGCTTCGCGGGCGTTCCTGGCGTGTTCGCCGCGGGGCTGAGCCAGGAACGTGATGCCGAAGGCCTTGACGAAACACGCCGCCGCCAGCGCCCCGGTGAGAGCCAGCATCGCGCCGCTGAGCGGGAACATGAGCCGGATGAGGCTGGTCGTAGTGCTGAACCCCTGGAGCAACGCCTGGTACGTGAGCCATTCGCTCACGAAGCCGTTCAGAGGCGGGAGCGCGGAAATGGCCACCGCGCCCACGAGGAAAAAAAACGACGTCCAGCGCATCCGTTTGGCCAAGCCGCCCATTTCCTCCATGTTGCGCGTGTGTGTGGCGTGCAGCACGGCGCCCGCACCGAGGAACAGGAGGCCCTTGAACACGGCATGGTTCATGGTGTGATACAGGCCGGCGATGAGAGCCAACGACGCCAGCACCGGGTGCTCCGTGTGAAGGAACATCAGCGACGCGCCCAAGCCCATGAGGATGATGCCGATATTCTCGATGCTGTGATAGGCCAGCAACCGTTTCAGGTCGTGCTCCATCAGGGCGAAGAGCACGCCCAACACGGCGGAAACGGTGCCGATGGTCAGAACCGTCGCCCCCCACCAGTTCGGCGGCGTGCCCATGAAATCGAAAAACACGCGCGTCATGCCGTAGATGCCGGTTTTGATGAGCACACCGGACATGAGGGCCGAGACGTTGCTGGGGGCCACAGGATGCGCCGCCGGCAGCCAGATGTGCACCGGCACGATGCCCGCTTTGACGCCGAAACCGAACAGGAAGAGCAGGAACGTCACGTTGCGCCGTCCGATAGGCATTTTGTCGCCGAGCGCGTGAAAGCTATCGAAGCCGTAATCGCCCGACGCCTGGAACAAGAGAAGGAATCCCAGTATCAGGCATCCGGTGCCGATGTGCGACATGACGAAGTAGAGCACGCCGGCGTTGCGAGTCTCCTCGTGCTCATGCTCGAAGCTAACCAGGCAGTAAGCCGACAGAGCCATGACTTCCCACGCCATGAGGAAGAAGAACGCGTTGTCGGAGAGGAAAACCAGCGTGGTGGCCAGGAGCAGCACGTTGAAGAACGCGCCGAGCACGCCGACGCTCTTGCGTCCGTAGTACCCGCGGGCGTAGCCCAAAGAGTAGATCGAGATCGCCAGCCCCAACAGCGAGACCAGCAGACCAAAGAAGCAACTGAGCGCGTCCGCGTGAATGCTGAACCGAACGTAGGGGACAAGGGAGGCAAACAGCTCAACGGATTGGCTGGAGCTGGCGGCGTCGGTGGCCAGGGCGTAGGCGCAAGAGATCAGGCCACAGAGCGCGGCCAACGCCGCGCTACCGAAGGAAAAGAGGTTGGCCAGCCGCTCCCGGCGTAAGAACAACAACCCCGCCACCGCTCCGACCGCGTAACCCAGCAGGGCCAGATGCAGTAGAGTCGAAGAGGGTTGATCCATAGGTTGCGTCCTTCAGTCAGGCTCGGGCGGATCGGAGGCAACAATGGCGGTCGGGGTTGGAACGGTATGCTGGCGTCGCCAGGAAGCCCGAGCCGGATTGGAAACGGAGCGACGTTGCGGGCCGGCGCGGCAAAATCCCAATTGCGCGCGGTGACCCGCCATGTCGGACTTGGCTTGGTTCATGGCCTTTCATTCACGTTTAGTTTAGAGGTCTCTCCTGGCGGAACCAAGCCCGAACTCGCAGGCCAATTCCGCGTCTGAAAGGAGGGAGTGGTTCAGACGCCGGCCGCGGAGGAGTAGGCCTGACGCAGAGGAACCTGCGCCAGAATCTCGAGCATCGCATCGCCGTCGGACGCATTAACCAAGCCTTCCATGCGGGCCTCGTCCTGTGCCAGCCTCGCCAATCCTGAGATCAGCGCCAGGTAAGTCTTCGCGTCGGTTTCGGGCACGGCAAAGAGAAACACCATGCGCACCCGTAGCCGCGCCGGCCCCAGCCATTCCAGCGGAGCGTCACTCCGTCCCAGCGCGAAGCAAACCCCGGCAAGTTCCTTCACTCGCGCGTGCGGCAGGGCCCAGCCCTGCGGAGTCGCGGAACTGCTCATGTATTCCTGGTTCATGGCGGCGTTGTAAAAGGGCAGCAGGTCCTTCAAGCGGCCTTCGCGCTGCAAAGCCGAGCAGAGCTCCCCCACCACCGCCGCGGCATCCTGATTGTGAAGGCGCGGAACAATCAACCCACGACTGGTGAAGTGGGCAAGCGTTGTCACGAAAGTAGCATGAAGGGCCGACAGGGTGGGGTGGTTCTTCGATTCTCGGCCGGTTGCACGGGTAAGGTGCCAGCATTGGCCAGCCTCACACGGCCAGCCAATGCCGTCGCGCCCATGTATTGTCTGGAAGTCGGTCTCTGCCGATCGGGCAAGGAACCTGCTGGGATCTACGTCCGGGGCTTTACACACCACGTTTCTTGAAAGCCTTGCCTGGCCTGCGGGGCTGTGTTGCGACTGTCGGTGCGGCTGGGGCCGGAGCGGGCTGCACTGGTGCGGCTTGCACGGGAGCTGGAGTTGGCGCGGGCGCCAGGGGCGCGGTGGGGGCAGGGGGCGTCGCGGGAGCGGCCGGTGCCGGAACGAGAACGGATGCGGAGGGGGATGATTCAATGCTCATAAGTCTCTAGTTTGTTAAGTCTCTACAGGACTATCACGGGTCTGGCGCTGTTTCGGCCAGGCTAGTTTCCACTCCTCGCATGAACCGTGCCACTTCGCACGTCGCATGGGTAAGTGGTTCGCTCAGTGGGAGTTGGAGAGTGCGTCACGGCGCCTGCGGGAGCGAGGCTTGGCGACAGTTGCCCGGTTTGGAGCAGATTCTGCACGCCTGCTCCGCGCGGTGTGCAGGCTACTGAGTTCTCCCGCCGCGAGCGGTTTATGAACCCCGTTTTCTGCCTGCACAAGGCATCCCATCCAAATGCAAATTCTGCACAAAGTACTGCTCGGCGCATCTCCGGCTCGCCCCGCGCATCTCGCCCATGGTACGCAATGAAATCAGCGGCAAGTGGTTACACTCGGCCTGCGGACTCGTGGCACTAAAGATGCGTCGGGACAGTTTGATGAAAAGCTACATCCACGCCATGGTCAGCCGGCTACTTGAGTTGCATGCTTTGGAAGAGCGTCTGGCCACGTCCAGAAAAAGCCGTGAGAAAACCAGCGACGTGAAGGCGCTGATTGATTCGCTGCGCGGGAACATGCCCGTATCCCTGCTGATGGACCATGACCGCTTGAGCGCTCGCGGCAAGCGCAGCGTGGCTGAAGTCCGGCACGGTGTTTGTTCCGGCTGCCACATCGCGTTGGGGGTCGGCAATGCGCATGAGATCAAAACCGGTTCTCTCCGCCGCTGCGGCAACTGCGGACGTTTCCTATACGTGGTGGACGAAGAAAACGAGCCAGCGCCGGCGCTCGCCAGGCCCCAGCGCGATGCCTGCGGAAAATCAGCCGGTACAGACCGGAGCCCAGTCAGATGAATGCTCAGCAACCTCCCACGCTGGCGGACTACACTCAATCTGAGTTGATAATTCCCCAGCTCGCGACTTGCGCCACCACCACGGTGGTGAAGGAACTGACCGACGCGCTGTACCGCCAGGATGGCGGTATGCCCCGCCGACTCCTCTTGGATTCCAGTCTGACGGCGCTGAATCGCGAGCTGCTCACCAGCAGAACGCGCGACCTCGGAGCGATCTTCCCGCAAGTGCGCATGGCGGCCCTGTCGCAACCCCGCTTTGCTCTGGGCCGATCCAGCGAACCGCTGCCTTGGCTGACGCGTCCTTTCTGGCCCATTACTCTGGTGTTCTTGGTCCTCGAACCCGAAAACGCTAACGCGCGGTTCGGGCAACTAGTCGGCACGTTCCGGAATTTGGGAAGGGATCAGACGCGCTTGGAGGATCTCCGTCGCGCGGCGACTGCCGGTGAGCTACTTGCGGTGCTTGGTCAGATCCCACTCATGGCTGTGAGCGAGGTGCTGCGGCTCACCCCGATTACGCCTGCTCCCCAGCCCTCACCAGGGACAACCAGCTACAGGCGATGGCGGCGCTAAATGCGATCCGACAATGGCTAGCGGTGCAAGAGGCTGCCCGCGCCTCGGCGCGAGAACCCTCGCCCCTCTTCGCGCGCGTTCGAAAGCTCGCCCGAGCAGGGGACCGGGCTGAGCGGAACATCAGTTGAATGGCGACGCGGACCACAGAAGCACGGCGGCACAGAGGAGAGGGAATAGGGAAGAAAGTGCAGATTGTTCGGGCGCTTTCTCAGTGTCTCTGTCCCTCCGTGCTTCATTCCCCGTTGACTCATGGCAAAAAGACACCGCGAATCGGTGGGAATGAAGAGCAAAACTCGCGCGAAGACGCGAAGACTGCGAAGCGGGGAATGGGTGAAGGAGATCAACCACGAAACACGCGAAATACACGAAAGGGCACCGACCAGGCTTTCCGGAGGACGGATACCAATCGCGGCTCCCCACCGATCAAGGTCCGGATTTCGTGTTTTTCGGGGTTCGCAGGCATCCTCCTCGGCGAACAATCCGCCGCCACCGGGACGCGCAACGCGCTGGGTCAGCCTCCAACGCGGAGTACTCACGCCAACAGGCCAAGGGTGTGTGCCGCCAAAGTGACCTTGGAGTCAGGCGGCGGCGTTGATTCTGAGACAACGGGCTCCATCTCCCAGAAAGACAATTCTCCCGGTGAGGGTGCGTTCCTGGTTAACGCAACGCAAGGCGCAAGGAAATGGGGGAATGCTCCTTTGCGTCTCGGTTTCGGCGGCGGTCGCAAAATCGCCGTGCCGGTGTTCCGCCGCACGCGAAGGGCAGTGTGTCTCGCCCCTACAGGGCTTTCGATCCCGAGGCGGACCGCAACCCAGGGCGGCGCTTCGCTCTGCCCTGGGCTGATGAATTCACAGCCCTTCAGGCTGACTCTCGGGACGGGGCGTTCAAACAGTCGAATCACTGCAGCCGTGAAGCCTCTCCTCCCCTTCCCCCTCCTTCGCGTTCCTTCGTCTCCTTGGCGGTTACAGATCCGGTTTTTCACCGTAAAGCAAGGACGCTAGGGCGCAAGGAAATGGGATGTGGGGATGCACCACGAAACACGCGAAATACACGAAAGGGTACCGACCGATTTCCGGCAGAGAACAGTCACGTTCTCCCCCCTCCCCACCGGTCAACGTTCGTTTTCGTGTTTTTCGTGTGTTTCGTGGTTAACCATCCGGCGCTACGGTGCTGCGCCTGCGGTCCATGGTTAACTCCCCTCCCAGAACGGCCGGAGGATGGGGGGGCTCTTCACCGTCCAACCAGACCAAGGAAGGTGGCCAGGTTCTTCCTCTCTGTACCGTGCCTCTGTGGTTCACCTCCCATCGAACCTTCTCGACCGCTTCAGCTCCTCGGCCCCTTGCAGGCTCTCGTGCCCGTCAGGGAGTAACCGGAGAGAACAGAGAGCGGACTTACATCCGCTGCTACGGAAACAAAGTTTTTGATGCTCGCAAGCTGAAGAAGCTGTAGCCTGCTCTTGCAACGCTGACGAAACTCACCATCCGCAATTTCAAGGGGCTCGCTGATGTCACCATCGAGTTGAGGAAGTCCGTGGTTTTTATCGGCCCCAACAACTCCGGCAAGACGAGCGCGCTTCAGGCGCTGACGCTTTGGGACTTTGGTGTTCGCCAGTGGCTTGCTAAACGCGGCGCCAAGGCGCGCCCCGAAAAGCGCCCTGGCGTCGCCATCAGCCGGCGTGATCTTGTCGCGATCCCGGTGTCGGCGGCGGATTTGCTCTGGCGTGATCTTCATGTGCGCAACGTGCGCGCCGCGAATGGCAAGACTCAGAGCACGAAGAATATACGGATTGAGGTCATCGTGGAGGGCGTCACCGAAGGCATTGCCTGGATTTGCGGTTTGGAGTTCGACTACCAGAACGCGGAATCATTTTTCTGCCGGCCCATGCGTGAGTTGGGCTTCGAAGAGTCCCCGGTTGCCGAGGCCAGATTCACCGAGGTGACTATCAAGCCGAACAGAAGGGATGGGTGCTCTATGTCGAAGGGGCTACCGACCTGGCCATTCTGCGCGCTTTCGCGGACGCACTTCAGCACGAGGACGCGGCAAAGGCGTTAAGCGATCCGTTCGTGCATTATGTCCGCACGAATATTCCAGGCGTGGCCCGCACCCACTTTTTCGGATTGCGGGAGGCCAAGACGGATTTGGCGGGCGTCGCTCTGTTCGACCGTCTCGACGCCGAACTGGTTTCTGGAACTCCGCTGGCCGAAACCATGTGGCGTCGCCGCGAAATTGAAAATTACTTCTGCACGGAAGATGTTCTCATGGCGTATGCCCGGGGAGAGACGCCGGACGACCTGTTCGTGTTGGCCTTGCGCGACGCGCGTGAGCGAGCGATGCGAGAGGCCATCGGCGAAGTGGCCGGCGCGCTCAGAACCTTTGGCAAGCCTGACCCGTGGTCAGCGGACATCAAGGCTGCCGACGACTTCCTCGACCCGGTGTTCAGGATCTTCTTCACCAAGCTCTCCCTGCCTCACGGATTGAGGAAGTCCGATTACCATCTGCTCGCCCGCCTGGTGCCAGGCGACAAACTCGATTCGGAAATCAAAACCAAACTCGATCTCATCGCCGAGGTGTCCCGAAAGGCCAGGCCGCGGATCGATTGACACTCTATTCCGCCGACAGGCGCCGCAGCAATTCCCGCGCAACCGGCTGCTCGGGGCGGGCCTTGATCAAGCCGTTCAAAAGGTCTCGCGTTAACTGCGGGTTGGTCCGGGATGCCTGAACCGCCAGCGTTACCACATGCGCATAAGCCGTCGTGAAGTCCGCGCTCAGCCCTGCGCTCTCCAGGAAGGCAGTCACCGCATCCGCCGAGTGGCCCTCGGTCTCGACGAGAAGCCCCTGGAGGTACCTGTTGCGCGCATGGATGAAATCGGACACACGTCGCGCCTCCCCCGCCCCCTCTGGAGAGGTGGAAAAGAGCCCCCTCGGGTCTGTACCCACGGCGTCCAACACCGCAAACAAACGTCCATAGGAAGTCACATTGCGCAGGTAAAGGAACTGCGGCGCTTGAAAGACGATCACCGGACGGTCATCGGTGTTGAGGGCGGAACCGGCACTGTAAGACCGAAGCGCCTCCGGCCCGGCCATGTGGCAACCCAAGAGTTGCCAAACATCTGTGAGCGCGACCGCTTTCAGGTGCTCGCGCAATGCGGAGTTCCCTCCCCTTCGTTCTACCCAATCCGCCGTGTATTGGATCAGGTCAGGCGTACCGACCAAGCCGAGCACGGGCGTTTCCAGGTTGAACCGGAGGAGAAACGCGTGTGTGCGCGGGAAGACGTCGAGGAACGTCCGGATGACGCTCTTAAGCCCTGGCTCATCGAGCTGGTACAGAGGCAGCCATTGGCAGAACAGCCCGCCCGGGGCAAGGCACCCCCGGATGGCCTGGAAATGCTCCCGAGTATAGAGCCCTCCCGCGCCGTCGCGGGCCGGATGGAACAAATCAGCTACGATCACGTCGTAGCGCGAGGGTGTGATCCGCACGAAACGACGAGCATCCGCCACCGTCAAGCTGAGGCGCGGCGGCCATGTGGCTCGGGCGTTGTGGGACTCAAAGTATTCCATGGATGCCGCCACCTCAGGGACCAGTTCCACGCCGTCCGCGGTCAGGCCGGGATAGCCAAGCGCCGCCCCGAAGGTGATCCCAGTCCCCGTGCCTAGAAAGAGCGCGCGCGCCGGGTTCGGGTGCAGTAGCAACGGGATATTGGCCTGTCGCCGCTCCGCGACGGCCGCGGCCGTGCCCCCCATGCCAAAGCGGTTGTTCACCCGAAGACTCCGATGGCCATCCGGCGTCCCGATGACAGCCACCGTGTCTGAAACGCCCTCGCGGCAGGAAACCAGACCCTCGCCGGGCAACAACTCCATGCCCAACCGGCCCGCCGGAATAGTCCAAAGCAGAGCCAGCGACCCGAGCCAGCCTGCGAAGAACCAGGCTTGTCCGAAGGCCCTGCCCGAATCCGGGCCTGCGCGGATGGACCGCGCGGCCAAGGCGAGCACCCAATACCCAGCGGCCACGCTCAGAAGGGCCCATTTCGTTCCGAGCCAGGGTAACAACACAACTCCGAAGCAAACCGGCGCCAGCGCCCCGCCCAAGGTGTTGGCGGCCACGGCCGTTCCCACTCCCCTGCCCCGCGCCCGGCGGGAGGTCTGGACCAGGAGGCTGAAGACAGCCCCCATGCAGAGGGTGGGCAGGAGAAAAACCGCTGCAGCCACCAGCCATTCCACAGCCAGCATGCCGGGCAGGCTGCCGCCCAGGGCGCCTTGGCAGACCCGGTACATCGCCCCGGCCCGGCCCAGCACGCAAACACCGCCAACACAGGCCACCCCCAGCGCGCAAAGAAGCCAAGGAAACACAGCCCGATATCCGAATCGGCGGACGACGCGCGGACACAACGCCGCACCCAGAGCGTTTCCAAGCAGGTACACGGCCAGCGCGGCCGCATAACTATAGACCGTGTTCTCGAGCACCTGGTTCAGCGCTCGCACGCCTGCCACCTCGTAGCCAATCGCCAGAAAGCCCGTCAGAAACAGCCACTCCGCAGGACGCCCAATATCCGTGTTACTCTCCTCGCCTGCGGGGACCGCACTCTCGCAGGCCGCGCACCTCGCGGGCAAAAACCAGACTACCGCCCCGCAGAGCAGGCTCAACGCGCCGCAAACGCAGACGGTTCCCCGGAATCCAAGCGCGGGTATCAAGAAGAAGACACTCACGACCACTCCTGCCACCGCTCCGAGCGTGTTCGACGCGTACAGCGTCGCCACGCATCTTCCGTCCGAAACCAGCGGACTGGCATACCGCTCCATCGCGGGAAATGTGCCTCCCATCGCCGCTGTAGCCGGGAGAAGGCAGACGAACACCCCCGCCAACCCAATGGACCATTGACGAAACGGCGTGGCATCCAGACCGATCCAGGCTTGAAGGTGGTTGTTCACCTCCGGGATCAGAACGATCGACGCCAATCCCCATGCTCCGATCAACAATTCCAGCCCTGCGTACCACCGCCCCGGCGCGGGACTGCGACTGATCCGCGCATCCAACGCCCAGGAGCCCAGAGCCATCCCACCAAAAAGCGCGCCCGCCACCGCCAGCACCGCCGGCATCTCATGCCCGAGCCCGAAGCCGAACTGCCGCAGCCAGACCATCTGATAGCCCAGCCCGCAAGCGCCCGAGACAAAAAAAAGCGCGTGGAGCAAAGCAAGGAACTCACGCGACGCGAAGGCGCGAATCGAGGAATGGGATGTGGACGCTTGGGGAAGTCCGCAGTTCACTTCCATGCTCGACAGAGGCAGACCTACTTGCCAACCAGTGCTTTGTGTTGCTGGCGGATGATGTCCGCCAGTGCGCGCAATGAATTGTTCACCGCCTCGGCGTTGGGGAGTGGCTTTGCCACGTCAGCCTCGAGCACGACCACGTTGGTGCCCTGCGCATAACGCCTGGCATACTTGCCGCGAACGCCGCGAGAAAAATCATACTCCGCCCGCATTTCGGGTTCGGCTGTTTTGTCAGTTGCTTTCTTCATAGCTCTTTCGTTCTCGCCTGCTGGCACGCCGGGCGCTGATGATGCGGATACTATCACGCCGTTGCGTATGCACGACAACCAGCAATTTCCGTTGATGCGAATGCCCAAGTACGCAGACTCCTCCTCTCGATTGAACCACGGATGACGGGATTGCACGGATAGGGCAGGAGCTTGAGGACCATCTGCCCATCCGAGCCCAATCTGTGGTTCATTCCCCATCCGTCTCATCCTGTAATCCGCGGTTAACTCCTCTCCCCAGGAGAGCGGTGGGCAAAAGCGGGCGTCGCAGCCGGACCAGAGCAAGGCAGGTGGCCAGCTTCCCCTCCGTGCCTCAGTGGTCCTAAACTCCGGCGGCTACCGGTGGAAAACAGAGGAAATGGACCACGGAGGCAAAGACGCAACCAAATAGGCCCTATGACAGCGCGCCGCTTTAGGCGTTCGAACGCGTGTGCGGCCCGCTGAGGACAGCGAGCCCTGCCTGCTCCTCCTCCAGGTCAAGGCCGACTACGGTCCTACTGTCCCGGAGGAAGCGCGAGTCTTCCAGAACTGCTCCCAGCCGTCTCCTCGCGCGGGGCGCGGCTCCAGTTGAATCGGCGCGCAAAGGATCGTCTCGGCATCGGCACCGTAGGGGCCTTGCAGGACCGGTTCTCCATCGGGGTCAATGAGCAGCGAACAGCCGATGCATCGGCGGCCTTGCCACGGGCCGGTGGTAATCCGACCGACGTTGCTGACACCGGCGATCCAGAGGCGGAAGTCACGCGCAACGGGACAGTAATTGTCACGCCAGAGCTGGCCGTAAGGGTCCTTCGCGTTGTCATGGTCAGCCGGGACCGCCCATGCGGAGGGCGAAAGAATAATGTCGGCTCCCATCAAACCCAGCGCGCGGCTTACGATTTGGCCGCGCGCAAAGGCGTCCGAGCAAATCATCACTCCGAACGTCCCGAGCGGCGTATGCGCCACCTGCAAGCGGTCGCCCTGCGCGTAGCTTTCGTGGCCGATATCGAGCTCATTGAGCTTGCGGTGATGGAGAAGCACCTCGCCCTGAGGATTGATGAGCAGCGCCGCATTGAAGGTCTGGTCACCAGCCCTCTCCACCAGCCCGGAACAGAGGAAGATCCGATGCCGGCAGGCCAGGCCGCGCAAGAGGGCGCAGGTCTGGCCTCCAGGAACCTCGTCGGCGAGTGTTTCTGCCGAAAGATCGGTCCAACCAAGCGGCATGGCTTCAGGAAGAACGACTACGTGCGCGCCTTGGAATGCGGCCCGCTCTACCAGTTCTGTGGCATGGCGAAGGTTCTCGTCCTTACGGCCTGGCTCCACGCGCATTTGAACTAGGGCCAACTTGAATGTGGGGGCGGAAGTCACGGCTAGGTTTCGTTTCCTTTTATGCCGGGCCGGGATGCTCATCGGATACAGTCCGACGCTGTTCCACCACCGGCGGCACCTCGGAGTTTGCTCGTTTTTCGAGGGTGTCCGGGCAATTGGAGCGGCACAGGCGAACCTCCAGCCGGGAATCCCAACGGGATTCCGTACCAAAGCCCAGGGTTGGCGCGCAGCGCCTACCCTGGGGACACCGCCCCAATACCTGGCCCAACCCCAACGGGGTTGCGTCTGAACGATTTTCCACTGACACAACCCCGTTGGGGTAGAACCCCTTTTCCCCCCTTTCACCCAGGGTAGCTCGCACCTCGCAACCCTGGGCTTTGGGACAAAATCCCCTTGGGATTTCTTTCCAGAAATGTCCTAATTCCAGCGCAGCATCAGGGGCGGCGCGGCACGTTGGCAGCGACAGATCGAGCGGGAGAATGAGAGTCGGTTTCATCGGGTTCAATCCTCTGAGTAAACCCGAACGTAATCGACATACAGGTAGGACGGGTTTGGCGTCTTATCGATCGGCCAACCGCTGCCGAGCGCCAGATCAACCAATAGATACAACGGAACTTTCGCCTCCTCAGGCGTCTTGATCCGGCGCAGTTCAACGCCGTCGAAGTAGAACACGCTGTTGCTCGCGTTCACGAGGACGCCGTAGCGGTGAAAATCGTCGGTCATGCCAGGGACGGCGAACACTCTTCCGTCGGCGGTGTGCTTCTCGCCCGGCCCCCAGAGATGTACGGTCGTGTGCAGCGCGTTCGAGTGGGCGCCGTATTGCTCGATCACGTCGATTTCGATCTGCGTGACAGACTTGTCCTTGAGCTTGGGCACGCCGAGCAGCCAGAACGCAGGCCAGACACCCGGACCCTTCGGCAGCTTGGCCCGCATCTCGAAGTAACCAAACTTCTGCGAGAAGCCATCGCCATTGCGGCCCACGGAGGAGAGCAGGCCTGATTGCCATTTGCCGTTGGTCTTCCGTGCTTCGATCCGCAGGATGCCATTTTGCACACTGAACGGGAAATCCTTGGTCGGGTCGGCAAACGGCGCGTCGCCGAAGTCGCCCGCGTAAGGGGTGTGCGCGATCCAACGCGTCCCGGGACCCCATGCCGACACGCTCAGTTCTGTGTCCTTGAAATCCTCGTCGAAGGTCAGGCGGTAGCCCTCGATGTTCAACGTGGGCGGACCCAGCTCGGGAATGGGAGCACCCGCAGTGACCTTCAGAAGGCCGATCTCCCAGGCGTTCTCGCCCGCTGGCGTCACCCCTTCGCCAGGCCTGACCAGCAGTTTCGCGCCGCCCTCGGGATTCCACAAACCAGCCACGATCTTGTATTCGCCCAAAGCGAGGTCCGGCGGCACCATCATGGTGTTCTCGTATTCCACGCGGCCCGACCATCGCGAGGTGGGCACAGGCGGCTCATGATCGGCTTGGAACACCATCTTCCCCTCGGCGCTCCTTATGTGGACGAACACCTTGTAGTCGCGCCCCATGGGCTCCGCCTCCCAGCGATAGGTGACGTTGACGCCGTAACCCGGACGGCAAGCGGGTTGAGAAAGCAGACACGACAGAAGCGTCGGTTTGCCCGGCGGAAGCACCACCGCGCGCCACGCCGGCTCCACTTTCGTTTCCGCGCCACTGGCGACCACCAGGTTCCACACGATCAATGACAGCAGGCCGCTGTTCCAGGCTCCGCGGGCGATGGAGAACCGGTATGCGCCAAATCTCATGCCTGGAGCCTGGAACTAGAGCTGTCCGGCGTCAAGCGCCAGTCCTGGGCGGTCTTTTCATCGAGTCTGTCCCGTCAGTGCATCAAGACTCCGCTTCGCCCCAACTGCCGAACTGAGAGCGCTGTGGAGCCGCACGGCTGCTTGCTGTTTGGGCTGTGGGATGGACTGCAGTAGTCGGGCTGGTCCCGGAGCAGGCGAAGGTAGGGCTCGCTGTCCTCAGCGAGCCGCACACGTGTTCGAACGCCCCGGGCGGCGCGCTGGGACAGACGCGCCCTACCGCACCGGAGTGTAGTCCATCCCGTCACCCAGGCAGTAAG
>ORJL010172462.1_pt1 | contig 21555 bp, 26 predicted proteins | sample 1779941 | NCBI WGS metagenome assembly ORJL01 (sample SAMEA104232317, study PRJEB22302) | groundwater metagenome | biome: forest; feature: aquifer; material: groundwater | place: USA | collected 2011-08-07 | depth 5.8 m
GCTAAATGACCTGGTTTGGGAGTCTGCCTGCTCGTTGTTGAACGAGTCCTGGCAGTGCACATACCATGAGTGCTGGCCCGATGCTATGCCGGATGCGGTGAAGATGGTGGTGGTGTCCAATGGGACGGTTCCGCTTTGGGAGGAGTTTCCGTCGATGTATAGTGTGCAGGTGAACGGCACGTCGGTCTGGTCGGATGAGAGGGAGAAGGAGAACTGCACTGTGGAGGATTGGGAGGAATAGCCGTTTGCCGGGTTTTCCAGACTGACGGAGGTGGCAGAATACGCGATTGCTGCAAAAACCAATACCAGGGCAATATTGAAAAATTTCATAACAACACCTCTTTTGTGCTGCAAGGAAATGAATGGTTGAAATTAAAAACAAGCCCCTTTGGTAAAAAAAATGAAAAACAAAAAAATCAGGGTGCCATCGGCTCCTGCGGCTGCTCTGGCTTGCCTGCGATTATTTTGTATGCGGAGTATAGGATGACAATCACAAGCAGCAGGGCGATTATGAGCAGAATCCAGTTGCCAATTTCGCCCAAGCCAAAGCCGGATGCGTTTTCAGCCCCACTCTTCTTTTCCACAACAAGAGTGGTTGGATTGCCGGAAAGGGAATAGCCTGCAGCCCTGTATGAATAAAGGCCGGCCGCCCGCGGGACAAATGAGGCCTTGCCCTGCGAATCCGTGACTGCCTTTAGGCTCAGCGTGGAGTTTGGCACGCGTATGAAAACATCGATTGCAGACAGGGGCTTGCCTGCGCTTGACTTCAAGGTGAAAAAGACCTGCTCTCCAACCGTACCCTCTGCCGGAGCGGTGAGCACGGCGGATTCAATCTCTATCGCGCGCTGGGCCCCTGGATTCGATGTGTTGGCAACATCAAGGGCCGCCTGCAGGGAGGAAGTCGTTGTGCGCGCAAGAGGCCGCGGAAGGAACGAGCCTCCGCCCGAGCCCATAAGGCCCGGAATGCCGCCGCCGTTGCCTGCGCCTACAAAGCCAGGCGGCGGGGTTATCACCGGGGGCGGGGGGAGTATCGTGTCATTGCCAAACACCGAAACCTGCTGCGAAGACACGCTAAAGCCGTTGTAATTGCACACCACGCCTAGTGCCGCATTGCCGTAGAAGTTGCGCAGTGGGATTTCGGTTGGCACGCCGCTTATCGCCCCGTATGAGTTGCCGTTCTGCTCCCCGTTGACCTCAACATGGCACCATACCGAATAGGGCGCAGTGTCCTTGCCGCGGTTGTAGGTGAATGATGCATTGTAGGGGAAATTGATTATTTCAAATTGGTGCGGGCGGTGAAGAGTTACCGACCATGCATCAAGGAAATCCGGGCGGATTACAAAAGGCCTTGATTCCGAGCGGAGGGCGTTGTTTGCGCATGACACCTGCCACTGGTGCGCCCCCTGCTGGAAGCCGCTTAAATCAAGGTAAACCAGGTTGGAAGTTTCACTGACGGCATTGCGCGTGTCCTGCACGCGGCCGTCAATTGAGAGGCTGCACGAAACCTCGCGCGGCCCGCCGTTTGAAACATAGGAATAGGCGAAAATGCCCTGGGGCCAGTTGCCATCGGGAAATTCGTAGCCCTCTTCTGGAAATTCGAGCATCGCGTACCCCGGCAGCGCAACCGAGATGTTCCTAAGCTCCGAATTTATCGGGAAATGCGGGTCCTGGTCTGATGGGTCGTAGCAGTCTATAACCCACGAGGCCGCCTCAAATGGGACTTCCGCGCTGATGGCGGAATAATCGCCCGAGCTGACCGATGCCATGCCCGCAAAAATCGCCATGCCGTTGTAGGGGTTGGCAAAAAACTCGAGGTAGCAGTTCGGGGATTCCACAAACGAATCGCCTTTTTCATATATGAATGTGAAATCGACAGGGTTGCCGCTTTCGGCAACGAAGCCATTGCCTGGATTGAACGCGGTCACCTTTGTTTCAAGCATGCTGTCAGGGTCTATTGTGAATGAGCGCAATATTTCCTGGTGGAAATTTGTTCCGTCGCACCTCACCTTTATGTCATTCACGCCGGGATATTTCGGATACGCGGCAACCGTGGAGCCGCCGTCCGGCACTATTACAGCCTGCGTCACCTGCAGGCCTGCAAGGTATCCCGCACATGAAACCGTTGAGGGGCCCGTGCCGTCGGCATCATAGGAGAATTGCAGGTAAACCGGGGGCTGCACAAAGCTGCCCTCTGTTGGGGAATCAAGTGTTACTGCAGGGGCTGCCGACAGGGATAGCGACAACAGAAGAATGCCAAGCAATGCGAATGAAAATCTCATTTAAACCCCCCATACTAAGTCATATCGAATAACTTTGATTTGCCTCCTATTTAAATCTTTCGTTATAGGTGGCTGTGCGTGTAAAACGTGCTTGATGCCTTTTTGGCATCAAAAACTTATAACCGTTTGTTCCAAAGAAATTGCATGGAAAAGCAGGACTGCCCGCATTGCGGCAAATACGTGGAGCCGAATGAATCGGATACGCAGGCGGGCACGCTATTGATTTGCCCCGAATGTTACAAATTGATTGGAAGGAAGGATTGAAAACCTTCGATGCGCCCGTTTGTGCATGAGGAATAAACTAACGCCTGAACAACAGCGCATACTTTTTGAAAAAGGGACTGAAGCGCCGTTTTCCGGGAAATATGTCAAGCATGCCGAGAATGGAGAATACGTCTGCGCCAACTGCGGCAATGCCCTTTTTTCCTCAGAAACGAAATTCGAATCCCATTGCGGCTGGCCCTCTTTTTATGATGCGAAAAAGGGCAGCGTGGAATTTTCAGAAGACAACAGCCACCTCATGCGCCGCATCGAAGCAACATGCTCAAAATGCGGGGGTCATCTCGGGCATGTTTTCGATGATGGCCCGGCACCCACTGGCAAGCGCTTTTGCATAAATTCGCTGTCGCTCATGTTCAAAAGGAAGAAATACATAAATTTATAAATATGGCAACTCAAAAAACAGATATGTACTTAGCCAGCTTGCGGCAGGCAATGCGGGGGAAACGGGGGCAGCCGCAGTTCATGCCATTAGCCGACGTTCCGGCTGCCAGATGCAAGTCTCTTGGCGAATTAACCGCGGTTTGCAGGAAAAATACCCCAGAACGCTGAGGACTTTGAATTTGAAGGCATCCTGAAGGAAATTCTACGCCAGATGAATCTTGGAAAGAAAGAATGGGGCGGGGCATACTAGGCCGATTTTGCCATGGTGGATTTGAAGAATCCGCCCACAAACCCGAGCATCGCGCCGATTGCTACAAGGTTGGGATTTTGCATGCCTATTTGCGTGAAGCCTGTTTTCACCAGTTCGCCGATAATCGGGACAAGCCCGACAATCCACCCTGCGATTGCGCCCATTATCGCCCCGATTGTGGCAAAAAAGAATATTGCGAATATCCCGACGAGTGCGGCAAACACGCCGACAACTGCAGCACCCATCCCGATGCGCCACTTATGGAATAGCAATGGCAATCAACGTTTTTTAATTCCGCCGTTCAATTAAAACTGCCGAGTTGGCAGAACCTGGTATTGCGCCAGACTTGAGTTTGCAAAATTTTGCATCAAGACATCTGGTGTCCTTCGGGACTTGGGGGTTCAAATCCCTCGCTCGGCGCATTTATATACTAGTTACAACAATAAAATCTTTCTTCGCTATTTCTCCTGCATCCATTTCCAGGCAGGAACGAGCAAAACCGTTTTTCCGCCAACTTTGAATTTATCCTCCTGTTTCAACGTAACGATTACCCCTTCATCAAGATTGAATTTTTCCAATGCTTCAACCAAGCCGTTTATTTCCCGCTCCTTATCTTCCTCATGGAGAGATAAGCATGCCTGTACCGCGTGCGTGATTTTGTTTTTTTCCCTAACAAGGAAATCGCATTCACCTGTTCCCCTAAAATAGAACATGCTGTCCCTGCCGAACTTGCGCCGAAGATGCAAAAACACCGCATTTTCCAACATACGACCTTCATCTTCAGTAAAAGATGCCGAGTTCACCGATGTCAAGCCGTTGTCAATGGAATAAATCTTACGGGAGTTAACGGTCTGCTTTTTGAGGGAATAATCGAATTTTGGCAGGGAGAATAGCAAATAGCTATCCTCAAAAAAGGAAACCCAATCCATCGCGGTATTCACAGAACCCAATGAAAATGTTTTTGCAAGTGAGTTATATGAGAAATCCTTGCCAACATTGGAAAGAAGGAAAACAGCCATTTCCTTGAGCGTTTTCACGTTGCGTATCTGATGCCGGACAGCTATGTCGCGCAGGAGTATGTTTTGCAGCAATTCCTGAAGCACATCCGCCCTCCCGGTTTGAAGGTAAGTGGGAAAGCCCCCTTTTTTCAGATATTGGCTAAAAGAGCCCAATCCGGCGGTTTGCTTGCCATATTCCAGATATTCAGTGTAAGAAAACGGAAAGAGCTCAACGCGCAGGAAGCGGCCGGTCAGCCGCGTGCCAAGCTCCGCACTTAGCAAGGAGGCATTTGAGCCGGTTATGGCAAAATGCTGCTTCCGGTCAAGTCTGGTGCGGACAAACAGCTCCCATTTGCCGACATTCTGTATTTCATCGAAAAAGTAAGTAGTGCTTTCCCCGAATTCCTCCTTTAGGGCTTCATCCAGGCGCTCAAAATCCGATAGCTCGAAGCCGGATATTCGGGAATCTTCGAAGTTGAAGTAATGGCGCATTTTTGTCTTTTTCATCAATTGATGAAGTAGTGTGCTTTTCCCGCCACGGCGCACCCCCATCATAACTACGGCAAATGGAAGGGATAAGTCAATGTTTGCAATCGCCTCCCGCTCCACCCCTAGCTCCAGCTTGGAAAGCTCGTCCGCCTGCGATTTGGCTATCTCCCGCAATGTTTCCTTGTTTAGCATGTATCAAACTATGCATTAGTAATATATAATAGTTTGCATTACTAATGCATAAAAGTATATTTTAGTAATGCATACTTTCGCATGAAGTTAGAGAGATTGCTTATCCTTAACGGATTTGTTAATCTTAAGCAAACTGTGCAGCATAATGCACAGAAGTGTGCAACACAGTGCACACCATATTTACAGAATCAATCTCAATGGAATTGGTTTTAGCCTTATTTTGCCCTTAATTTCAACCGGCTTGCAGGCAAGAATGAACATTTTTTTCACATGCGCAGGGACATTAATTTCGATAATTTTTATCGCCGTTTTTTTCTTATTCAGCAGGTATTGGTGCGCAAAGGCGCGTGTCATGGTTTGCACAGTGGAAAAATCAATCGTGGCTTCTTTTGCCCTTTTTGAGGCCAGGAAATCGAATAGCCGGTTAGCTGAATCCCGCAAGGCCAAATCTTTCGATATCATTTCGCTGATTTTGCATTTCATAGTGAAAATTTCCCTATGGCGCTTTATTAGCGTTTGGCGGTCATTTCCGCGGAAATTTTGAAGATTTGGAGTCTAAAGGTCCCGGAAGGTTGAACAGGGCGATATTCGTCATTTTTCTGTTGGGCGTTCTACGTCGTAAAGAATACCAAACTCCACCATTTTCTACAAATCCCTCGCTCGGCGACCATATCACAAATTTCATTTATACTCTCATTTTTAAGGTATTGTTGAGAAAATTATTCATGGGATTATCGATGTCTCCCTCTCCATTCGAAGTGGTGAGGTTGCCGGAACCGGCTCATTCAACATTTTCTTCCATGTCTCAAAAAGATGTCGAGGCAGTTAAAACTGAAATTGCTAAAAGATTTCCCGAGTGGGTTAAAAATGAAGTATTATCGGTTGGGCTTACTCCGGATAAAAGCTCCTTGCAGCTTAGCTTTGTTTACGAAAGAATGCGCGGGGACGATTCTATTGCAACAGTCACTCTTCCGCCCGGCGCATTTCCCAAATTCGGAGAACCCATATATGGTTTAATGGGAAATGACGCATTTGACGGCAAACCAATAGGATTACTGACCGTCAATGTCGCTGGCGGGTCAACTGAATTAAAACGGATTAATGATAACTCCTATGAACTTAGTTCGGATCAATTTATTGTGCGCACAGACCTGTATCCCAAAGTATTTGGAGTTGGGAGCTCACAGCCTCCGGGTTCCAGAGGTTTTAATTATGGCGGGCTTCCAAATAGCGAATACAAATTATATGGCGATTCTAAAGACAATTATATAACTGTCAAAATGCCTTCTACAACTTCATATGCGATAGATTGGAAACGAGCGGATATATTCTAATAAATCAGGTTTTTTTATTTGATTGACTGTGCGGCGTGCAAGCTCTATATGCACGCCCTCGCTCGGCGAAAAATTATTCAGATTAAAGTTTGAAATTATCAGGCAGGCTCGCCCCGAATTTTGACACGCATGCCGCCCCTGTTTTCGCCCCGATGGCTGCGGCTTCATGCACGGGCATCCCCTTCGATAGCCCATAGAGCACTCCGGCGCAATAGGCATCCCCTGCCCCGGTCGTATCAACGACTTTCTTCACCGCAAAAGCCGGCACGTGGAACGGCTTTTTTCCAGGCTCATAAACCATGGAGCCGTGCTTGCCATTCTTGAGGAATACGGTGGAGCCAAGATGCGAAAGGAATTTGTAGGACACTCCCAGGGCTTCCCTCTCTTCCTCGTTCATGAATACAAAGTCTGCCTCGCGCATCAATTCCCTGACTTCAGTGCGGTGCTCATGTATCATTTTCGGCGATTCGAGCGAGAGGGCGGTTTTCATCCTGCGTGCCCTTGCGTAAAGGAAAAGGCTGTGCGTTGCCTTGCCAATTGGCTTTTTGGAAAGCAGCGTGATGGAAGTTGCGAAAACGAATTTGGTGCCCTCGAAGCCGAACAGCTTGGAAAGCTCGAAATCCTCGGTCTGAGCAAGATCGGCGACAAATGTGCGCTCCGCATCGCCCGTGATGAGGCAGAGTATCCTGCCTGTTCGCTCCCCTTTGAAGTCGAGGTAGGATGAGCCGCCGTGCGAGGCAATGGAGGATTCCACCTTCCGGCCCCATTCGTCGTCTGCAACACGGCCGGCATAGGCAACTTTGCCGCCAAGGCGGGAGATTGTCTCGCACACGTTGCGCGCGTTGTCTCCGGGGTAACTTTCAAACATTTTCCCGGAAAGCTCGTCCTCGATGGCGGCCATTTCTTGCGGTTTCAGGAAATTGGTGGAATTTTTGATTAGGGAATGCTTTGCAATGAAGGCGTCATCCACATTGGCGAAAATATCGATGACCGGAGTGCCTACGGCTAAAACATCAAAAGCTGGCATCTTATCCCTTCTCCCGATTATAGGGGAATAATTGATAATGGCGGATTAGGATTAAAAGCTGATGTTTCAGAATAACATTTGGTGGGAAGATGGGCAAGGTAAAAGACATTGCAATGGCGGCTGCAGGCGCAAAGGAGCTTGAATGGGCACGAAGGAACATGCCTGCGCTGAAATTCATCAGGGAAAGGTTCGAGAGGGAAAAGCCGTTTAGGGGAGTGACAATCGGAGTGGCATTGCATTTGGAGAAGAAAACCGGCATACTCCTTGAAACCCTTGCGGCAGGCGGGGCGAAAGTGGTTGCGGCATCATGCAATCCGCTGACTACGGATGACACTGTGGCCGCTGCGATGCAGAAAAGCGGCATGGCCGAAGTATTTGCCTGGACGGGCGAAACCAACGATGAATATTACTGGTGCCTAAACCAGGTGCTTGACGCCAAGCCGCAAATCGTGATTGACGACGGCTGCGACTTGACCATGCTGCTGCATGAGAAGAGGAAGGAGCAGCTCAAAAGCACGTGGGGCGGATGCGAGGAAACAACTACGGGCATCGTTAGGCTGAGGGCGATGGAAAAGGATGGGGCGCTGAAACTGCCGATTTTCGCAGTAAACAACGCATATTCGAAATTCCTGCTGGACAACCAGTTCGGAACCGCGCAGTCGGTTACCGAAGCTGTGATGAGATGCACGAACAAGGTGCTTGCGGGCAAAACAGTTGTTGTGCTGGGGTATGGATGGTGCGGCAGGGGCATTGCCTCAAGGATGAAGGGGATAGGTGCGAATGTCACGGTTGTGGAAGTGGAAGGCACGCTCGGACCGCACGAAAGCGGGCAGAACAGGGCGTTGTGCGCCTTGTATGACGGCTATAGGGTGATGGACCACAAAAAGGGCGCGAAAGAAGGGCATGTTTTCATTACTGCGACAGGAAACAAGAACGTGCTGCGCAAAGAGCATTTCGATGTTATGCAAGATGGCGCCATAATGTGCAATTCCGGGCATTTCAATGTGGAAATCGACGAGCCAGCTTTGCGAAAGATGAGCGTGAAGGTTGAAGGGATAAAAGACAATATTGTCGGGTATAAGATGAAGGATGGAAGGACGCTCTATCTGCTTTCCGAAGGAAGGCTTGTGAATTTGGCAAGACCGTCAGGGCAGGGGCATCCGATCGAGATTATGGACGGCTCGTTTGCAATACAGGCATTGTGCGCGGAATTGGTTGCGAAATCCAAAGGAAAGGGTTTGAAAGCGGGAGTTATGGATGTGCCGAAAGAAATAGATGATGGCACTGCGGCTCTGCTTTTGAAAACGCAGGGAATAGTCTTGGACAAGCCGACGGCAGAGCAAGCAGCGTATGCCAATGAATGGAAGGAAGGGACCTAATCTTTATTATTCTATTATTTCAAATGCGTTGTATGGATATTTTCAAGCGCTTGGAGCAATTGATGCAAATATCCGCGATGCTGCTTGTTGCTCTGGCGTTTCTTTATCTGGCTATTTTCTTCATTCCTATTCTGGCAAGCTTGGGGGCATACGCCCTTCCCGCCCTGGCAATTGTTGCTGCAATATTCGTGCTTGCAATTTTACTCACTCCAGTTTATACCAGATTTTTCAGCTGGCTGGACAAGAAATATCCATCCATAACAGGCGGGCTGTCCCTCTTTGCTTTAAGGCAGAAAGATAAGTCAATTGCCGGCTCTTATCAGGCTGAAAGGCTGAAGCGTGAAAGCCCGAATGCTCCGGGTGGCCTGGCTTTAATCATGCTTTTTGTCTACCTATTTTTGTATGCTGCAAGCCAATTTGCCGATGACAAATCAATGGCCATGACACTGAACTTGGAGCTTGTTGCGATATTAGGCGCTACTGCCATAGCGACGTATGGATGGAGCTACGTGCGAAATGCGAAAAAAATATGATAAATTCAGCCCACTGCCTCTATTTCACAGTCGCCGTTGATTACTATCTGGCATGCCAGCCTCTGATTCGGCTGCGCCCCGAAAGCCTCAAGCGTGCTGTTTTCATTCTCGGTTTTCGGATTCAGGTTTTCCATGCCCGAGATGACATTGCAAAGGCAGGTCAGGCACACGCCCTCCTTGCATGAGAAATTCAGCGATGCGCCCTTTTGCTCTGCGATGTCGGCAAGCTTTGTGCCCGCCGGCACTTCGAATTCAAGGTTGTCTTTTGTGAATTTGATTTTTGGCATGTTAGTCACCTTTGTGGATAAGCGGCTAAAGCAATAAAAAAGGCGCACCCAGCAAAAAGGCAAATAACGCAAGCTGCGAATCTAGCCGCCTTCTTTCCCCAAGAAGCAGCCCGAAAGCATAAAACATCGAACCGAGAGCGTATAGAGTCCGCATGGCGATTGCACCGGATTTTGGATTCATGACGAGGATATATAATTGTTGCCTCCATACGCAAATTAGGTGAATGGATGGCAGATGAGTATTCCAGAATGCCCTCGGCAATGTCGCGCCCCGCAAGCCCTGCGCCCTCGTTCCAGCCGCTGGATGCGCAGGCGCCAAGGCAAGGGGGGGCGGGCCCGGTGCTCTGGGCGCTTGTGCTGATATCGGTTCTGCTTTCTGCTTCGGCTTTTTACAACTCGCTTTTTGGCGGCAAGCTTTCCGCAAACGAAAAGGCGCAGCTGAAGGACATTGCGGAATCATTGCGCCAGATACAGCAGAAGGACATCACGATGACAATGCCCCTGAAAACAACCGCGTATGTGGATGAGGCGATACCGGTTGCGGACGTGTTCCCGAAATCCTTCGCGCTGCCAATTGACGCGAAAATAACCATAAATCAGGAAGTCAATTCGCAGACTACAAGCGGGCAGATTGTGCCCCTAAGGATTAATGCGACAATTCCGATCAAGGCATCAATAGGGCTTGACCCGGTGAAGGGCAGCGAATCCAAAATACTGATTAAAAAGGAAATTCCGATTGACACGCAGTTCAGCGTCACTTTGCGCGTGCAGGCGATGTACGGCAAGGAGCTGAACGCCATCATAGACAAAATGGAGACCCTCTCGAGGTAGTGGATGTTTTGCATAAGTCTGGACGGGCTCAAGGCAGCCGATTTGCAGAAAGAAAGGGGGCAGGTGTGGGCGGATTTTGCCGCATCCGAAGCCGGGCAGCTTAGGCTTTTCGGGATAACCGAGGGTGAATATTCGGCCGACCTCAAAAGGAATTACCCCCGCTATATTGAAAGGAAAACGCACACCGCCATAGTGCTGTTTTCGATTTCGCACAACCAGGGCGCGCTAATCAAAAGAAGGCTGGTTTTTTACATAACAAAAAAAGGGGTTGCAAGCATAGGGGCGGGCGAATTGCAGAAATGGTTCCAAGATGAGCTGGGCAGGGAAAGGGGGGTGAAAAAAACCAATTCGCAGGAAATCATGCTTGAAATTGCAGGCGAGATTGTGAAAAAGCACGCCCCCGCGCTCATGCAGTATGAGGACGACGTCAACAGGCTTGAAAATTCCGCGGCAAACAGGCATGACATGCCCTTGGGCGAGCTGTTCCTGCGGAAAAGGCAGCTTGCAATGCTCTCAAAGCATTTGTGGCGGGAGAGGGAGATAATCTATGATTTCCGAAACGGGCACATACAGATGCTGGTCCCCTCCAAAGAGCAGGCAAGGAGGCTTGACGACCTGTTCAACTCGCTGCTGTTTGAAATGAATACCGTGGAGAATTTGCGGGATGTGCTTTCAGACGTGCTTGACATCCACCATTCAGTGGTGTCAAACAGGATAAACAGCTCGATTGAGAAGCTGACCATTGTGACGGTGTGGCTTGCGATTGTTGCCACGATAAGCGCGTTCCCAAATACCATAGCCACCATATTCGGCATACCTTATCTTCCACTTGAAGCTGAAAAGGCGGTTTTTGAAATTGCGGGCTTTTCGGTTTACCCATGGGAGCTTGTTGCCTCGCTGCTCGCCATATCCACAATCGTGCCCACGCTGGTGCTGATTGGCTGGTGGAAAAAACTGAATGCAAAGGAGAATTAAGCGAGTTCGGCTTTGATTATTTCCAATGTTCCCCGCACACCATCAAAACTTTTTTTTGATTTGCTGATTTTTATCGCGTTCCTGAAATTTTGCCCGCCGCACACGAATGTTTCGGCTTCGCCCCCCTCGAAAAAAATATTCGGGCGCGAGGGCATTGCCTTCAGCTCATCTATTGCATCGCCATCCAATTTCCTGCCGAGCCATTTTTCATCCAGGCCATCAGCTGAAACTGACACGACGATAATCTCAAGCGCATCCGCCATTTCCCTCAAAATTTGCGCGCCCTTGTGCCACAATGGATTGAAAGTCGGCAGGCCGCAGTTTTCCCCGATAATTTCGATGCGCTGCTTCTGGTATTCGCTTGCAACCGCCCCGGTAACGACGCCCCTTATTCCCCTCTTTGCCTTAAGCCCCATTATCGAATCCTCCAAATCCATCAATTCATCGCTGCTTTTCCTTTTCACAAAAGTGTGCGGCAGGCCCATCGCCTTTGCCTGCAATGCGCACCACTTCGTGTTTGGGTGGTGGAACATCATCGAACCCTCTGCCGGCTCGATTGTTAGCAGTTCTACTTCCCAGCCCCAGGATAGGCATAGGTATGCGGCAAAGGTGGAATCCTTGCCCCCTGAAAAAAGAACTGCGGCTTTCATGTTCAATATTTGGGCATGGCGGTTTATAAATTTTATAAAATGGAATGGGTTGCATGAAAAATGCCAAAGTGACGGAAAAACAAAAACAGGTTACCCTGATTGTGAAACAGGACAATAACAACATAGGCAGGGCGATAGTGCTGTGCGGGCTTGCCTTTGAGAGGCTTCCCCCACGGCTGCTGATTGACATGGAAATGAAGAGCGGGGAGGGCGATGGCAGGAGAACCACAGCGCCATCGGCAAACGTGCTTGGCAAGGCGGAAATAGCCTATCCCGAGTTTGTTGCCGAAATAACATCAGGCAGAAATTTTGACGGGAATTTCATATTGCTTGATGCCGGAATTGGAAAAAAAACCGAAGGCCTTGGCCGGATATTGGGCCCGCTTAAGGCACAGCACATTGCAATAGAAACCATCTTGGTTGAGGGGGAGGCGGGCTTGGGAGCCTCAATTTCAGACATAAAACAGTTCCTGTCCAGCCACGGCATGGACGCGAAAGACGGTGAGGAGGTGACCGCTTTCAGCAAATTTGAGATTGAAGTGAACGGGGCTATTGCCGAAATGCACCGGCGGCTTCTTTCGTTGATGGGCTAGCCCAAAAATCCGCGCAGCCATGCCGCTTTAATGACCGCCTCTTTCATGCCGCCGGTATTCTGGGAATCCAGCATGCCCCAGATATCGTTTGTGGAGGAAACGTATTCCTCGTTCGGCTCCACGCCAAAGCGCTCCAATATGGGGGAGAGGCGTGCCTGGATTCCGTTTGGCAGTTTGGAAATTATTCCTTTGTTTGCGAAACTTGCGCAGGATTGCAGGTCTTCCTCAAGGTTTAGGTATTGCCCTCGCAGCATATCCCAATCCTTTTCCGACAATGCCGAGAGCCCGAGAAGTTCCGGTGGCAGCCCGATGGAATAAAGGGATGCGCAAAACGAGATTGCCCTGGGGAGCTTTATGTCCCCCATTTTTCTTGAATAGCCAAAAAGCCCGACGTGCAGCTTCCTTGCCCTCCGCTGGGGGATGTGGCGGCTCATCCGCATTATTATCGGGGCAAGGGAAGAGATTTCCTCCTGGTAAGCCTTCATGGTTTTTTCCACAATAGGGAGCAAATCCGCCTCATCGATAGGAAGCGGCTGCTTCCTTGTTGTTGAATTTATTTTTTCTATTGCCATTCTCACCATTTCCGGCGGATGGTCGTATTTGAAAGAGGATTGCACCGTGAATGTTTGCACGGAGGGGTATTCTGAAAGGCAGTTTGCTATGTTGGCGGGCTTCAAATTTCCGCGGAAGGGGGCGCTGCCAACCCCGATAATCGGCTCGATTTGCACGCTTTGCTTTTCCTCCAATTCGTGCAGTTTCCACAATGCGGACTTCACCGTAAGCACTGCGCCAATAGAGCCATAATTCAATGCCGGGTCGGAGCGCGCAAGGAATACGCGCATCTTCTCCCTTTTTGACGCCCTTAGGTATTCACCGATGATTTCATGCGCATTGCCCATGCTTTCCCTATCTTCAATAAGCGGGATGAGGGAGATTTGCTCGGGCCTTGACTGCCCCACCCATTCATCCACGGTAATATCGTCATCGGAAAGCTTGATTGAGCCTTTTCCCACCACCACTTTTTTGTAATAATTCTCAATGCGCAACACCTGCCTTGCGCTTGTCGTCATCGGAAGTATTATTTCGTAAATAGGGGCGCCGCACTTCCCGAATGTGCATGCCACATCATAGTGGCGGGGGATTGATTCGAGGGTTTCAAGCAGTATTTTTGCCTGGTTTTTTTCCACGTCGGGGTTGGGCACGCGGATTGTGAGGCGCAATTCGTCGCCCAACGGATGGCGCAGGAAATAGTCCGGGTATTTTGCCAATAGCTTTTCCACCACGAAGTTGTCCACTTCCTTCCCTTCGCAGTCCCACATCTGCTCAGTGCAGCCGAGGTGGGAGAAAACGTAATAGGCTTCCTTGACTTCCGCTTCTCCTGAAATCACTTCGCTGTCGGAAAAAAACGGAATGGCGACATTGTCAGGGTGCTGGGTAGACATGGCTCTTGGGGTTTGCATGGCATTACTTGGTGGGGAAAATTCAAAAAGAAGATTGTGGCATGCGATGGTCGGCCCCCAGTCTTCGAAGTGGGTGGTGGGTCAGAAAAGTAGATAGGGAAGGGGGGTGCACCCGAGGGTTGCGGGGGGAAACCGTAGGGTTCCCCCCAGACGCTCTTGGACGCACGGGGAATCGAACCCCGAGTCTCTGCCTTGCGAAGGCAGCGTCTTACCGTCCATATCCGACTACATAAAAACACTGGAAACACGCCGTTATTCCCCGAATTGGCTTTACAAAAACAAGCATTATCTGGAAATGTATTTTCCAAAAAGTGTGTATAATAACCATGCCGAGCTTGTTTTGGAAGTCCAGCGGAAAGCAGAGCAAATCAACAAAAACGAGAATGCGGTTAAGGTTGTTCGGAAGTTCCTTCTTTTCGCGCTTCCGCCTGACCAATACAACAAAATAGGCAAATTGCTGAGCTTGCCACAGACACAATCGGACATTTACACACCATCGAATGATGAAATCCGTGCGATTATCGCCCAACTGCCTGCCGAACATCGCCCGGTTTACCTTGCTTTGGTGTATTCTGGGTTGCGAACGACGGAAATCCAGTACATTCTTGACAAGAAAGCCAGCCTTCGCACGCAGAAACTAGGGGATTGCGCGGTTAAGGTTGAGATAGCATGGCAGCGGGGCAAGAAAGCGTCTTATTTCGCATATCTGCCTGAATCCATATGGCAAGAGCTTCAGATAACAACCACCTCGATTAAGGGGCTTGTATCGCTTATGAAAAGGAAGAAGCTATTGCCCTTGAAATACTGCCGCAAGTGGTTTGCGCAGAAGTGCCTTGAAGCAGGTATAAAGGCGGAAATCGTCGACTTCTACCAAGGCAGGAGCCAGCACAGCGTCCTTTACAACCACTACGTCAACCTTCAGACATTCGCAGATTCGGAGTATGGCAAGGCGGTTGCGAAGATAAGGATGGAAATAGGATAGCCGGCGCACGTGTCCCAAAATCAAAACCGATTTTAGATCAAAAGGGCCTCACCGTAAACGTTCCGGAAAAATCCGATACGGCACTCAAGTTTTTCATGTAATTTAATTTATGATTCTCCCACATCAAAAACTATGGCATTGGACACATTGCCTTCTGGGATAAATGCAAATTTGCCATCTTTTGCACACACCGGGATATATACTTTGTACGAATATTTGTAGCCCGGTATCAATGTTTCATCATAATAATTATCATTGTACCGGCTATTTCCATTGTTATCGAAGTAATAGAGTAAATTTTGGTTGGTAATATGGAGGTCTGAATCTCCTTCGTTGTATATTGTATAATCGATTCTAAATACTCCAGAATTGCATCCGCCAGACAGAATTTTCATGTGTATTTTTTTGTCTTTTGAATAGGCTTCGTATTTTGGAGCTATGCAATCGGCATCAGTAATCGCAGAACAATGATCCGGGCATATGAAATCCTTTTTGTTCATGTTACAAGCTATGCAATCGGTATCTTGGAATTGCAAGCAGCCTTTCTGGCATTTTTGGTCGAAACGGCATTTTGTAAAACAAGTTGAGTACAGATTAGGACATTGTGTATTGCAGATTCCATCTCCCGAAGTACAAGATGTTGATGATACTGTTTGTTGAGTAACGGGCTTGGCTTTTGGGCATTGAGTTGAATCACTTACAATGCTACCATCCGAACATGAAGATAAAACTTTATTTTTATCAATCATATCCTGCGTCAGGTGGGCATTCGCCCCCCTATAATCTAAGCTGTAACAGGAACTTTCATCAGTAGCAACTTCATCATTTGAGCATAAGTATTCCCCAATCGAAATTATTCGTTCAATTTTTCCAATTCTTAATTTGACTTCTTTCTTCCCTAAGCTAAATCCCTTCCTAATATCTAAAACCTGAGCGGTATCCCCATTTGACAAGCTAAACGATTCTCCAAGTTTTTTCAAAAAATACATTTTGCTCCCATTTTGGAATAATATGAAGCTCGCATAAGTGCCATCTCCCGGAATCTCAAAATCAGCAACACGTATGAAATTTTCACCCAGATTATAGATATCACCAGGCCTCAAAACCAAATTCTTGCCGTCAATTGATAATTCTGCGGATTGGCATTCACGCGTAAAATCATTCGCGCAACCTGCACTATATTGTAGATATGCGATTGATGCCGTTCCAATCTGTCTGGTCTCCCCTATTGCCAGTTTTAATGTGCTATTGAATCCCCCGTCTTTTTCATAGACATCCAAAAAGACCTTCTTATTTTTCTGTGAGGGTAGATTTGCCATGGTTTTGAAGCCGAAGGAATCAAAATAAACCGAGGTATTTTGTTCATCAATGGTTATTTTTTCACCGGCGGAAACATAATCTATTTTGCCATTCGTAACTAGCCCGATCATAAGAGTATCCAAATTCATGCCCACATAAATATTCTTCAATTGAACTTGTTTTCCTGACGCGGCAAATACGTCGCCAGTTGAAAGATTCTTCGCTTCAATCTTATTTCCATCTTGAACTCTAATTGAAGCATAAATCATAGATTGGTCGGTGGTAGGCTCAATGAATTTAATCCTCGTTTTTGCAATCGTTATTGAATTCCCTTTTTCAATGAAGTAAATATCCGTCCCGTTTGACAATTTAACCCAATTGGCGTTTAATGTATATCCAACGGAAAGCTCGTCAAGTTTTATTCCAGTTTTATCATCTATTGCATATGTATCTCCTTTTGTTAAACCGATGAATTTTGGTTTGGAAGAAGTACTACTAATGTCGGTTGAAGTTATTTCAAATAGGGCGCCCCGATTGTCGTTAGAACTTACGGTTATGTCCTGTAGTTCCAGAAGAGGCTTTGGTTCGGATGTGCTTTCGACTCCGGTTTGCACTCGGGACATGTTATCTTTGTTGATGGAAACGGTTGTTTTATTCGCCTCATTAGAGAAATTGACATTCTGAACAGGCGTGGCATTTTTTTGTTGCGCGGGTGATTCTTGGTTTGTTGCAACGCATCCAATTAATAATAACGAAATTATTACGATGGAAACTATAAAAAAATACTTCATTTTCCTCGCCTCGCATTAGATTATTATTGGTATGGGGTTGTACAAACTGGGTCTTGGTCCATAAAATTGTCGTAATATAGAATTTCTTTTAATGCGTAATCATTGCCAGATGGAACATATATCCATTTCATGTAATACGCCGCCTTAGTTTGTACGATGCCATTCTCATCTGAAAAAGATTTTTTTAGCGTATCAAGAACGTCATCACAATATACATAGTTTACATTTTCACCCTTATTCTTCCCTTTATTGCAGAGTAATGAAGAATAGAACCAACTATTCGAATTCATGAAACTTATGCTATTGTTCTTCCACTCCCATCCATCCCAATTTACTTGTTCAAGTATGTTAGAATTCAATTCGTAATCTGAGTATTTGCCAGGTTCCAGTCCACCAGAGGGTACAGGTGTGAGGTGTGGGCAATATTTCTCATCTACCTTTTTTATCTGGACGCAAATTCCATATTGTATTCTATAACCATCCGGGCAACCGCAGTTAGTTGCATCTTCTTTTAGAACTCCATTTTTACAGTAGTTTGGTTTGCTGGTTGAACACTGCTCGGAAGGAGTTCCATCAATGCAATTAGTTTGAACTGGCAGATTTGATTTTGATGAGGATACTTCAGGTTGAATACTTGAAGGGGAACCTTCTTTTAAAGTGCATCCTGCAATGAACAAAATTGAACATATTATGAAAGCAAATACTAGCGTTTTTATCAAAATCACCGTTTAGATACCTTCCGTCTTTTTTTCCACTTTATTCCCTTTTCGGTAAGAATCAATTTCCAAATCCCTAAGGTCATCTTTTTTGGCGCCACTCCAAATAAACGCCCCTGCGATGAATAAGATAAACGCTATGGGGAGGCAGAATATACTGCCGCATATCCCCCCACCAAGAAAACCGCTTATTGGCGAGCCCGAACACTTGCTCAGACCAGCGGCCTTTTCTTGTGCGGTGCATACGCTGCCACCGGCTCCGGCAAGAGCAACCAATCCAGTCATTGCAATAAATCCCAATGCAACTAAGAAAAATACGACTGCCACGATTCTTTTTGGATTAGACCAGTTAAGTCCCATAACCAAACTTCGCACACGAATACTTTAAAATCTATGGCTAGAACTATGGTATGTCATAAGGAGGTTCCATATGCCAACCGATGAAGTTCCCAAAAAGATTACCGCGTTTCTGGAAAAGCAAGACTGGCCAGTAACCACTGAAAATGTGATGAATGAGCTTGGTGTGAGTTGGAATACCGCGCAAATTCATCTTCTTAAACTTGTTGCAAGTGGTTTGGTGAGATACAAAAAAGTCGGAAGGCAAAACCAATTCTGGCTCAGTGAGAAATACAAAAAGGAGTTTGGAAGGTAGTCATTTTTCTTCGGTTGCAGCAGGTATAATGACGGTTGGCTCTTTTTCCATAATGTTGACCTGAACCGCTTGAAAATGATTATCGCGCATCTCAGGAAAGAACGCGTTTCCAGCTTTCAGAAGAAGTGCAACAACCCTCATTTTCAGCAAAATTGCTTCTTTGCGTTCTTTGTTACTGTGGTCAACATGCAACTTGCCTTCGCTGTCCTTAAATGTTGACGAAACTATGGTTTTTTCGAAATACCCGTTTGTTGCCCCGAGTAGCTCGAATAGCTCATTTGCCAAGAAGTTGCGATACCTCCCGCGGTCAAGAAACACTCCCATAAGCGCTAGGGCGGCTTTAGGCGAGATATCTGCAAAGGCGGCATAGGCGATGGCTTCCCGCCTACGATAGCGATTCAGCAGGGCTTGGATACGCTTTTCGGGCGAGCGCACCAAACCGCCTTTTCGGGCAAGCTCGTGCTGGTAAGGGTCGTTTTTCTTGAAAGGAACGAGATTTTCAGTCCCTTTTTTGTTTGAGGGTTTATTCCCCACTGTTGGTTCCACGGTAACATAAGAAGCCGAATTCGTTCCAATTTGCTCATTTTCCTGCATTTTCCCGAACCTCCTTTAAACGTTTTAAGTATTCTTCGGTGTCCGTGATATCGAGTTCAGAGCCAAAATTCGCTTTCAATATAGTTTTTACGTCATTTAGGTGCTGTTCCGGAATCGAATACCAGCGTCCTGCGACCAAAATATCCTTGTTTGTTCCAATGCCTGCAACATTGTCAATAACATCCCAATCTTTCGCATTAAGGAATACTGTGCGGTTGCCGAGTACCAAGGGAGCTAGTGGGCGGTACACTTGCCCGTATTTCTTTGGCAGTTCGGAGTCGAGGAATGTAGTTATCACCTCAAGGACTTTCGCTCTTTCTATATTAGTTTGTTCCATATTTTCACCCGTTTGATGGTACAACAGTTAGGACACTAGACAATTGTAGTCTAGATTGTCCTATTGTCCCATTATTTTGATTATCAGAAGCAGATGATGGGACAATGGGACAACTATTACTCATAGGTTCCTTTGTCTCAAATTTACTTTGTTTTGAAGAAATTACGGTGTAAACTCCTTTTTTCAATTTCGTTATTTTTTTCTTGGTACAAAGCTCGCCAAGAGCTCTTGATATCATCCGATAATTAAATTCTGATTTAACTGCCATTTGAGCTTCGGATGTTTTGAATTCGGATTTTCCAGCTTCAAATGCCCATTTTAGGATGGCTTCACCTGCCAATTCAGGCTGATTTTGAATATCTTCAAACGACCCCACATAATTTAGAGAGAATGAAGCTTCGCTTGCTTGAACCTCGATTTTGCAAGGGGGAAGCTCAACCCCGGAACGGTTCTTTGGGTGGCGCATGACAATTGTTGAATCTGTCTTAGATCGTTCGAATAATATGACTGCGTCCGCGTAATTGACGAGCTCCGAACTGCCTCTCAGCTCATCCAAATGGTCAGAAACACCCTTTCCAGACCCTTTTCGAAGATGGTGGAGAAGAACGAAAGTGGCATCAAACTGCTCAATTAACGGGCGAATTTGATGAACAAATACTTGATTTGCTCCCTGTGCATCGTTCTCATCAAAATTCAGCACCCGCCTAAATGAATCAATAATAATTACTGCCCCCTCGTGGCCTTCCAGAATCTCTTTTAATGGACCGGAATCCTCATCTAGATTAAGCTTTGGGAAAAATACGAAGTGAAGGTTATCTGGTGCTTGTGCCTCCCCCAGCATCATTTTTAGCCGTTTTTGAATTTGCCCTTCTCCGTTCTCGGCATCTAGAAAAATGACATCTCTTTTTATGGTCTGAAAATGGTTGAGAAACAAACCCCCCTGCGTTACTGCCAGAGCAAGGTCAAGGGCACCCCAGGTTTTCATTGAACTTCTTTTTCCACCAAGAAAGACGACACCTTTGGTAGGGATGAGCCCTTTTGCAAGCCATTCTTCTTCAGGAAAGCTCATTGAACACAAATCGCGAGCACTAACCAAGTTTATGGTTGACATACGTTCGGTACTTCCCCCATGAAGAAAATCCATACAATCGGGAGACTCTTGGCAGTGTTTTTCCTTCATTTTCAGGGTAAAAAGACCACTTTCGCCACATTTTCGGCATTCACCCTTAGAATTGGCAAGATAATCATAGTTTTTCATCGGAAAAGCCTCCTTGTTGAACGGAACCTTCCACAATGCGTAAAACATTTGCTTTGTTTACGTGTTCACGCAGTCCGCGTTCATTTATGAAAACAAGAAAGTCGCCCGAATCGGCTATTGTTTTACCAATTCTCCCTACAACGCGACCGCTAGGGTCAGTCAAGTAGATTGTTGCTTCGGTGGCAGAAATCCGCGTCCGTTCGTCGTCCTTGTTCATGAACGCTCCGAGTGGCACCCCATATTTAACTCTTCCGGTTCATCGAGATAAAATTTCGTTAAACTCTGATTTAGTTAACATTTTGTTTAACTTATTACATAACTTTTTAAATAAGTTATATCAAAAGTTACTTGGTGATGAGATGGCTAATGAAGAAAAAAAGAAATGGGGGGAACGAATGATTAAATTCACTGTTCATTTTTGGACGGATAAAATCCCAAAAGAAAAGGGTGATCGAACTGCATGGGCATCTGGGTCGATCCACATCGTAGCTATGAAGTCAAGAGGGATTAAACACAACCAAATTCTTTTCAACAGCAGGGATGAATTCATGCCCAAATTTCAAGAACTCATGGATAGAAATCAGATTGAACTGATTAGAATGCCTAAGAAAGTAGAAACCGTTCGGATCGCATAGGTAATTTTATGAGCCGCCCCTCTATCCCTAAAACCGAGCAGAAGGTTAGAGTAAACCTCTCTCTGGATAAAAGTGTGTATAAAAACCTCAAAAACAGCCGAGTGAACATAAGCAGGCTTGCCAATTCCCTGCTATCCATTTACGCCGGAGGAAATAAGTGGACGCACGGGGAATCGAACCCCGAGTCTCTGCCTTGCGAAGGCAGCGTCTTACCGTTCGACTATGCGCCCATAAAAGAAGTGTAGGTATTGGAGAGGTTCAACTTAAAAAAGATTATGAGAAGGCAGCGCCTCCGTCAACCGCGCAGCGGTTGGCGGCACGACCGCCGAAGGCGGGCGTGTACCGTTCGAC
>ORJL010624491.1_pt1 | contig 21553 bp, 18 predicted proteins | sample 1779941 | NCBI WGS metagenome assembly ORJL01 (sample SAMEA104232317, study PRJEB22302) | groundwater metagenome | biome: forest; feature: aquifer; material: groundwater | place: USA | collected 2011-08-07 | depth 5.8 m
TCCTGAACTAATCATGTCCTGCAGTCAGATCGAAACCCTAGGCAAATGTCCCTACTCTTATTTCCTGCGCTATGTGTTAAGGCTTAAGCCTGTAGAGGAAATAACCTTTGACCCAAGCGTATGGTTAGATGCCAAAACAAAGGGCGACCTGTATCACTTAATCTTTGAGCGGTTCTATAGAGGCCTGTTGGAAAAGGGAGAGTCCCAGCTCTTAACCAGGTTAGAGGATATTGGCATCGCTACTCTTGATATGAAATCAGCCTTTAGCGTCCTAAGTCAATATCCAGACGTTGTATTAGTCTCTGAAGAGACCTCTAAACCAGAACTCAGCACAGCCTTCGAAACTCTTGAACTTTTAGTATACCAGGCAAGAAAGGCTCTTCCTGACCAAGAACCGGAAAAAGGCTGGGATGCCCTTCAAAAGGTCATCCTCAAAGCCGAGCGGTTTATCCGGTTCTTTAACCTTGAGCAGGAAACAAATATAGTGTCACTCCTAAAGTTGTTCGATAAGCAGTTTGAAGTGACCCAAAATAGGTGGAATAGCAAAGATGAAGCCAAACAGTACAGGGACGAGTTTAATGCTTTTGCTGATTTAACGGTCGGACCTATCCTGCAAGCATGGCGGGAATACTGTCACCATATTTTAATGGAGTTTCTCATCCCTGCAGTAAATTACTATGAACAAGTCAGGTTTAAACACTCGACTCTTAATTTTCAGGATCTGTTACTAAAAACGCGCAACCTGCTACGGGAAAACCCCGAGGTTCGAGACTACTTCCACAGCAAATACCCCCGTCTACTGGTTGACGAGTTTCAGGATACTGACCCCATTCAAGCAGAAATAATCTTTTACCTTACCGGACAGGATGTCAAGGAACGGGATTGGCATCGACTGCTCCCTTATCCGGGTGCACTTTTTGTGGTAGGGGACCCCAAACAGTCAATCTACCGGTTTCGTCGGGCCGATATTGACACCTACAACCTTGTCAAAAAGCTTATTAAACAAAGTGGGGGAGAGGTACTCAAACTCACTGCCAATTTTCGCTCCGTAGAAATATTGGGAGAAGTGCTTAACCCGATTTTTCAACGCGTCTTTCCGGATTATGAGACGTCCTATCAAGCGGAATTTAGCCCAATTGAAACCTTAAGACCCAACGGTATAGAAGCAGTAGTTGGGCTGCAGATGCTCACTATTCCTGCAGAATACAAAAACAAGGAAGAGATCTTTGCTGCGGATGCTGAGCGTATCGCCCGCTACATTCGTTGGGCACTCGATGGAAATATCTCTTTAGCCCACCCTAGTGAGCAAACGGGTGCCGAGGTTATGCGCAAAGCGGAGCCCAAAGATTTTATGATCCTGCTCCGCTTTAAGGACGGGATGGATACCTACGCCCGGGCCCTCGAAAAATATGGCATTCCCTTGAGCATGACCGGCGGAACTTCGATCGGTGCCTCCATCGAACTGGCGGAACTGTACAAATTGCTACGGGTGCTAGCTAATCCTGACGACCAGGTGCTGATGGTAGGTGTTCTGCGTGGACTATTCTTTGGTTTTAGCGACGATGAACTTTACCAAATCAAAAAAGCCAATGGGCACTTCAACCTCTATAGCCCGGTGCCGGAAGGGATCGGCGATAACCTGACTACAAAGTATGGCCATGCTTTGAACAAGCTGAAGGAGTACCTGTATTGGACAAGGCAAATGTTGCCTACTGTTGCCATGACCAAGCTGATCACCGATCTTGGACTGATTCCGTATACCTTGGGGTTAAGCAACAGTCAAAGCCGAACAGCGTATTTCTATCAGGTCTTAGAGCTTTTGCGGCAAACTGAAATAAACGGAAAGACTAGGTTTGACCAGATCATCGCTGAATTTGGGGTTATGTTGTCTGGTACGCTTGAAGATGAAATCAGCCTAACAGCCAAGGAAGAAAATGCCGTGCGTCTAATGAACTTGCATAAAGCCAAGGGCTTGGAAGCACCGGTCGCTGACGAATTACGGCGGGGAGGGAAGTTGTTGCCAGAGCCGTATCACTCTCATTTTCTGAAGGTAATTGCTGGGCCTGTGCAAGAAAGCCAGTTTCAAATGTTCATCAAAACATTCGTATCGCTCCGTCTCAAGTGAAAAATAGTAGACGGCCATTCTGTTACGAAGATTGGGGTGTAACCTCTTACTGAGCATATCGACCTGTTTTTCAACTTCGTCTTTGCTTGTGTATCCAGAGATCATAAAAAGGGCTGATAAAAATGGATGTCTCTGATTAGGAGCAACGTCTTTTGGGTATACGTTTCCATACTTGCTCTTCTCTTCTGCCGTTGCTGAGTCTAGATAAAGCATATGATTATTGATCAATTCTTCAAACTCAGGGGGAAACTCTTGCTTTTTTATTAATTGAATTAGTTTGTCATATTGAAAGGCTTTGTTACGTCTTTTCTGATCAGATTCTTGATCAGAACCAAAAAATAATCTTGTGACGAGCTCGTCGTCTTCTGCTCTGAGTTCTCCTTCAAGGAAATGTCCGAAACAGAGCCCGAAAAATGCATCATTATCATTTGGAGATGCTCCTAACGGAAAATCATAATCTGAACCGTGGCTTTGAATGAGTTCAGTCAATGTATGTTGATGGTCTATAAGTACGGGATTCCATGAACCCTCATCGGCATTGTACAAATAGTACTCTTGTGTATTAGGTTCCCTATGAGCTATCGCCGGATAAGAAACGCCCAGTTGAAACCCTTTGTTGATATCAAACCATTTGCAGTGCTCTTTGCTGTGAAATTTTATTATAAAAGTTATGAAGTAAAACTTAATATGTTTTTTAGCTTGGATACTGGTTCCTATTCGGGAGATGAAGCCCTAAATACAACTACAACTTTAGTATTAGAAACTCTAAATAAGAACGGAGACTACTCTATATCCGACATTGGTACTTTTGAAAGATATGATGATGATGGAAAAATTATGGTAATAAACCGGGCTAAGAAGAACAGACCGACTTCTCTACTCCTATCAGGGTATTTTTGTGTCGATTATCGTATGGAAATAGCCCAATATAAGAAACAAGAGCGTGCCTTAGATGAATTCCAAAGAGGAGAGTTTAATTGTCACGGTAATTTAAAAAGTATTTTTGTTGGGTTAGAACAGCCAGAAAGTTTTCCAAATTCAGGAATGGTGAAGTTTTTTGATACTTTGCTAGATGATACTCAACAACTTGCTATACGAAAAATAATCGATGCACGGGATATTGCTCTAATACAAGGCCCACCTGGAACCGGAAAAACAAATGTTATTGTAGAACTCATTAGACAGATTCTGGCTCATAACAAAAGGAATCCAAATATCTCACAAAAAGTTTTAATTGTATCTCAATCACATGCTGCTGTTGACAAAATACTTGAAGATTTGGATCCGCATCTTAGTGGCATCAATGTTATTAGAATTGGTCATGATGAAAAAATATCTTCCTTATCCAGGGAAAAGTATAGTTTAGATAATAAGAAAAAGATTTGGGTTCAAAACATTATATCAGACAGTCGAAAACAATTGCATAGCAGCCTAAAGATGATGGGTATTGATAAAAATCACTTTGAGCACTTTGCTAATGCTACAGATCTTGTACAAATTGCAAATAGTACTGCCGAAGAAGCTGAAGCAAATGTCAACATAATAAGTGCATTCTACCAAAACTACCAGGTTAGTGAAGACAGCCCAGAACTTCGTGAGTTATTAATAATCCATAATTGGATTCGGCAACTAACCGAGACCGGTGATATTGAAGAATATTTTATTAAAAACGCTTCAATTGTAGTTGGCACATGTTCCGGGTTTAGTGCGAATCCTTTTGTAAGTGAAGCTATTTTTGATTATGTTATTGTAGATGAAGCAGCAAAAGCTACCTTCCCAGAAATAATGGTGTCTTTAGTAAAGGCAAGGAAGGTAGTACTGGTTGGAGATCATAAACAATTGCCACCTGTATTTGATCAGGGAGCACTACGTAGGGCCGATAAAAAAATTGATATTAACGATCTAAAAAACGGGAGTTTTGAAAAGATTTTCAACCTAGTCCCTGCGCATTGCAAACAAGTACTTACCACACAATATAGAATGCATCCTGTAATCGGCCAAATGATTAGTAACGTATTCTATGGAAAAAGTATTCAGAACGGTATTAGACAAGAGGATCGAGCGTTAGATTTACCTTCATTCAGAGATCATGCAATGCTATGGGTATCCACCTCCAATCTGCCTGAGAGCAAGAGATTTGAAACTCCTATAGAAAATGAAAATGGTAAATCGAGTTATTTGAATCTCGCTGAAGTAAGTATTTTGCTTGATTATATCAAACGACTTGATATAGAGATCAATTCTAAAGAGTACTCTGTTGGAGTAATAACACCCTACAGAGCACAGCTTGAAAGGATTCAAAGAGATATTAATCTACTAGATCTAAAAAATATATCGGTGGAAGCTAATACTGTTGATGCTTTTCAAGGTAGCCAAAAAGATATAATTCTTTATTCCACAGTCAGAAGCAGCGATTCACCGAAAATTGGCTTTTTAAATGAACATTCAAGGATAAATGTTTCATTTTCCAGAGCAAAACGATTACTCATTATTGTAGGAGATTTGGAATTCCTGAATAACCCAACTATACCTGAAAACAAGTTCCCGGAAAACATTAGTTATATGACCGCATTTAATGAGTTCTGTCATTTTGTTTAACATGGGAGTGAAGAACAATGAAACATGCTATCGAATCTATTGGCGAGTATATTCCACCTAAAAACATCGGGTATACCTTTGTGAAAAGAACAAAGGTTTATATTCCTTATAAAGAAATTGGAATTAGTATTCTTGAAAGAACAGTAACACAATTATCTTTTGCTTATGAAACAGTCCTAAATTTATTATCGGTCGGCGTAAGTGACATTGAAAAGATGGCATCATTACTAGGTTTGGAAATGGACATTTTAAAGAAGTTGTAGCAGAAATGGCTTTGGCGGATCTGATAGTTGTTTCTGAAATGTCTCTCATATTAACGTCAAAAGGGAGAAATGCCTTACAAGAACTAACAAAGGTTACTATAAAAAAAAGCCAACTTAACGAACTTTTTGTGAATATGGTAACTGGAAATATTGAGCATCATAGTAATCGGCGATTTTTCGAAAGACCTACCCCAGGATTCGCATATCTTGATCAAGATATTGATATGAATATAGAGTATTTGAGAGACAGATTCGATGTTTTAGAGCAAATTTATGACAAAGATAAAGAAGAAGAACTTTTGCTATCATGGAGAATTAAGGAAAAATCCCTTTATCGGATACTTGATATTGTATATCAGAACATAAAATATCTTTCAGTAAGTTGTTTTGTTTATCTTAATGAAGAAGATTCTTCACTTTTATTAATTTTTGATAATGCTAACGAAAGTACCCCTGATTATTCAACTATTGCAAACGCGCAAATTGCTAAAGGCGTTACAAGTATGAACTTTTTGTTTGAAACCGACTGGAGTTTTATTGCCCAAAAAAAAATCAATGTGCATGAATTTGATTCGGTAAAAAACAAAGCGCTAATTGATCTTATGTCTGTACTAAAGCGACGTACAAGAACGCCGTTATCCCCAGAAGAAATAAATTCTTTTTATTACGCAGATCGTTACCTTTTAGATGATGAATTAACAGATATTCTTACTGAATGCCAACATTTTAAACCTAAAGAATTAATCATTGCTTCCCCACGAATCAAATCACTTTTGCAGGATAATGCAATCACGAATACACTTATTGGAATTTTATCGAATACGAAAATAACAATCATTTACAATAACGATGAATATGGGGTTAATAAATCCAAACAGTATTTTCTTTCTAAAATTAGTCAAAAAAACAGAAACAATATTAGGTTTTATCCTCTAACGACAGAGAAAAAGATAAATGACACCCAAATAGTTTGCAGTCCCGGTTTTGTTATAAACTCTTCATACGCTTTAGCACAAGACAATTTGTCTCGATATTTACTAATAGTGAATTCGGATATTTCGTTTGATGCTCTTATAGTTCAAAGAAAACTGGAGAGCCTTCTAGTCCTAATCCAATCACTAATAGAAAGTTGATCGTGAAAAGCAACGAGGATTCATTTGAGTTCTTGTTCCAAGTTGCGAAAGAGATCCGTATTAAAAAAGTCCGGCAGTGAAATTTCTAAACCATCACACAACTTTTTAATAGTAACAATACCGGGGTTTAGGCTTTCATCATTTAGGATGCTTTTTATAGTCGATTGTGGTACGGCGGCACGATAGCTTAAAGCATTGGGCGTTATATTCCGCTCTTTGCAAAGCTCAATGATTCTATTCGCGATCGCTTGTCTTGTATCCAATGAATACACCTCCTAGTGTTTTATCACTAATCAAAGCATACAGAAGATAAATATATTTTGTTAGTGATATAGCACTAAGATATATTTTGTGCCATAATTAGTTATATAACACTAAATATGCAGAGAGGTGTATTTCGAGTGCCTGATTATAAGGAAATGTATTTTCAACTTGCCGCTAAAGTAGCAAATGCTATTGATATCCTTGTTGAAGCGCAGCAGCAGGGAGAATACGATTATACTGAAGAAGAAACCCCGGTTATTTTGCTTAAAAATTCTAGACCAGAAAAGAAGGGTAATGATCAAGCATGATGATCATTTAATAACCATAAGTATTAAGCCGATGTTCCTTATTGTAAGAAAACGGACGATGTGATTGATGCGCTGTGCCTTGCGGTGTCGGGGATGATCGGGAATGAGAATGGATTTGTGACGATACCGGAAACCCCAATGATAGATAAGACCGGATTACTGATGCAAATGGTATATCCAATAATGAATAACCACCAATCTTTCGTGAACCAAGTGATGAGGAATATGTAGAGTCAGACTGCTGACAAAATGACTTTGTCAGCAGTCTGCTCTCCGCATCAGCCGGAGGTTGTGTTAACACTGTCTTAAAAGCAGTCGGTTAAGCCTGCGGCGGGTCGTAAAGGTCGTCGGTCATGGTATCGATTACCTTAATGTCCCGTATTCCGATCAGCGCGCCGCTGGACGTAATCAATATATCACTCGCAATGATCGAGTTCATAACGGCCATGGCCTCAGCCTGCTGCAGCCTGCTGCAGGTCTTCCCTCGGATTGGGGACCGTAATCGCATACGTTTTGCCGCCGGCGGTTGTGAATATTAACCTTAACACTCTGTTTGCTGTGACAGCCATGCTTTCACCTCCTTAGCATCGGATTTTTCGGCCGGCTATTGATCGACCAGCTCAAAGTTTTTCCTATAGAGTACTTCGATCACCGGATACTGCGCCAGGCCGAATAAGGCCTGCGCCGCATCATAAACAGCTTGTTCCGAGGCGTCGGATTTCACATCACTCAGACTTTTCTGTCTGAGTACCGGGCCGCCGGAGGGGGTGAGCCCGGTCTGGTATACGACAACCAGCGTCGAACTTAAAGGTGTCCCCACTACTGCCATCATTTCACATCCTTCCTCAGAATTGACAGACAGCTTGAATTTCGGCATGTCCGTATAGTCTATGCTTTTGCTTGTCCGGAGGTTATTAATTGCGGACCGCTGTTTTTGATTTTATTATTAATACATAGCCAAGCCTGTCCCAGAAACGAATGCGCATTCGTTTCTGGGACAGGCCTTTATAGGAGGTTGTCACGCTTGTTAAGCCTATCCCATATGATGTGAATAAAGTACAAGATAGGATTGGTAATAACATGAGCGATTCGATAACAGTGCGAACCCCGCTCGTCATCGCGGTTGAGGTTAACACAATTAAACACCAGACCGAAAAGGTAGTGCTTAACAACGCTATCGAGATCGGCCGGCGGTTGAAGGAGGCCAAGGATCTGATTCCGTATGGGGAATGGAGCAAGTGGCTGCAGGAATCGGTAAGTTACACTGAGAGAACGGCCCAGAAACTGATGCTCGTCTTTGATGCGTACGGGGACAAACAGCCTGCTGCCCTCAATGCCGGCGCGCCAACGCAGCGACCGCCGAATATGAACTATACTCAGGCGCTCATCCTTCTCGGGGTCCCGGAAGAAGAACGGGAGCAGTTCATCGCAGAGATAGATATCGAAAACATGTCCGTTCGGGAACTGCAGAAGGCAGTGAAGGATCGGGATCAAGCTCTTCAGGATCGGGACCGGGCCTTGCAGGAAAAAACCGATCTTCAGGAGGCTCTGGACGGTGAAAAGGGCAAAATCACTCAGCTGACTAAGGAGCGCGACAACCTGAGGTCGAAGACGGGCGATCTGCAGAAGTCCAACCGGGCACTTGAGCAGGATGTTGAGAAAAGGCAGTTGGAGTATGACAAGCTCAAAGAAAAGACAGGTTACAAGAGCATCCAAAGGATGAGTGATAATCTTACAGCCGCGTATAACAAAGTGGCTGCCAATAAAATCGCTTTTTTATACGAGAATCTGGACAAAGCATTCAAGGAATTGGCTTATGAGATGACCAAGTTCGCTTCGATTGATCCGGATGTACATGCAGCGTATAAAAAAATGGTGAATGATTTTTTAATTAAAGCTATGCAGGAGAGAATGGGGGGCTAATAATTCATAAATGCGTTTTAGGTCTGCTTGGTGGGAATGCCAACCAAAACAAAGCATTTACGGTTTTGATCATCCCTCAGATTGTCGTGGGCGTTCCGCTCTCGTTCTGGTGGCGAAAGAGTGGCAATCTTATTGTGAACAACACAACTCACGCACTTATGGATGCGGTTCGTAACATCTCAATCATCAATGTATTTAAACGACATTTTATTATGGAGTCTTTCGCAGTTATGGGCGAAGGGCTCCTTTTTGGTGCAAGTACTGGTGTGATTTCATTATCGAGATTGCGACAGTCATTGGTGCCGAGACTGCATGTCATGGAAAATACTTTTCTAATGTGGAGGCATCTCCGCATAACTTGAAGCCGAAATTATGTCGAAAATACAATGTTTAGGGAGAATTGATATTTGTGGAAGGAAAACCAGGAATTCCGGCGAAAGAGTAAGGTACAAGGTAGACGTTGTCTAATTTAGAAGAACCAAGTCAAAAGAGTTATGATCGAGTGTTCACAATTATCGACTGTTGGGGGGTTGAGTAAATGACAGATAAACTCAAGCCAAAGGGAAGTCTTGGCAGTATAGCCGAAGATCTATTTGTCGAGCTATTTTGTGAGACCTTTGGTCCTGATCAATCAAAATATCTCTCCCCCCAGTATTCAGTCGTAGATATTTATGGCAAAAGGCGCTCAATTGACTTTGCTATGGAAAGTGAATTCGTAAAGATAGCGATAGAAATCGATGGGGAAACCTACCACAACCCCAATAAGGTATCCTCCAACAAATATTATGATGATCTCACCAAGCAAAATAGCCTTATCTATCAAAACTGGAAAGTTTACCGCTGGGTTTATAACCAGTTAAAGACGCAGCCTGAGAAGGTCAAGGATGAATTGCGTATTTTTGTGGGGGAAATTCCATCCTTTAAAATGCTGGAGTATCACCTACCCAAGCAAAAGGGTAAGCTCTTAGAACTACGAGACCATCAACAAGCTGCCTTATCTAATCTGCAGACGATGCGGGATCAAGGAGAGAGTATCGCACTTCTCTATCATGCCACAGGAACTGGAAAAACAGTGACTGCTGTAAGTGACGCTAAAAGACTTGGTAAACGAACCTTGTTCTTAGCCCATACCAAAGAATTAATCACCCAGGCCCAAGATACCTTTCATGAAATATGGGATAAGGCTGACGCAGGCTTGTATGTTGCTGAGCAGAAAGATAAAGATGCTTATGTCGTCTGTAGCAGTATTCAAAGTATATCTAGAAATCTTGACGAGTTCAAACCGGATGATTTCGGTTATGTCATAATAGACGAATGCCATCATGGAGCTGCGGAAACTTATAGGAAGGTTCTAAGCTATTTTAGACCGGAATTCACTTTGGGACTTACTGCCACACCGGACCGAGCGGATGGGGAGAGTATCCTCGAAGACTTTAAAAACGTAGCTCATAAACTGGATTTGAAAGAAGCAGTGGAATTAGGTGAGCTTGTACCCATCCGATGTATTCGGGTCAAGACCAATGTCGATCTTTCAACGGTAAGAATCAATGGGATTAACTATTATTCTCAGGACTTGGAAAGCAAACTCTTTGTGCCTGAGAGAAATAAGCTCTTAACAGAAACCTATCTGAATTATGTTAAGAACAAAAAAACAGTGGTTTTCTGTGCCTCAGTCCGACATGCCACGGAAATATCTGAGTTGTTTAAACAGCAGGGGATTAAGAGTGAGGCAGTATCAGGATCGCTGAAGTCAACAGATAGGAAAAGAATACTTGATCAGTATGAAAATGGAGATACCAGTGTTTTATGTGCTTGTGACCTTTTAAACGAAGGTTGGGATAGTCCGAAAACTGAAGTCTTGTTTATGGCTAGGCCGACGCTTTCCAGAACACTTTATGTTCAGCAGCTGGGCAGAGGGATGCGCAAAGCTGAAGGGAAAGAGTGCCTGATGGTCTTTGATTTTATCGATAATGCCAGTCTGTTTAACCTGCCCTACTCCTTACATCGGATGTTTAACATCAAAGAGTATAAGGCAGGAGAGTACGTTGTAGCTACAAAGAAACAGTTTCAGCTTGATTGGGATTTAATAGCTAAAGGGGAAAAACCCACGGCTCTTTTGGACTTCCCAGTGGATGTAGTTGATTACGAGCTGATTGATCTGTTCAACTGGCAAGATGAAGTCAAAGATATGATCTCCCAGCTTGAATTCGTTCGCATGGTCGATGTCCAAACGGAAACCATCGAAAGATATATACGTGAAGGAAAGATTGCCGCTGATCTAGAGGTACCGTTTGGGGATAAGAGAAGCTTTAAATATTTTAAGGAAGAAAAATTAATAAATACGCCCAACAGTATGGCTGGGATCTGATTACTCCTGCCAATATGAAAGCTAAGTTTATGGAAATGGTCAAGACCATGGATATGAGTTTTTCCTACAAACCGGTACTTCTCAAAGCGATGCTTAAGCATGTTGATGAAAATGGCAGGGTATTGGTCGAGGATATGGTCAATTACTTTATGGAGTTTTACAGTGTCAGAAAAGAAAAAGGCTTGGTCGTTGAGAAGAAACAAAGTATTTTCTGTAAGGATGGATATACGGAGAAGGATGTTGAGAGAAATATCTTTGCCAATCCGTTTAAGCGTTTTGAGGATATGCGGTTTATGAGTCGGTGTAGGGATATTGAGTATGTTGAGTTTAATAGGCATGTGTGGAAGAGGTTGACGATGGAGGAGAAGGCGTGGATTGTTGGGCGGTGTGATGAGAAATTGGAGGAGTATTATGGGAAGAGGTTGGGGAAGGGTTAGATGAAAACTCTTTCCAACGTCTCCTTTAGGGAAATTTTCGAATTGTGAAAGAGTAAGACATCGGGCGAGCGAAGCTTAAGTAAAACACACTATGCCGTTGAGAGGTTGAATACATGCTCTTCAGTAGGGTAAGAACGAATGGATGGATAACTTGTATTGCCACATTCTACTAAGTTTGTATGTAATCTTTGCAGTTTTAAATGGTATGGTCAAGAGGTTCATAAAGGATATGATGATAATGAAAAAATACATGATAGATTTTAAGGCGGCGGTGAGCCTCAAGGATGGTGAGATAAGTGATTTTTATTGGCGGCGTACATGGTGTTGGTAAATCTTTTTTTTGTGATCAGGTATTTACTAAGCTTGACCTAAAGTCATACTCCGCAAGCAATTTGATTTCAGAACTCAAGAATGAGCAATTTACAATGGATAAGAGAATAAAAGATATTGATGATAATCAGGATTATTTATTAGAAGCAGTGAAAAGGTTAGTGATCACTGAGGGTGAGTTTTTGCTTGATGGGCATTTCTGCTTATTAAATAGCAATGGTAAAGTACAAAGAATTCCCCCTTCTACATTTAAACAGCTTTCTCCACAGGCAATTATTGTGCTTTACGATACAGTGGAAACAATAGCATCAAGGCTGAATAAGCGTGATGGAGTTCACTACAAATTAACCAATATAGATGCGTTTCAACAGGAAGAACTAGTTTTCTCACGGGAAATATCGATTGCTTTAAATATTCCGTTCTTAGCAATTAATAATACTTCCTGTTTGGACGAAGTATATACATTTATTGTAAAACATAAAGCATGAATGATTTATATCATCCGAAATGTTACGTGCTGTATTGAGTACTTATAGCAAAAAGCCGGTTAACGAAGATTTAATAATAGTTTAATAATTATTAAATGAAGGTTGTGATATTATGGTGGGCAAATTCCATTGGCGTAAATTCTCAGATTGTAACCTTAGTGATAGCTTCTTTGATTCCCTCAGGAACGATTATCCTGGATTCGACAAATGGTTTACAAATAAAAGTGCAGAAGGAAAAGAAGCTTTTGTTTTTGACAATGATCAAGGAATTGGAGTATTTCTTTACTTGAAGCCAGAATGCGAATCGATCGAGATGGTTGATCGAAATTTGCCTGCACAAAAGCGCTTGAAAATTGGAACACTTAAAATTGATGATAGATATCAGGGACAACGCATAGGTGAAGGTGCGGTTGGTGTAGCATTGTGGCGTTGGCAGGCTGAAAAGTGCGACGAAGTCTATGTGACTGTCTTTGAAAAACATAAATTGCTAATTAATCTTCTTAAACGGTTTGGATTTATATGTATAGGAATAAAAAAGGAGACCGAAGAATGTGTATATAGCAAGAGCCGCTCGAATCTTAATTTTTTAGATGCATATACAGCTTTCCCTTTCATCAGTGGAGACTTCGAAAAAGCTGGAATTATCCCGTTAGATGATAAATATCATGATAAGCTCTTCTTATTTTCCGAATTGCAAGGTAATATGCTTGAAGTAGAAGAAGAAATAGCTGGAAACGGAATCACTAAAGTGTTTATTGGATCTCCGAACAATAATAAGTACTTTATTAGAGAACCTGTTGTCATTTATAGGATCTACAGACAAACAATTAATGGACGCACGTATCGATCAGTAGTTACTTCGTTTTGTGTAATCACGAAAGTCGAAATTATTAAACAAAATGGACGGGAAATGCAGTCGCTTGATGTATTCATTCGCAACGCTGGTAATAAGACCATATTCTCTATGAAGGAACTAACCGACCTGTATCGTAACAAATCTAACCTGATAATGCTCGAGATGACTTACAATGGTGCTTTTGGTAAAGGTCATAATATTCCTCATGCTGAAATGAAAAGCAATGGCCTTTGGTTCGATGGGCATCCATATGAATATGTTTATAATAAAGCACAGTTTATTAAAATCCTGGAATTTGGTGATACTGATGTGAAGAATGTTATTATTGATAAATCTGGGACATACTAATACAATTTTGCAGTTGAGCAATATGAGCTATGGAAATTGAAATATGAATATTGATAATAATGCTGTTCTATGTTGATTAACTAATTGTTTAGAATCAAGGATTATTGGATAAAGAAGTAGAATAGATATTGTAAAAGGAAGACTATTGTACTAGAATGATATAGAACGAGTGTTCGCTAGGGGGGTATAATGAGGTTTGCAGTGATTTCTATCAAGCCACAATATGTAGAAGCTATTGTGGAAGGTCAAAAAGTTTACGAATTACGAAGGAGAAGGCTAAATCTTGATCAAGGAGATTTGCTGATAATTTATCAAACGAGTCCTGAAAAAAAAGTAACAGCGTCTGCTGAATTAGAGAAGATTATTGAATGCGATATCGATACTCTTTGGGAAAAGGTTGGTGCGAGAAGCGCAGTAAGTTTTGAAATATTTACGAATTATTTTAAAGGTTGTGCAAACGGGTATGCACTTCAACTCAAGAATGTTAAACCATACAAGAACCCGTTAAGCTTAGACGACTTAAGGAGCCACATGCCAAAATATACACCACCGCAGTTTTTCCATTATCTAGATGAGGGGCATCCGCTTTATGCCTGTTTAACAGAATCATTTTAGAACGAAAAGGAACAGTAATTGTGAACTGTTCCTTTAATTATGTACAAAAGAAGGAAAATGCCATAATAAATAGAAAACATAAATAATTATTTCCTTTTTTGGCGGGAGTACTTATGAGGATATTGCTTGATACAAATGTTTTAATACCTCTAGAAGATGCAAAAGTACTAAATGTGAAAATTGCCAGCCTCAATCAATTGGCAAATATGTATCACTGTACTTTGTTGTGTCATCCTAGTTCAGTTAAAGATATACAAAGGGATAAAGATCAAGTAAGACGAGAAATATGATTCTATCCAAAATTAAGAAATATGTTGTGCTCGAACCACCAGGTCAACCCGAAGAAGCATTTCTCAATTTAATTAAGCAAGAGAAGATGAAGCCTAACGATTTGATCGATAATGACTTACTTTATGCTGTATACAGACATAGTGTTAATTTTTTAGTTACAGAGGATCGAGGGATTCACAAAAAGGCAAAACGGTTAGGGATAGATTCCAGAGTTTATACCATAGAACAATGTATCGATGCACTGACCGGCTTATTTGAAAAGAAATCTATATTTATACCAAACGTTCAAGAGATTCCGGTGTACAAACTATCGGTTAAAGACTCGTTCTTTTCGTCACTAATAAGGGATTACCTGGGATTTGAGAACTGGTTTAAAAGAATCTGTGAAGAAAATAGAAAAGCTTGGGCAGTTTTTATGGATAATGGGAATTTAGGGGCGTTATTAATTATCAAGGATGAAATAAATAACGGAGTAATACCGCTTCCTACTAAGATTATTCTTAAGATGTGCACGTTTAAAGTTGATGAAGAGTTAAGGGGGCGTAAAATTGGTGAGCTGTTTTTAAAAGCTTGTTTCGGTTATTGCTTAGAAAATTGCTATCAGGCCACTTACTTAACAACTATTGCTGAGACACACAAAGAATTATTCAATCTCTGTCTTGAATTTGGTTTTACTCAAACTCCCTATAATGAACGCGAAATTGCACTATATAAATCATTTCTTCCTCCGGCACAGGATGAGGAATTACATCTAGATCCTCTGGAATTTCATATCAAGTATTACCCATATTACATGTCTGGCTCTCAAATTAACAAGTTTGTTTTTCCGGTGATTCCGAAATACCATAGGATACTATTCCCGGATTGTCAGAATCAGACAGAACTTTTCTACCCTAATGAAGCAGTAAATAATGGAATTCTCAAGGCTTATATATGTAATAGTAATAACACAAAAGTTAGAAAAGGAGATCTAGTGTTGTTCTATAGGTCACGAGACTGGCAAGCTATTACAACATTAGGTATTGTAGAAGAGGTATTAAGAACCGATGACCCAAATGAGGTAGCGGCAGTCGTAAGTAAAAGAACAGTATATACTTTCGAGGAGATTAATGAGATTAGCAAGAAAACTGCCTTGGTAATTCTTTTTAGACAAATCAAGCATTTGAATATACCAATAAAGTATCATGAGCTTCGTAAAAAAAAGATAATAAAAAATCACCTAGAATCAATCACAACTATTAGTGACACAGGTTTTTCAGAGATTGTGAGATAGTGTTTACAGTGATTGTTTGTGGCGAATCTGAATGATCTAAGCTTTCAGGCTAATATTTTTAAAGATCATACCAATAAGGCAGCTGTTTACGAAGTATGCTGCTTTATTTATATTTAATAAATGTGTTCAATAGGCTCACCTGGTCAGGGTGAGTTGGTAGGCTAGTTGATAAATCAGACAATTCATTGTCCCAAAGTTTTCCCCCGTACTCCCACCACGTTCCGCAGTTCTTTCTATATACAATTCCTGCGGAATTGTACCGGGGTCGTACCCTCAAATTGAGATCAATTTACTAGGACTGAGATGGAGAGGTATGTCTTAGTTCTCCGACAAAATCGAATTATTACGGGGTACATTCCGTTGGAACGAAGTTCCTCCCACATTTTGTAACGGCAGTGGATGCAATGAAAAAATCAAGGGACTGTGTCTTAGACATAGTCCGGATCGGTCAGGATTCTGACAAGTAAAATAAAGGATTGAAGACCATGAAAAAAGTAACAGCAGCAATTATCTTAATGGATAACAAAGTTCTAATTGCACAACGGGCACGGGCACGCATGATAAATTAGTAAACAAATGGTAATTTATAGGTGTCAAAATCGAGCATGGAGAGACTTCGTAGGAATGCAAAACGAAAAATCAGAAAAGAATTTATTTCGATATTGAAATTAATTTATACGCTGAAAGCATCTATAAAGTCTTAATTTCTATATGTAAGAACGGCGGTTAGTTCCTGAACTGAAGCCGTTCTTTTTCATTTGTAATGGACAAATACTGGTTCAATTCATTTAACATTACATCAATTTCATGCCTCGTAACTTCGCGAGAATTGTCGAAGAAAAGAACATTTTGTACAAATAAAGGATATGATTCAAAAATTTATAATAAATGCAGGATACTTGGTTTTTCCATAGAAAATCTATAATTAGATCTAAAAATGAGTTGTCATATTGTGTTTATGGAGGAAAACGTATGGGTGGTTTGCAAGACTTAAATAGAAAGGTACAGGAGCAGATAGACAAATCAGCAGTCCGTTTTGTTTTTGAGGCAGAAATTGCCCTTGCAGATTTAGACTTTATCAAGGAATCTTTCCGAGCTATTATACATAATTCGCGTGATCAGCTAAGTAGTGCAGTACGATCCTGGACCAGAAATCATCCCACTTTGTTATTGTTTCTCATGGTGGGAGTTGCTAGGGAAAAATTTAACTCGGATTTTCGGGGTTTTTGGAAGAATTTCTATGGAGACTTTGGAGTAACAGAGCAATCTTCCAACATTAATTCGATATTGGGTGATGAGTTTTTAAAAGAACTTAGACGTCGACATTTGGAAAGTCGGATAGAGGGTTATTTGTATGTGGGACCTATTCTAGTGCATACAGGTTTACCCGAAACAGACTATAAGGAATTTATTAGCTATTTAACTTGGTTAGAGCCTTCGGTAAGGTTAGATGCATTTGCTCGTATAAGTAACAATGACTTTAATGATCTTGTTGCCATGCGGGGGCAGCCAAAAACCTTTTCATCTCGATTGTCAACGATGTTAGGACAAGATGAAGGGCGTTTAGTTCTTTGGCAAATTGGTACTTTAGTGGGAGAATGTGCATCGTATAGCGAGGGCTCCTGTCCTGAAGAATGGCTGGGAACAATAAGAGAACGGCTTATAAATGTAATAAAGAGTCTGAGCACTTCAACTACTGCAAAAAAGGTTCGACAAATTAATCTGGGACAATACCCATATATTTGTTGGCAACCTGACCTTCAGAGGGTAGTGGCGTTTTTGCCAGCGCAAAGTCTACCTAAAGGTATTTCTTTACGTTTGGGAGGTGTGTTGGCAGGCTGTTATCCGTTTTGCCGTCAAGTCGGTGATTGTACAGAAGTAGAAGGGGTGGAGAGCGAGGCATTTGGTGCGCACGAAGTTGTTAAGGTCGAGGTCAATTATTTAGAGAATAATAACTTGTTTCGCTCCTTCAACATGGAATATTCTTTTGTTAATGAAACTTTTTGCCTGTTTCATTCAGATGGATCTTTCATACCTTTAAGCTCTCCATTAGAAGAGGGGACATATTTACTTCTCACTAGGGTAGAGATGGAAAACTCCTCCTCAGTGGAAATTCGTGATTGGCTCGATGAACCAGCAGGTTGGCGCAAATGGCATGGCTATGAAATACGGGTGAAGGTTGGAGCGAACCTTGGCAACTATAAGTTTACTACCGATACTTACCAAATGCGTTGGGAATTGGCCGATAAGCCAAGAAACAAGGTGTTGTTTAACTCAGCGATTCCGGTATGGGTTAATGACTGGCCGGATTTCTTGATTTGGAATAGTACTACCGAGGCGATCGAAGATGCCTATCTGGAGATCAAACAATGTGATTCCGGCAAACATGTTCTGGAAACTAGGAATTTAAGAGTAAAGGAACTTAGTTTGATTTTAGATGAGAACAACTATGTAAGGATGTCCTTAAAAAAACATAATGAATTGGCCGGATTGTCAGGATTGTTGTTTATTAGGATTTACCACCCGTTTCGTAAGGTAATAACAAATGAACTTGCTTTCTTGCGCTTGGATGGAGTTAACTTTGCCTATGAAAAATTCACGTTCTCGTCCGAACTTTCGATATCTACTTTAGTAATTCGTGGACGGGATATGAGAATCGAACTCAGGTCTGGTGAATTAGTTAAACAAACAGGAGAACAAGAATACTTCCTAATGCCGTCTGATCCTGTATCGCTGCCAGAGGTCGGTTTCCGTTTGCATTTAGTACGGGGGTTCAGTCTTGATTTAAATTGCAGGGTACCTGTGACTAGGTCAAAACATATAACGGGTACAAGTCTAGGGGAATGGAGGTCTCCTCCTATTAGCTTGTCGCTATATGATGTAGGATTGGAGGATGTTTTACGGGTCGAATTAGAATCCCCCGCCGAACTAGTTCAGAATGAACTCACCTTTCGTCTGGCCCACGGTTCGCTAATCAGGGAGGGTAAACCTTATTTGCAGCCCAACGTTTTTGAGATTCGTCTTAGTCGATGGAGGGATATATTCGGTCCGGCACAAACGGGTCTACTTCAGGTCTATCATGAGGGAAAATGGCTGGATCTGGTTCATTTGACTGATCACTTAAAAGCAGATGGACAGAATGAAGTGGCTGCTGGTCTGGCAGAAGATGTTGATGTGGGAGACAAAGGTAGCTTTGATCCTATTTCAGTCGGGATCTTAGAGGCTATCAAGAACCTCAATAAAGAGGAAATGAATAAGTACATACTTCAAGCTATGGCTGCTTGTGCGGATCCGCAAACTCCCCTACCTTATGTGAAACATTATTGGCCATTAATTGTACGAGGGTTGTTCTGTAACGGAAGGTTTAAGGACTTGGACGGATTTCTGGAGTCCCTCGTGTTAACTGAGGATATTCCCGAAATTCATTTATATTATTTTCAAGCACTATTACGTAGGGGAATATTAGATGAAGCAAAATTAAATGAATTGGATAATCGCGTTAAATGCTGGTCAGAGGGTTTAGAAAAACGGTTACTTTTGGCGGAAATAAGCTATCACTTGTCCAGAATGGAACATGGGTCCGTGTTCGCTTTAAAGGTAACTAGGCGCTATTTACGCGATTTATATTTTCCAGACCAAGTACTAAGAATGGAAGCTCTGGTGCTGGATAGTGTAGCAGCTTTCTTAATGCAAACTGCCCTCCCAATTGTACCGTCTGTACTGCAAAGACGAATGGAGAACGAGTTCCTCAACACGTTGGCTTATGCCAACGATTATCTGCGTTTTGATTTACAACAATGGAGGTTAGCATCGCTGAACTCAATTAAATGCAATAAGATTAACCATAGAAATCTAGAACTTGATATAGTAATGAGATCGGACCAGAAATACATTGAGTTATGTTTGTTCCAAGCGGCGAACGATGTAGCACAAGCAGGACATCTTATAGATGATTTTGCAGGAGCCAATGATATGAATTACGCTGGAATTGAACTAGTCAAGGCAAGACAAGCGCTATTAACAGGAGATTTATCTTTAGCCCGTAAATTGTATAAGCCGTTGCATATTAAGTATCCTAATGCCCTTGGTGATTTGAACGTTTAGGAGGATGAATAGTGGACGCTGTAGAGTTAATTGAAAAGTTAGAAACTTGGAAACCGATAAAAAGTGATCTATCAAAATCTCAAGGTCAAGAGGCCAGTAAAATTTTGGCTGAACTATTGGGCAAGGAGGAAAACATTGTCCTGCTAAAGGAAAAGTTGAAGTTAAAACACAACATCCAACGGGCCTTGCTTCGGATTCTACTCAAGCAGTGTGTGGATTTATTATCTAATAAAACGCTTGGACTTGACGATCAGCCCTTGGCGAGCGACCAGAATAAGGTCCATCTAAGGGAGTTAGTGGAAATACTCGCCCGCAGCGAGAAAAGGGATTCTGATGTTAAGTGGAAGTCAGTGTCGGTACTACTAAATGTTCAAGCACGTGGTGCCTTAAGAGTATTTTATGAATTGCTGGCTGACATAGGTCCCAAGGAAATTCAGATGGTGTATCAGAAGAACATATATCCGGGAGTTAATCCAGATGGTGGTTTACCTAATTTGCTAGATTTGATTTTGGAGGGCAGAGAATATGACATTCTCTGGCTGTATAAATGCATAAATTGGGTGGTTGAACGTGTTTGCGGACAAGAAACAGTTAATACCTTTACCATAACAAGGCTAGAGGACTACTTTAGGCAAAAGCCCAATCCCGATGCTCGCTTAAAGAGCTTGTATACGTTGTTGGCAAAAGTTATCGACGGTAACCATAGCCAATATCTAAAAGAATACGCAAACGCACTTTGGGAGAGTTGGGGTCAATCAGAGACAGAGATTTGGATGGTCGAGTTTAGATTGCTTGGTGATGTATTAAATAAACCGACTATAGTTAATGAAGCTGGTAATCAGATACTGCAATCCATTGAGGGGGGGCAGTGTTTAGAAACTCTTAATAATGGAATGAAGGACGATTGCTCTTCTCTCACAAAGAAGTTTGCCGAGGTTTCCGATCCAGCTAATGCTGACATCGGTCTGACAGTTCCATTTTTGACGGATGAACCAGTGTCAAGACAGAAAGACCACCACTTGGTGGGTCTAATAATAGGAGGACGGGATAAAAATTCGTCACACCCAGAAGGGGAGGAGTCCTTTGGGGGCGGGAAACAGCAACGCACAGTAGTCAAACCCCATTTAAATAATACTAACAAGGAGGGTACTTCCTCCGGCGGATTCACAAGTACTGGCCGAAACCCTGTGAATTCATTGCGTTCTTTGATAGGCTCCTTAAACCGTGAAATTACCGAGGTTGAGGAACAACTCATAAGGGGGGATGAACTGGCAGGGGAAGTTAAGGTGCTACATGCGAAACTCAGGGACGGTCAGAATCGCTTTGATGAAATGGATCGTGACCTGGAGAAAGCACGGAAACGGATCTCCTCATTGGAAAAAGAGAACATTGAAAAGGAAGAGAGTCTGCAGGAACTGTACGATGTTAAAGAGCGGCGTGAAAAGGATGCGCGCCTAGCTATAATGGAGGCCGAATATGCTGTGGCTAATTTTAGACAGCGTCTATGGGGTTTATTGGAGCCTAATTTATTTGAGGCATTGAATGAATCCATTAAACTAGAGGACTTGTCCATTAACGAACAGATACTTTTAGTAAAATTAAGGCAGATTTTGGAGGTCTTGCGAAATGAACAGATCACAAGTTAAGAGTAAAGACAAAGAAGTTCTACGTGAGACCGCTTGGAAGAGGCAAACTGAGAGGGTCTTCGGGATCGACTTTGGGACTACTAATACGCGGATAGCCTATTATGACGGAGAACGCGTATTAGCAGTTACTGACCGTAGTGGGGGAACTCTGAGTACTCAGATTCCCAGTGCAGTTGCCTATAA
>ORJL010060180.1_pt1 | contig 21542 bp, 32 predicted proteins | sample 1779941 | NCBI WGS metagenome assembly ORJL01 (sample SAMEA104232317, study PRJEB22302) | groundwater metagenome | biome: forest; feature: aquifer; material: groundwater | place: USA | collected 2011-08-07 | depth 5.8 m
ATGGGCCTGGAGGGAATCGAACCCCCATCTTCTGCTTTCCCTCACTCTCAAACACTGGAGGCAGAAATTCTAAGCCGTTGAAATACAGACCCTTAAAAATATCTAATCTCTAACTCTTAAAAACCTATCCCTTTCATTTAAAGCTGAAATGGATAATTTTATAAACAACTTTATCCTCTGCTAGTAATGCCAAAAAAGAGGAAAGACGCAGGTGAAGAAGTAAATTCCAGAATTGAGGACAAGCTAATTGACAATTTTATAAAGCTCCAAAGAATACATACAGACCTTGCAGAAAAATTTGACAAGCTATCAAAGGAAATATCAGGCTTGTTAGCTCTATTTGAATTAGCTGCTAGAAATATGTCAAAACAAACAAAAGTTTCAGAAGCTGACAAAGAATTCCTAGATAAAATAGACAAGCTGCTAGATCAAAATAAAACAATAGCAAAGGGCTTGACAATAATGGAAGAGCAATTAAAAAGAAAAGTCCATACAGGAGAAGATATTCAAGAGGAAAGGCAAATGGAAAAAGCGCCTGCAGAAGAACCTCCTTCAGAATATACTGCTTCAATAAAATCAAATCGCCCATTGCCTAGATTCTAATGCCACACATATCAGAACAAGAAAAAGAAGCAAGCGAATTATTCTTAATGAACTTTGTAGGCAGAATAATAGAAAACATGCATCCTCAATTAGAAGTCATCCAGCCAAACCTGGAAAAGATTCATCAAGCGCAAGAATTTCAAAAATCACTTAATATACAAGTTTCAGAAACAGAAGAAAAGCCGTTAAATATTCCTCCTTTAATGACAAAAAAAGAAGAAACAATTACAGCCTTGCCTTCTCCACAAAGAAATCCTGCAGAGCCAATAAAAATATCTTCTTTTCAGCCAAGAATCCCGCAAAAAATATTCTCTCCTGTTCCAATGAACGCATCTGAAAAAATAAAAGCACTCTTAAGAAATCCAGCAGTAACAAGTGTAGAATGCTCTGGCCCAGGTAAAAGCCTTGTAGTTCATGAGTTCAATATGCTCAAATCAACACAAATTATTCTAACTAAAGAAGAAATAGATAACATTCTAGAAGATATTTCAAAAAGAACGAAAATTCCTTTAATTAAAGGTGTCTTCAAGGCAGCAGTTGATAATATACACATATCTGCAATAATTTCTGATTTAGCTGGAAGCCGTTTTTTAATAGAAAAAATACCTCCTATGCATAAGCTAGTTCCGATGCAAATAACCAATCAGCAAAGAGTTTTTTAATGCGAGTATCTTAATAAATAAATGCAAGAACTAATTAAAAGATACAAGGCAGAAAAACAAAAAATACAGTCAAGATTAAAAGATTTCCAAAACCTTTCAGAAGAAGCACAATATAAAGAATTTCTTTTCTGCCTTTTAACACCACAAAGCAATGCTCAAAGATGCTGGCAAGCTATAGAAGAAATTTCCAAACTTTCTAAAATAACAAATGAAGAAGTTTATAATATTCTAAAAACAAAAACAAGATTTCACATAAAGAAAACCTCCCGCATCCTAAAAGCTCAAGAAACTTGGAATATAATAAAGCCTAATTTAAGAACTGAAAACAAAAAAGAACTAAGAAATTTAATAGCAAATTCAGTTAATGGCTACGGATTAAAAGAATCATCTCATTTTCTAAGGAATATAGGCTTGTCAAACAATGAAATAGCAATATTAGACAGGCATATTCTAAGAAACCTTCACGCCCTTAATCTTATAAAAGAAACAAAAATAAAAAGCAGAAAAAATTATCTTGAAGTAGAAGAAATCTACTTAAATTTCGCAAAAAGAATAAACATTCAAGCAGATGAGCTTGATCTTTTATGGTGGAGCCAGGAAAACGGCGAAATTTTCAAGTAAAATCATTTCTTCTTCATCAGCTTCATCAATTCAACTTCTCCAAGCGGGCTTTTTCTATGAATATTAAAGCTATCTTTCAGCTCGCTTTTGAAGCCTTTATATCTTAAATTAACAAAGAAAGTAATTGTTAAAGTAATAAATGCTCCTAAAGTTGCAAGTAACATATCTTTTTGAGCATCCCATATATCTCCCTGTGTTCCCAAGTAAGTATGTCCAACATCTCCGCCAACAATAACTGCAAATCCAAATTCAATTAATTCATAAATCATTGAAGTAGCCATTATCATGTCAAGAGGCAAATAATATCTCCAAACTCCTTTTGCATTAGCAACTCTCCAGAATATCTCTCTTATTGGATAAGCAAACAATAAGCCAAATGAAAAATGCACTAATCTATCAAAGTGATTTCTCTCAAAGCCAAAAAATCCATTTAAATCAAACCCAAAAACATTTAGAAAAAACTGATTGTATGGAACTTCAGAATATGTAAATCTAGCCCCAATAATATGCAGCAATAAAAACATGAAAATAAATGTATATGATAAATTGCTTAATTTAAACTTCCTGTAGCTAACGAGAATAAAAAAAAGAAAAACAATTGTCATAATATGCTCGTAAAAGAAGTCCTTGGGATAGGGGGGATTAATAGCTGTAATTCCTAGAAAGATTAAAGTTATAACAAAAAGAAGAACAGGATATTTCCCACTCATAAAAAAACTCTTTTCACTCTTTTTCATAATATATTATCTAAATAATACTTTTTATACCTTCCTTCTAGTCTCTAACGACATAATTCTCCTATCATGTCCTTCTAATTTATTCTCTACTCTATCTAAGCTATTTTTTAGATAATCTGTTCTATTATATATTCTATCCATAAATCCCAAGACTTTCTGATAGAATGCTCCAGAAAAAAATACTAATGTAATTAAAGGCAATATATTAACCCAATCAGGAGTATTAATCCAACCTGCTAATTTAGCAACAATATATCCAACTAAAACTAATAACGAAATCCAAATTATTACATCCCAAACATCAAACTTTCTCATCTAAATTCAAAGATACCAAACTTTAAATAAATATCATGCTTAATTCTAAAATGAAAAAAGTAGTTGTGATGTCTTTAGGCGGCTCATTAATAATGCCTGAAAAAATTGACTATAAATTCTTGAACAAATTCAAGGAAACATTAAGAAAGCATTATCAAACACACAAGTTTGTAATAATCTGCGGCGGAGGCACTTTAGCAAGAAAATATATCTCTGCCCTAGAAAAAGAAGGAAAATCAAAGAAAGAATTATCCCTGGCAGGCATAAGAGCAACTCGCTCAAATGCCTCATTCATGATGCAGTTTTTTGGCAAGGAAGCAAACGATGTTCTTCCTTTAAACATGAAAGAAATAAAAGCAAATCTAAAAAAGAATAATGTAATAATAGCAGGCGCTTTAAGATTCACAGAAAATTCAACATCAGATACAACAGCAGCAAATATCGCACATTTCATAAAAGCTGATTTTATCAACATGACAAATGTAAAAGGCTTATACACAGCAGACCCAAAAAAAGACAAAAAAGCAAGATTCATAAAAAACATATCATGGAAAGATTTTGAAAAAATGGCTTTAAAATTAAAATATAAAGCAGGACAGCATTTTGTCCTTGACCAAAGAGCAGCAACTCTAATAAAAAAATATAAAATTACAACCTGCATTATAGGCAAAAACCCTTCAAATCTAGAAAAACTCCTAAAGCACAAGCCCTTTGAAGGAACATTGATTTCTAAATAAATTTATATTCTAGCCTATTATGAATCCTACAAGGGCCTGTAGCTTAATCTGGTGGAGCGCTGTCCTGATGTGGCAGAGGTCAGAGGTTCAAATCCTCTCAGGCCCATAAGAAAAAAATTATAAAATATAAAAACTCAATAATAAAAATAAAATGATTTATATAATCTAAATTCTACAATATATTATGGATATAAAACTAGGACATATTCAAATATTCGTTTCAGAACATCAATTAAAATGATAAACACACCAAACATAGAGCAAGCAAAAAAACTAATCAAAAGCTTAAAAGAAAAGCCAATAATTGTAAAAGCACAAGCTCCTGAATTTAACAGAAAGATGCTAGAACACGGCAATTTTGACATTCTCGTATCAATTGAAAGCTCGGAAAATAAGCCAGACAATGTAAAATATCTATCTTCTGGCTTGAATCACGTTCTGGCAAAAATAGCAGCTAAAAACAAAGTAGCAATAGGGATAGACCTAAAAGAAATTTCACACTTGGAAAAAGAAGATAAAGCAATAATATTAGCAAGAATAAGGCAAAATATAAAGCTCTGCAGAAAAGCAAAGGCGAAATTAAAAATAATAAACTACAAAGATAAAAGAAATCTAACAGCTCTTCTTATATCTCTAGGTGCATCAACACAGCAAGCAAAAGAAACAATAGATTTTTAACCCTTTTTCCCCTAATTTCTCAATGGAATTAAAGATTCAAAAATTAGCAGAAAAATTGTCTCCTTTAGAAAGAAAAATAACACCATTCCTACATCTGCCTATAAAAGAAATAAGAGAAAAATCAGGCTTAGACGAAACTTCATTAATTAGAACATTAAAATTTCTGGAAAACAAAAATATACTAAAAATAAAAAAAGTAAATTTTAATGTAATTGATTTAGGAACTAATGGAATATATTACAAGAAAAATCAGCTTCCAGAAAGAAAGTTAATACAATTGCTAGAAGAAAAGAAACTACTTTCATTAGAAGAGGCAAAAAAACTATCAAAGCTCTCTGACAATGAATTTCAAGTCTCATTAGGAATATTAAAAAACAAAGTCTTAGTAGAAATAAAAAACGAGAAAATACATTTAACAGCTCCAAAAGAAGAGATAATAAAAAAAACTCTGGAAGAGCAGCTTCTAGAAAAACTTCCTTTGCAAGAATCAAAGTTATCTCAAGAAGAACTATATGCCCTAGCTAATTTAAAGAGAAGAAAAGAAATAATAGAAATAAAAGAAGAAAGCTCAATAGAAATAGAGCTAACTCCTTTAGGAAAACAAATAGCAGGAAAAGAAATAGAGCTAGACTTAATAGAAGAATTAACTCCAGACATAATAAAAAACTGGAAGAATAATAAGAAATTCAGGGCATATGACCTAAATTCTCCTGTTCCGAAACTTTATGGTGGAAAGAGACATTTTGTAAATCAAGCTATTGAGTACGGAAGAAAAGTCTGGCTTGAAATGGGATTTAAAGAAATGACAGGAAAAAAAGCAGTAACTTCTTTTTGGAATTTTGATGCTTTGTTTACTGCTCAAGACCATCCTGTAAGAGACATGCATGACACTTTCTTTATAAAAGATATAGAAGGCAAGCTTCCAGATAAAGAGCTTTTAAATAAAGTGAAAGAAGCTCATGAAATAGGCGTAAATAACAGCAAAGGTTGGAGATACAAATGGGAAGAAAAAGAAGCAAAGAAAGTTGTATTAAGAACACACACAACTGCCCTATCAGCAAGAACAATAAAAGAATTAAAAAATAAAAAAGGCAGATTCTTTATAATTGGAGATGTATATAGAAACGAGACACTTGATATAAACCATTTGTTTAATTTAAAGCAAACAGAAGGAATAGTCATAGAAAAAGACGGAAATCTAAGACAATTAATAGGCTACTTAAAAGAATTCTACAAAAAAATGGGTTACGAGAAAATTAGAGTAAGACCAAGTTTCTTCCCTTATACAGAACCAAGTTTAGAAATTGAAGTATATGACAAAAATCAAAAAAAATGGATAGAACTAGGAGGGGCTGGAATTTTCAGGCCAGAAGTAATAGTTCCTTTATTAGGGGAGTATATTCCTGTTTTAGCATGGGGACAAGGATTTGAAAGAATAATTAGAGAATATTTAGAGATAATTGATATAAGGGACATGTACAAAAATGACCTAAAACAAATCAGAGATAAAAAAATATGGATAAAATAACATGGCTTTAGTAAAATTTTCAAGAAAAGAATTTGAGAAACATATACAAATAAATAAGGAGATAAAAGAAAAAATAGCTCTTTTAGGAACTCCTCTGGAAAAACTAACAGATGGCGAAGTAGAAATTGAGATATTCCCAAATAGGCCTGATTTATTATCTCTTCAGGGTTATTTACGAGCATTTAAATCATTCTTAGGAAAGGAAACAGGTCTAAAGGAATATAAAATAAATAAACCTGGAAAAGATTACAAAGTGGCAATAGACGATTCTGTAAAAAATATAAGGCCTTATACTGCCTGTGCTATTGTAAAAAACATAGATTTTACAGAAGAAAGAATAAAAGAAATTATAGAATTACAAGAGAAATTACATACAACAATAGGGAGAAATAGAAAAAGGCTAGCTATTGGGATTTATCCATTAGAAAAAATAAAGCTTCCAATAAAATATCTTACAAAACAATCTGAAGATATAAAATTCATTCCTTTAGAATCAACTAAAGAAATGACTGGCTCGCAAATATTGAAAAAACATCCTACAGGAAGAAATTTTGCTCATTTGCTAGAGAATACGGATAAATATCCCGTATTCATAGATTCTAACAATAAAATACTATCAATGCCCCCAATTATTAATAGTGCTGATACAGGCAGGGTAACTGAATCAACAAAAGAAGTATTCATAGAGTGTTCAGGAAGCGATAAAGAGATTTTAAAGAAAACACTCAATATAATAGTCACAACATTAGCTGATATGGGCGGGAAGATTTATCAAATGGAATTGGATTATAATAGAGAAATAGAAACAACTCCTGATTTAAAGCCAGAAAAGATGAAAATATCTTTGGAGAAAATAAATAATATTTTGGGGCTTAATCTAAAAGAAAAAGAATTATCAAAACTCTTGTCACAAATGGGCTATGATTATTCTGACAATAAAGTTTCAATTCCAGCATGGCGAACAGATATTCTTCACGAGGTTGATATAGCGGAAGATGTTGCAATTGCATATGGTTATGATAAATTAATCCCAGAAATGCCAAGAAGTTTTTCAATGGGAGAAGAATCTTTATCAGCTAAATTAAATTCAAAGATAGCAGAAATTCTAGTTGGCTTAGGCATCATAGAGATATCCTCTTATCACTTAATAAAACAGGAAGAAGCTAAGTTAATAAAATTAGAAAGAATCATAGAACTAGAAGATTCAAAAACAGAATATAAAATTTTAAGATCTAATCTATTAATACCTGCTTTAAGAATATTTTCGGAAAATAAAAGAAATGAATATCCGCAAAAAATATTTGAAATTGGCACTGTTTTCTCTCATGACGAAAAAGAAGAAACAGGAATAAAAGAAACAGAAAATCTAATAATAGCTTCTTCTCCGTCTAACTTCACAGAAATTAAACAAATACTAGACTATTTATTCAAAATGCTAGATATTCAATATTATCTAAAAGAAATAACAAAAAAAGAATTAATAGAGGGAAGAACAGCGCAAATAATAATGAATGACAAGCCAATTGGATATTTAGGAGATGTGCATCCAAAAACCTTAAAAGATTGGAATATAAAGATGCCTGTCTCTATTCTAGAAATATCATTAGAAGAAATTTTTAATAGCCTTAAACCCTAGCCAAAATAACTTCTTTCCTTTTTTGCCACAAAATTCTTAGGAACTCTGATGCCTTGAATAATATCCCTAAATAAAGGCTTCAAGCTATTCCATTTCTCAAAAGTGTTTTTAATAAGTTCTGCTTCTGCTTTCTCTTCAGAATCAATTTCCAAATTCAAGGAAAAAAGGCTCAAATCAGCAAGAGCAGAATAAATATCATCAATTTTCTTCTTATCATCAACACTCATAGTTCTTATAAAAAGCATATACATCCTTGGAGAATTCATGGGATTTAATAGCATCTCAAGAAAGCTCATTGAATTAACTATCTTTTCCATCATTAATTTTCTAATGGACCTTAAAACAGATTCTGTATTTTTATCCAATTTATCAATTTCAAAATCTACATTTAATTCAGAGAAAGAAGGAAGATTGTGCTTCTTGGCTAAATTCTCGTATTTTTTCTTTAAATCTGAAAGTTTCATTTAAGTAATAAAAAACCTCCTTTTATATAATTAACTGAAATCAAAAATAAAAAAATAAAAAATAAACTTTATTAATTCTTAGAATCTTCTAGAACTAAAACTTCTTCTCATAGGCCTTTCTGCATCCATTGGTCTTGCTTCACTAACCTTTATGGATCTTCCTTGGAATTCTTTGTCATTCATCTCAGAAACAGCCTTATCAGCGCTTTCCTTGTTGATGAAAGTTACAAAGCCAAAGCCTTTAGACCTTCCCGAGTGTTTTTCCTTTATGACAACAGCTTCACTAATTTCGCCATACTGCGAAAAAAGCTCGCTCAAATCCTTATCACTTACTGTATAAGGAAGATTGCCAACAAAAATCTTCGTGCTCACTATTCTTTCCTCCACGCATTTATTTCATATCAATTTCTTGATACATATAAATAAAAAATAAGTGATTTATAAACTTATCTATGATGAAGCCTCTACCGGGGATTGAACCCGGGACCTCGACATTACCAATGTCGCGCTCTAAACCGGCTGAGCTATAGAGGCATTTCTTAGAAAAAATAATGTTATATAAAAACATAACTATTTGCTATAAGTCTGATTAATATGTGGAAGCCATTCAAATTTAACAACATAGGAGCTTAAAGCAATTCCTTGGTCAACAAGGCCGCCTATCCAAGAATTATACATGCTAAAAAAAGTGCTTCTCTCACTAGAATCATTCAAATGCAGATTATGGTTGCTAATAATTAATAAAGCGCCTAAAAATAACAGCTTAACTAAAACCATGCTTATCTTCATTTTGTCACGTTAGTAGAATTTAAAACCCAATCCTGATTAATAGCATATCCTGTAATGCTTCCTAAATTATCAAAAGCACTTTTAAACCAAAGCAAATATAATTTGCCTGCTTCTATTATTCCATTATAAGAAGTCAAGTCAATATCATGTGTTGAATAAACTCTATAAAAAACAAAGCTCAAAAAAACAATAAGCCCAATAAGTATTACAGTAAACATATATTTCTTAACATAGCTAAGCAAAGCCATAAGATCTTGTGATTTAAAAACTGCTAAAAATATCAAAAATGCCACAATCGCAATAAATATCCAGCTTATTATCATTTTAACCTCTTAATATTGAATATTTGCCAGTATAAAAGTTTTTCTTAGACAAAAAGCATGACAAATAATACAAGGTCTATTATAATAAAAACTCCAAACAAAGTCCTGTCTGCTATGCCGCCACTTCGCAATACTCCAGAAGATTGGAATTTCAATGGCCAAAAAGGCCTTATTCCCTGTACTGTGAAACTGTCAGCAAATATATGAAAAGAATATCCTAAAAAGAAAGGAAGTGCGGCAACTGGATAAAACAAAGTGAAAAGAAAAGCAAATAATGCGCAGAAAGTATAGCTATGTAAAGGTCCTCTATGTATAAAAAGAACTTGTACAGGCCTAAATATAACTCTCCTTCCAAAAGAAGAAGACATTGAATCTATATCAGGCAATAAGCTAGCTATGAGAACAATAGGAATAAAACTAAATTTATGATTAACAAAAGACAAGAAATATAACCCTATTGCGAGGCCTATTGCAAGATGCGTCTTTTTTATCATGGCTAAATCAATTTAAACATAAATTTAAATCTATCCCCAAAAAGGTTTAAAAGAAAAGCCTGTCTTCTCTAATATAAAGCCCCATAGCACAGTGGTCAAGTGTACGGCCCTCTGGAGGCCGTGACCCAGGTTCGAATCCTGGTGGGGCTATATCTCGAACCTGGAAGGTTTGAATCACTTCAACTTTTTTAAAGTTGAATGTTACCGCGGAACGAAGTTCTGCGAGTACTGGTGGGACTATAACCTCAAACTAAAGAAATATTTATATAGTTCCATATCTTTAATTAAAAATGGAAGTTGGCGAGATTACAAACTATTTTGACCATGTAAAAGCAGCTGCAATAAAATTAAAGAAACCACTAAAAGTAGGCGATAAAATCCAGATAAAAGGCGGAGAAGCTGACTTTGAGCAAATAATAACAAGCATGCAAATAGAAAGAACTCCAGTAAAAAGCGCAAAGAAAGGGGATGAAATAGGAATTATAATTTCTCAAAGAGTAAGAAAAGGATATAAAGTTCACAAGAAATAATAAAACAAAATCAATAAACTTTTAAATCTGCTTAATTTCATAAAACAGAGCTCCTGTAGTCTAGAGGCCAAGGACACTGCCCTCTCGATTTGCCGAAGTTTAAATCGACGAGATAATAACTTCAGTCCTCTCTAGGACAGGCACTTTATATCTCGAACTCGCAAGAGTTAGAGAGACAGCCAGTGCCTTATTATTCTTAAGGCAATGGAGAACGGCGGAAACCCGGGTTCGAATCCCGGCAGGAGCATCCTACCTTTTTGGCATTTTCCAGAGACTCGATAACCGTATGTGTAGGTGCAGTTTTCCAAAAGAAATTTTCTTAGTATTCAGTAAATATATAAACTAGTTTATATTTTGATCTTTATGAAAAAAGAGAAATGGGCAGTATTTTTTCTTAGTATAGTCTTTCTTCTTTCAAGTGTTTCTGCACAAGAGTTTATCAGAGGTGATGCGAATAATAACGGAAAAGTTGATCTCATAGATTCTGTTTATATCTTAAACTATTTATTTCAGTCAGGAGATGAACCTTCTTGCTTAAAGACTGCTGATGCAAACGATGATGGTGTTGTAAATTTAGGCGACGCTATTAAAGTTTTGGTTGTGTTGTTTCAGGGCGGAACCATGCCACAACCGTATCCTAACAAAGGAAGCGATCCTACTTTAGATAACTTAAAATGTAAGGATTCATGTACGACAAATAATTTCAAATTCGCCTTTGTTCTCTTAGGAAGAACGCAATCAGAAATAACGCAAGATAAGATAAATAAATTAAATAATTTAAAGAGTGAGTTTAGTACAGCCTTTTCACAAGCCACTAGTAATCTTGCTGTAGCAGATGTTTCCTCTCCAGTCTTTACTTTGGTAGATAATGGAGATTTACTGAATTCCGAGAAAACTGAATTTATTCGAGATAAAGTTATAAACAAATTCTTTGAATCTCATCCCGATATGTTCGATTTTATCGTTGCTTTTCCTACTTTCCAACCTCCAGACGGTACAAGTGTAAACGAAGATTTTACGACAGCAGGCTATAAAATTTATGGGATTGGATTAGATAGTGGTGTTAGTTCAACTTCTCGATTCAATACAAAGAATTTTTTAGGTTTAGCATACATACCTCGATTAGAGACTGTTGGGGGAGTAACTAACCCTTATGCTGCGAATGGAATACTTCACGAAATAGGTCATAATTGGTGTTGTTATGTGGGCGACAATTTTGCAAGAGGGCAAAATGGAGCGAAGTTAGAAATAAAACAGCAGGGAATACATTATTACCCTGGATTACAATCTCCATCTGAAATGGGAGATCCACTGGGATCAGGTTATTGGATTCCTAACGGAGACGGGACATATAGAAGAGAGAATATTTGGGCTTCCTACAGATATCATCCTTGTACACTCTATTTTATGGGATTATTAACTGAAGAAAATTATGATTTTAATAAAAAATTCGAATTATATGATGCCGGAATAGGAGTTAATTTTAATGATCAAACTGCAAAGTTCTATAAGCAAGTCAGTATAAATAATATTATTGCCGTTGCAGGAAAAAGAAGTTGTGTTAATTAAATAATTTATCCTTCACGCCAAAGTGGTCGACAAGATTTATAAATCACCGTTGCTACTTACAATAAACCGATAAAAATCCTCATCTGTGTCTTCACTGCTCATCTTTATGATAAAGATTTAGGATTACTACAACATTATTATTCTTGTCATATGCGTATGAAAGTCGAAATGAAGAAAGATAAATCTCTCGAGTACCTTTTCTATTATGCTTCATGGGTTTCCCGATTTCAGGATCATTCTTTATCTTAAGAAGAAGCTTTTCAATTCTTTCCCTCAATAAAGAATCTTTTATTTTTGAGACAGTTCTTTTAAAGTTCTCATCAAAATCAATTTTCACCATTTTTTTAGGTCTTCTATAAAGTCTTCGAATTCCATTCTAGTGAAATCACCATTATCGTGCCTTTTCCAAGCTTCTTCAGTTCTCCTGACAAACTCTAAATCTTCCTTGAATTTTTCATCCAGGTCATCTGCTCTTTTTAGAAGAAAACTTGATTTATCTTTGATAATGAGAAATCTGTCGCCTTCTTTGATATCCTTTCTCATATTCGCAGGGATAACTATCTGCCCCTTGGAACTTATTGTTGTAGTTTCGATTTCTACCATAGTAAGGTATGTCTTACCTAATATATAAATCTTTCTATTCTGTCGCATCCTTATGTCACAGATAGGTAGTCGACAAAATTTATAAAACTTAACATAAACCACAACATTTAAATACTTAATTACTTACATAAGTAAAATGTTACTTAATGAAAACGCCTTTAAAGTGCTAGCTGAATTTTGTTCAGATTTTTCTAGAAAGATCTATGGAGGGCAGGTTGCCAAGAAATTAAAAATGAACCAAAAGACAGTTTCAAACATTCTGAATACTTTGGAAAAGAAGAATATAGTAAAATATACCACTGAAGGCAAGAATAAATACTATTTTCTTAACAAATTAAATCCTGAAGTTAAAGAGATTATCAAAATTGTAGAGTTAGGAAGAAAGAATAAATTATTTGAAAGATACTCCAGACTAAAGAACTTATTTCTCGAATTTGAAAAAAAAGCTCAAGGCATATTGATTATTTTTGGAAGTTATGCAAATTTCACAAGCAACGAAAAATCTGATTTAGATATCTTTATTTTAGGCAAGATTGAAGATACTGGGGACTTAGAGGAAAAATATCATATAAAACTAAATGTAGTGAAATCTTCCAAGGATAAGTTTAACAAATCGGAAGTATTCATTAATGAAGTGATAAAGAACCATATTATACTTAAAGGAGTTGAGGAATTTATAGAACTAACATGGCAGTAAGTCTTAAGTGGTGTTGCAATAAAAAGGATGGAATTCGACTTATTGAGCAAAATGAAAACCTGTCTTTAGGCTATATGCAAATGGTTGAAAATGCTATAGGAACAATGAACCGAGAAAAGAATCTTAATCTGCAATTTGCCATTTCCGCATGTTATTATTCTATGTATTATTCTCTTTATTCTATTTTGATGAAAATTGGCGTAAAATGTGAAATTCATACCTGCACGATTGAGTTTATGAAACAACTCTTAATAGATTTTTATTCAAAAGAGGATTATAAAATAATTGTCAAAGCTTTCAATACTAGAAATACTTCACAATATTATGTTGATAAGATTATTCCAAAAGAAGATGTAAATTTTATATTTTCTGAAGCTGTTCCATTTTTTAACAAATCGAAAGAGATTCTATCAAAGATAAATGAAAAAGATATTCTAAAAGTAAGGAAAGAGATAGAATCTTCAATTAAATCTTAATCGAATTTTCACAGTTCACACCAAAATGCCACAACAGCCGTCAGCACAGCAGGAGCATACCCCTTACATATATTAATTATAAAGTAAAGGGTAAAGTTTAAAACAAATCTCTCTCAAGCAGCATAAAAATAAAAACATAAAAACTTAAATATAAGTGTAATTTATTTTATGAAATGGAACAGAAAAAAGAGATACAGGAAAAAATAATTAAAACAAATAATGTAGTGAAGGATGAAGAATTCTTTTCAATCTTAAAGTTAGTATCTCCAGGAACAAATCTAAGGGCAGCTTTGGATGGCGCCCTAAAAACACAAAGAGGGGCAATTATTGTTGTAGAAAATGAGCATGTCCTTCCAATAATAGAGGGCGGCTTTAGAATATACACTAAATTCACGCCGCAAAAATTAATAGAACTAGCAAAAATGGATGGAGCAATTATCCTCTCGCACGATATAAAGAAAATTAATTACGCCAATGTTCTTCTTACACCAGACAGCAAGATAAAAACAGCTGAAACAGGAACAAGGCATAAAGCAGCAGAAAGAAGCGCAAAACATGCAGGAACTCTAGTCATAGCAATATCAGAAAGAAAGCACGAAATAAATCTCTTCTATAAAAATATAAAATATTTAATTGTAAATACGCAAGAACTTTTAAGAAAAACTAACGAGGACATTCAATTAGTGGAAAAGCAAAGAGAATTATTTGACAAAATTATAGAAAAATTAAATTATTTAGAATTAAGAAATTATCCGAGCTTAGGGCAAGCAATTCAAGTAATACAAAAAGGTTTGATAATACAAAAAACATTGAATAATCTAAAGAAATTGCTGATAGAGCTAGGAAGAGAAGGCATTTTATTAAAAATAAGATTTAAAGAAATAATAAAAGATGTAGAAGAAGAAACAAACCTCGTGATAAAAGATTATGCTCAATTCCCTTATGATAGGTCAAGAAAACTTTTAGAAACTCTTAGCTATGATGAAATTTTAGATAAAGAAAGAATATCAGACCTTCTTGGATACGAAAAATCCTCTCCAGCAATGTCATCAATAAAAGGCTGGAGAATATTAAATAAAACTCGCCTTCTTGACGCAGAAATAGCAGAAATAATAAAAGAATCAGGTTCATTGGGAAAAGCCCTGCATTCAAATTCTAACTTTTACAATCCAATCATTGGGGAAGAAAAATCAAAACTACTGCAAGATGATTTAAGAAGAATAAAGCTTAATTATTTGCTGAACTAGCTATAGCCTCAACTTTCCTTCTTTCCAGTCTTTTATCACAAAAAAAGCAGCTCTATTTTCATCAGTCTTTCCACCTTTAAGCAAAAAACCTTTCTTTTTGCCAATTTCCATTAATATCTCATAAGGCTCTTGATTAGATATTTTAATGTCGTAAGCCTTCTCTAAAATGCTTTTGTCATACTCAATAATTAGTTTTATTACCTCAAAAGCACTCTTTAAAGCATCTTTCAGTTTTTCAGAGTCCTTTGCGCCCATAACACCAAGCACTGTCTCTTTATCTTGAAAAGGTATTACTCCAGGAGAATCCAGTATAGACAATCCTCCCGCCTTTATCCATTGAACTCCTTTAGTAGTTCCTGCATGCTTTGAAACTTTAGCCTTAGCGCTCCTAGCTAAAGCATTTATCACAGCAGATTTCCCAACATTAGGATAGCCTACAACCCCTATTCTTGGCTCGTTTAATTTCATGCGTGATGCAATTATCCATAAATTTCTTCTCAAATCAGAAATTCCAATATTTCTGCTTCCAGAAACAAAAAAACCATGATGCCTAGACTTTATATCTTCTAAATAATCTTTAGAAACCAAATCTATTTTATTAAAAACATAAATAACTTTCTTTCTCTTAGATTCTATAACTTTTTCAAGAGTCCTATTTCTAGACAATTCGGGCATTCTAACGTCTAAAATAAATAAAAGAATGTCGCATTTTCTTAATAATCCGTATACAATTGGCCAATATCCCATGAAAAAAGCAAGAAAACAAAGTTTATAAATCAATTTTTTCTTAGATTTACATGAAAAGATCATCAAGACGCTGGAAGAAGAAAGGACAAATGCGCTGGAAATGGCAGCGCAAACTATTAAAGAAAGAAAAGAGAAAGAGAAGGCTGCATAGAGAAAGATCCTCTTAATCCCATAATCTCTTAAGACTTTCTAGAATATTATCTTCTGAATACATAGAGCCTAGAACAAAAGAGCGAGCTTTATACATATATTTTATAAATTCTTCTTCGCCTAAATTATTTAAACCTGTTTTAAAAATCCCTAGCGTTTCCATACTATTTCTCAAACCTTCATATTTTTCAGCCATAATGCTATGATAATAATATCCTCCATTAAACTCATAAATCATAACACCCCATAATTGATGCTCCATAAAAATACTGAAAAAAGATAGTTTTTAAACCTATATATCTATTAAATCTATCTGATTAAAAAAAACAACAATATTTATAAAAAGATTATTCTAGACACATTAATGAATGAATCAGAAATTTGGACCGAAAAATATCGCCCTTCAAAATTTGAAGACGTTGTCGGCCAGCAAGAAATAATAAAAAGAGTAAAGTCTCTAGTGCAATCATTTAATATTCCACATATGCTTTTTGCAGGGCCAGCAGGAACAGGAAAATCAACTTTAGCATTAATAATAGTAAAGGACTTATTTGGCTCTAAATGGAAAGAGAATTATCTAGAGCTTAATGCGTCAGATGAAAGAGGAATAGATGTAGTAAGGCAGAAAGTAAAAGATTTTGCCAGGACAAAAGCGATAGAAAAAATACCTTTCAAAGTAATATTTCTGGATGAAGCAGATGCTTTGACAAAAGAAGCCCAGCAAGCCTTGAGAAGAACAATGGAAAATTATACAAACACTTGTCGTTTCCTTTTATCATGCAATTATTCATCTCAAATTATAGACCCTATTCAATCAAGATGCGTAGTCTTCAGATTCAAGCTCTTAGAAAAAAAAGAAATAGAAAAAAGAATAAGATTAATAGCTGAAAAAGAAAAGCTAAGCCTGGCAGATGATGCTATGGATGCATTATATGAGGGCGCAGAAGGCGATTGTAGGAGAGCAATAAATATCCTGCAAACTACTGCATCTATCTCCTTAAATATCAATGCAGAAATGATTAATATGATTCTATCATCAACTCGCCCAAAAGATTTGCGTGTTGTTTTAGATTATGCATTAGCAGGAGATTTCATTAAAGCAAGAGACAAGCTGTTAGATTTAATGCTAAAAGAAAGCATATCAGGCACAGATATTATAAAAGCAATGCAAAAAGAAATCTGGAATCTGCAAATAGAGCCAGATATAAAAGTAAGGCTGACTGAAAAAACAGGAGAAGCTGAATTTCGTATGACAGAAGGCTCTGACGAATTCGTCCAATTGCAAGCGCTCTTAGCCTCTTTCCTCTTGGCAGGCCAAGGAAAGTCATTTTAGCTTTTAAGAACAACAATATATAAAAGACCCTCTATATTCAAAGAAAAATGCACGAAACATTCATAGAAAAATATCGCGCAAAATCCTACCAAGAAATACTAGGCCAGGAAAAAGCGATAGATAATATAAAAAAGTTCTTAACTGACTTTCCAAAGAAAAAAGCCCTAATATTGCATGGGCCAGCAGGAACAGGAAAAACTTCAATTGTTCTTGCAGCAGCGAAAGAGAATAATCTTGAAATTCTAGAGCTTAATGCATCAGACCTAAGAAATCGCTTTAAGCTTGAAGAAATATTAAAGCCTGCTACAGAACAAGTGAGCTTATTCAAAAAAAGCAAGATACTTCTAATGGACGAAGTTGATGGAGTAACAGGCACAGACAGGGGAGGAATTCCAGAATTAGTAAAGATAATACAAGGAACAAAATTTCCTATTATAATGACTTGTAATGATGTTTGGCAGTCTAAATTATCTCCTATTAGGGCAAAATCAAAGATAGTGGAATTAAAGCCTATTGACCTAGGAACCATGGTCTCAATCCTCTCAAGAGTATCTGAAAAAGAAAAAATGAACAAGAGTCCTCAATACCTTAAATTAATCGCGATAAAATCACAGGGAGATGTAAGGGCTGCTCTTAATGACCTTCAATCATATTCAGCAACATCAGACCTCCTAGTAAACACAGAAGAAAAAAGAGACATAGAAGAGAGCATATTTCACATCTTAAGAAAACTATTCAAAGAACGTTCTCCTTTCTTAGACTTATTTGACAGTTCTTCTCTTTCTCTAGACGAAATATTTCTCTGGATAGAAGAAAATATTCCAAAAGAATACAAAGACGAGACACTTGCAAAAGCATATCATGCTCTAGGTAATGCAGACATATTCAGGGGCAGAATATATAGGCATCAATATTGGAGATTCTTGCAGTATCAAAACATATTTCAAAGTGCAGGCATATCATTTGCAAAAGCCTCTCCTTTAACAGGATTCACTTCATATGAAAGGCCGAAAAGAATCTTAAAAATATGGCTTTACAATCAAAAATCAGAAAAGAAAAAAACAATATCTAAGAAATATGGGCGGTTAGTGCATTGCTCAACAAAAAGAGTAATGCGTGATTTCGGCCTCTTAAAACCAATATTTCAAAATCAAAGCGTGCAAAAGCAATTGAATCTAAGCGAAGAGGAATTGGAATTTCTTAACAAAAGTTAATATTTCCAATAAATTTGCTTCTTAATCAAGAGTAACAAGCCCCTTCAAAACAATCCTCTTCGCATCTAACAATGCTGCTAACTATTCTGCCTTTTTCACTGCAATAAAACTCTTCCAATTGCTTGCCCAAGCATCTGTCTATAGAATCTATTTTGAATTTGAAGAATAAAAACCTCTCTTCATATGAAACAATTCCCTTCCTTTGAATAAATATTCCGCCATCACTATCCCTACAATTATCCTTGTTTGCTATACTAAACTCGCTTTCCAAAGGTGAAAAAGGAATCTTTTCATGCAACATGACACTTGCCCTGAAAAATAAGAACTTTATGCCTGTCACAAAGAAAAAGCCAAAGACTATTATGAAGCCAATAAGCAAGAAAACAGCTAGCAATCTCATAATAAAAAGAATAATAAAAACTATATAAATATTATCTATTTTTCTTAATATCTGTTTTCCTAACATCTAATTTTCCTTCTATTCCATTATTTGTCTCAAGTTGAGATTGAATCCTACTATTATAACTGTGTGCAAAGTCAAAAAATTTATAAGCTAAAAATCCAACTCAAAAAATCCCAGCTAGAATTAAAAAAGAATAAGCACATTTTACTAAAGACCCTTTAGTAGAAACTCTTTGATTATAATATCCGGGCTTATCAAGTAATTCATTTTCAAATGTCTTTCTAAATTCTTCACTTGCATCAGAATATCTATATCGCTTCTTCATATAGCTCATTAACCTTATGCCAATTTACAACATTCCACCAATTATCAATATATCCTTTTCTATTGGACTGCCATTTCAAATAATATGCATGTTCCCAGACATCTAATCCAAGTATAGGAAGTTTTCCTTCCATCAAAGGAGAATCTTGATTAGCTGTGCTATAAATTTCTAATTTCCTATTATTCAAAATAAGCCAAGCCCACCCACTGCCAAATCTGCCCATCGCAGCTTCAGAAAACTTGTTCTTAAATTCTTCAAAACTTCCAAAAGTTTTTTCAATTGCTTTTGCAATTTCTCCACCAAATCCAGCATTCTTTTTTAGCAATTCCCACCAAAGAGTATGATTTAAATGCCCGCCTCCATGATTCCTAACAGCTGCTCTAATGTCTTCTGGAATAGAATTAATATTCTTAAGAAGCTCTTCAACTTTCTTTTTCTGCAATTCAGGATGTTTCTCCAAAGCAGCATTCAGCTTGTCAACATAAGCCTGATGATGCTTAGTATAATGTATTTCCATTGTTTTAGCATCTATAAATGGCTCTAATGCATCATATCCATAAGCTAATTTAGGCAATTCATGTTTCATATTATAATTCTAATTTACAAACTTTAAATATTTAATTATTAGTTAAAACTAACAACTAGCAACATATTCCAAGGTATTCCAAGGCAGCTTTTATATCTTCTTTAGTCAAGTTAGGATAGTCTTCTAGCAATTCTTCAACACTCATGCCTTGAGCTATCAATCTAATAATCATATCCACAGGTATCCTTGTTCCTTTAATTACAGGCTTTCCAACCATAACCGCAGGATTTACAATAATCCTTTCGTATACTTCTTTCCCCATAATAACCACAGCTTACTGAATATTATAAACTTTTCCCTATAAATTGCTCAAAAACATATTTATAGATAAATAAACCAATTAATATATGTCAATATGGAATAAATTATCAGAACTAAATATAAAAAATAAAGAGAAATTTCTTGATATTTTCTCCAACATTATTAATGAAATCAAAAACAACTCACTTCAAATAAAAGCAGGTGAAACAGAAAAAGAAGATTATTTCCTAATAATAGAACAAAATAGAATGAATAGTTACTTTGTTCATATAGTGCCAAAAGAAGCTTATAAATTATTCAAAAAAATGCAAAGAGAAGCTTCAAATGAAATTCTAGGATTTTCCATAATGATAGGCAAATATAATGATAAAGAGATAAGAGCAAGTTGTTTTGGAATACCATGTAACATTCTCGTAAAAGCATTATTTAAGAATCCTAAATAAAAAAGAAAATCAAGCAGAAGCTAATTCAGCCTCAATTGCTTGCTTGAAGGCAGAATAAGGCTGTGCGCCACTTACCAATTTGCCATTAATGAAAAATGCAGGAGTGCCTGTTACGCCAAGCTGTTGTCCGTAAGCAGCCTCATCATTAACAGCTTCTGTATATTTGCCTTCACTTAAACAACTATCAAATTTCGCCCCGCTTGCGCCAACTTCCAAAGCCCACTTTCTAATGCTTTCAGGGCTAAGCTTATCTTGATTCTTAAATATTAAGTCATGCATTCTCCAGAAACCTGTATCTCCCTTCTGCTCCCTAACACAACGAGCGGCTTCAGCTGCTTCTTGCGCATTATCATGTATATTAACCAATGGAAAATCCTTAAATACAAGCTTGACTTTCCCTGTCTTTATATAATCTTTCTGAATAGAAGGCAATGTTTCATCAACAAACTTCTTACAGAATGGACATTGAAAATCAGAAAATTCAATTATAGTAACAGGAGCATTTTCATCACCTTTAACAGGGCTATCTCCAATTTCAACATCAACTGCCCCTTGGCTAGGATTAGCTGTACCTGAATTTGGCAAGCCGCCTGCCAATGGAATAACATCAGAAATCAAATATTTTCCGTCTAAGCTCATATATACTGGGAAACTCTGGCCATTATAATTTAAATTAATCTTATACAACTGTCCTTCTTTTTCGCTTGAAATAATATTTACAGGACCAGGAGCATTCCCACTCTTTTGAATAAATGAAAGCAAATTTTGAGCAGCAACATCCTCGCTTATTACATCTCCAGTTAATCCATTGCCTCCAAAATTAAAAATTATAAATCCCAATAAAATAATACCAAGAACAACACTTACTAAAATCCAGGGATTATCTCTAAATTTACTGCCATAATTAACACTTTTAACTTCTCCCACGCTTTCATCAACTTTAACAACATTTTCAACTTTCACCTCATTATTGTTGTCAGTGGCATCAACATTCGTTTTTTTCATAATCTATCCAAATAATTACACTTTAAAAACCTTTTGCAAAATCAAGATATATTTCTAAAAAATAAAAAGCAATAAACTTATAATCAAGCTAATATTAATTAATTAAAAGATGGCGTACGATATAACAATAGGCCGTGATGCTTCAGATAAAGAAAGATTGGGCAAGAATGGCTTAATTTACATTGGCAAAGGCTACGTAAAAATGGGAAATTACACATCTCTATCCAATAAAATCTATATGGATGTAGCTCGTTCTCATGTAGTTTTGATTGCAGGGAAGAGAGGCAGTGGCAAGTCGCATTCAATAGGAGTCATAGCGGAAGAATTATCTAATCTTCCTAAAGACGTGTCAAAAAACCTAGCTTC
>ORJL010857165.1_pt1 | contig 21525 bp, 14 predicted proteins | sample 1779941 | NCBI WGS metagenome assembly ORJL01 (sample SAMEA104232317, study PRJEB22302) | groundwater metagenome | biome: forest; feature: aquifer; material: groundwater | place: USA | collected 2011-08-07 | depth 5.8 m
AGGCCGAAGGCCTGAAGAATCCGCTTTTAGATTCTTCGTCGCAAAAAACGCTCCGCAGAATGACGAGAGGCTCAAAGAACTCAACAAATATTCTACAGAATTAATCAAAGAACTCATTATCCCTAAATTAACCTTATCTATCAATACCTCTAAGAAGTACGCAGAGCTAAGGCAAGTATATTATTCTCTAATCTTAGCTCAATGGTTTAAAACTAGACAGGGACTGTCCCCGGAGAAAGCTATCTCTTCTGTGAAGGGGACTGTCCCTGCTTTAATAGACTCTAAAGACCTTACCAACCTCACTGCTACTAAACCCTACTCCAAAGAAACCTATTTTAATCAATATAAAGATTCCTTTGCCAGAGGTGAATATAATTTCCAAGAGCCGGTATATACTATGGGCGGTAAAGTAATTAGGAGCTATTTTAGCGGGGGGATACAGGCTGTAAGTTTAACAGCTACAGGTATATCTCCCGCAAGCGCATCATCTTCCATTATTACCAGTTCTCACAATACTGGGTTTGTAGCTACTTTAACCTTAGATGGTCTGCAAGTAAGATCGAGTAATTGGCAGGAGCAAGCAACATCGTCACCAATTGTTTCTTCGGCAGCTATAGAGGCCGCAGGGAAAGAAATTATACCATTTAATATGTTGGTTTGGCCGCAGTCAATAGAGGATCAAGATGAAGTAAAAGTAACAGTTAGGGGAGAGGTATCAACATGGAAAGATGATATTGACCAGGCCTTTAATGATTTTATCACCAAAAATTTAAATTCTAGCTGGAGTAGCGGGTTTAGAATATTAAAGGATTATATGGTGTGGTCGAAACCTTTATCAGTGAAAGATATAGGTAAAAATTATCCGAAACTTACAAATAGACAGCGCGAAAAGGTTGTTGAAGAATTAAGCTATGAGAAAATTCGAGCTCAAATTTACGCCTTAAGTTTATTGTTAAGTTTTAAAGAGGATATTTTAACTACTAAGGATGTTACGAGTGAAATGATGGCAGACACTTTAAGTAATATAGAACAGAAGCTAGATGAATTAAAGATACCCGCGGCAGATCCATTACGGGAGGCACTAGCTAGGGTTAGCGTAGTGTTTAAACTAAGGCATAATTTAAATATTAGCTGCGTATATTATTTACTTACTAGGGTGAATGCAGTAGGGCTGCAAAAAATATTAAACGAAGTTAATTCAGGTGTAGATATTAATGTTTTACAGGAAAGATTAAGTAGAGATATGGCAGTGGCCCGTGATGAAGCTCGGGGTTTGGCTAAGAATGTTTTTAACAGATTGGGATGGGTGCAGCAGGACAATAAAGATAGTACATTTGTAGAATTTCTTACGAGTATTGTAAATACCCAAGGGAATTTACAGGATTTAGATATAGTATGCAGTACTCAAGATTTAAATAAGCTAAAAGGGTGGTTATTAAGGCGTGAAATTGGCCTAATGTACTATTCTCACCTTCAAGATAAGCCCAGTGGTACAGGCCAGCCTAGCTTTTATAGGGTAATACAAAATTTACCTGAAGAAATAACACTTTATCAGATAGAGAGAATGAATGGCAGCGAAGGCGATGATTGGATTAGGAAAGAAGCATTAAAATGTTGGTTATTTGGTTTTATACGTGAGGTATTCGGCGACAATGAAACGCTTCAGGATAAATATTCTCTTGAGATACATAGTATTGTTGATCAGGCTTCATTTGTTGGTTATTCTGATCAGGCAATGCTGCCGGCAGTATCGTCGATGGATGAATTAGTTAAAGAAACATATTATATTCAGATGGGCAGTAGGAATCCGAGTTCTTTCCCGGGAAAGATTGAATACCTGAAATGGATTGTGGAGAAAAGCAATAAAAAAGCTAAAATGCTAAGAATGGCACAGGAAGAAAAAATAAATAACGCCCCAGTAGTTAATTATTATCTTACTGCAGACGGCCGGAGTATAGAGGTAACAAATCAGGAAATGATAGAAATATTAAAAGGAAAGAAGGATGTGGAAAATAATGGTAGGCCTCGGTCTTCAACTCTTCTCTGGGTTTCTTATTTGGATGAGGAGTCAAGCGTGTCGCCGAGGATAGTAAATATATTCGGGCCGCCTACTTTAAAAGATCCTGGAGTTCGTAGCGGGTACCGAGAACGACGCCATGTAGATATGGCTAGGCGCTTGCCACCTCTAACTTCATATTACACAGGAAGTATTGACTCGGCAGGAGCATATACTGTATCTTTATCTATGGCAATGAAAGATATCTCAGGCGCAGAAGTGCTTGCGCATAATTCTTTACCTGCGTTTATGCGAAAGGCAAGAGAAGTATTAACAAATATCGCAAGCCTTATTACTAATGTAAATAATGTAGATTTAGTTATAGCCATAGACGGGAATACCAAGCTAAGTGTAAAAGAAGCAGGAAATAAGGCAGTTAGATTATCGGATCTGGCACGCCTAGGAATAGCTTCTCCTTCTGCATTTTCTATTTTAACCATGGCTTCTAGTCGTATGGACCAAGATGGTAGTCTTTCCAATCAAGTATTGCAAGATATAGATGTTCAAATCAATAAGCTAGAAGGTATAACAGGGAAAGGATTTGGAAACGTAAAGAAGCCACTTTTTGTTTCAGTGAGGAGCAGCGGGGAAGTTTCTTTGCCTGGGGCAATGGATACGGTTTTAAATATAGGATTAAATGATGTTACGATAAAAGGCTTGGTGGATATGGGTGGTGAGCGGTTCGCATACGATACTTATAGTCGATTTATACAAATGTACGCAGTAAAGGTGTTAGGGTTAAATAATCAAGATTTTAACCAGAAGCAGGAAGAGTTATTTCCCGGCAGGGATAAGAATAAACTGACAGCCGAAGAGCTAAAAGCGACTGCTCAAGTTTTTAAGGAAATAGTAAAAGAAAAGACCGGCAAAGATTTCCCTCAAGATATTAAGGTTCAATTAAATTCTGCTATTGCGGCGGTTTTTAAATCTTCGGATAGCGATAATGCACGAATGGCAAAAAGAATTGCCGGTGTACCAGATGAATTGGGGACAGCGGTGGTTGTTCAGGCTATGGTATTTGGTAATTTAAATTCTCGTTCGGGAACAGGTGTTGTATTTTCGCGCAACCATTTAACAGGGGAAAAAGGTTTAAGCGGAGATTTTATGTGGGGGGCGCAAGGAGAAGATGTTGTGGGCGGTAAGGTAACCCCGCAGGGCCTCGATACCTTAAAAGAGAGTATGCCAGAGGTGTATAAAGAATTAGAAGAAATATGCGCACGGCTGGAGCGAGAACATAAAAGCATGCAGGATCTTGAGATTACCATAGAAGATGGTAGGTTATGGACTTTGCAAGATCGCGATAACGAAGGTTCTGCAGAGGCAGCAGCGCGTATTTATTTAGATATGGCCAAGGAAGGATTATTGACTAAAGAAGAGGCTTTGCAAAAAGCGGATGAAAATATCGAAAATATTAGTCCGGAAGTTGATCATTCAGATCCTAGTGTAATGCAGAAGTTAATCGCGCAAGGCATTAAGTGTTCCCCTGGAGTAATTACGGGCCCTGTAGTTTTTAGCCCTGAGTCTGTGTCTAGGCTAGCTGCACAAGGTTATAGCAAAGTTATTTTAAGTAAAGAATATTTTGGTTCTGATGACTATAGTGTGTTGGCACGCGGAGATGTTGGAGGGTTGATGGTTTCCGAGGGAGGGGATAAAAGCCATGGTGCATTAGTAAGCCGTAGTGCGCGAATTCCTGCAGTTTTAGGAGTAGGAAAGCGATCTGGGAATTCTTTGGGCATAGGGGAAAGGCAAATAAAAGAAGGAGAGATTTTGACAATCGATGGTGGGTTAGGCGAGGTTTTTCTGGGTGAAGTAAAAGCTGCTAAGCCGCAAGAGAAAATCGCCCGCCTTATGGCATTACGCCAAGAAGTAGAAAAGTTGCCTGCCAGCTCGCCGGCCGCCTCTTCGCCGATGGGAAAAACAGAGGTAGTTTTTACACAGAAGAAATCAGCGGAAGAATTTATTGATAAATTAAAGAGCAGTGCTTTGTGGGGGATTTATCCAAATAGCGATGCGATTTTCTTAAAGCTTGGCATTAAGCCGGGGGATAATATTGTGGATATCGGTTTTCGTTCTTCGATACGTGGGCTAGTAGCAATGGCTCAAGGCGCGCATTATATAGGGTTTGATTTGTATCCGGATGAAACAATTTCGATTGCTGAGAGGCTAGCAGAAAAAGGGCATGAAGGTTACGATATTAAAGGAAGCGCGCAGTTTAGGAATAGTGAATTTTCTTCTGGTATAAAATCTACCTCAGGCGGCATAAAAGACCATACTCAAGATTTAGTTTTGATGTTAACTGGTGTGCTCGGCGATCCTAGCCCTGACTCTAATCCGCAAGAGGTTTTAAATGAGGCATTAAGAGTAGCTAGGCATAAAGGAAGGCTTGTCATTAGTTCAGAACCGTGGTTTTCTAAAACAGAAAAGGCGAGAACTTCTAATGTGATAGAAAAAGTATTGTCTTCTGCTGAGTGGAAAGATAAAGTCAAGCTAAACGAATTAGCTAATAAAGGAGAAATTATCTACGAAGTGTTATTTAGTAATGGAAATAAAATGACCTCTTCTATTTCAGCTAATCTAGCTAACAAAGCCGTCTCTTCGCCAGCTGTCAGCTCGCCAATCGCCTCTCCTTCGGCCTTAGCCCAGCAAAAGAGACCTTGGGTTACCCCATTAGATATTACGCCTCAGTATGCAAAAAATAATGTATTAGCCGCAGATATTTCCATTATAAAGTCGGCAATACTAGATAGGGTAGATAGTTATTTAGCTGTTGGGAAGAATGAAGAGGCTAAAGTTTTAATTGAGAAGGTTAAGATACTAGATAGGATAAAGAATATAGGGGATTTGCTTGAGGCTAAAAGCCTAGCTGACAAAGTAGCTACTGAATTATCTATTCCCATACCCGCCTCTTCGCCGGTATCTAAAACTTACGATAAACCTGAAAAAGTTATACTTGAAAGTTTGCCAGAAGGAGAACTAACCTTTAAACCTTTTGCAGATGTTATGTTGTACGAACAAATTCCTACAGCTGATAATAAATTGGTTTTAGATAGTAAGGGTAATCCCGTGGAGTGGTTATTGTCAGAGGGATTTCAAAAAGGTAAGTCTTATTGGTATATGGGCCCGATTGTGATTATTCATGGGCAGACTGTTAATGGTATCATGTATATAGGGGATAAGCCAGCGCATGAAGTAATTAATAAGTTAGCTGAAAAATATAATTTAAAGAAAATATTAGTAGCTTCCTGCAATCCTGATAGTGGTAGTTTAGGTAAAACAACTATCCCAGTTATTTTTTCTACTGGTATAGTAGAACATAATATGTCCGGTATTACTGCTTTTGGTCAATGGCAAGCAAGCGAAGGAAAAACAATGGAGGATTTGCTACGTTTTAATTGGACTACCCCAGGTAATAAGGTTGATGCTACATCAAGCCCGGATTCTACACTTGAGCCCGTCTTAGATAAAACCGGCGGTATTGATTTCCGCTTTATTCCCATTATCGCTCAAGCTATGACGAATCTCTCAAGTGGATTTAGCTTAACTAACGATGTTAAATTAAAATTAAACCGGGTTAATTTGGGTGAAGAGTGGTCGCAGATTGATAGGTTAGCTTCTTCATCTATAAGTCCGTCTCCAGAGAGAATCAAAGAATATATCCAAGCGGCTTGTGTACAGAATAAACTTCAGCAAAAAGATATCGAAAAAATCATCCTTTGCATTGCTAATACATTACGTTGTGATGAAGAGTCTTGTTCCAAGAGCGAGCCTACATTAATGGATATTCTTATTATTCTTGAATCTCAAAAAACTTCCCAGCAACTCAATAAAGCTTTTTTAGGAATTCCCGCATAATTTAAAAAATCCTGTGAGATTTTTCTCTTTTCTACGTCTATTAGTGTGGAAAGGAGAAATACTATTATGGATAAAGATATTGCAGTAGAGGTAGTGGCGACAAGGATTTTGGAGATAAGAGGCAAGAAGGTCATGTTGGATCGGGATTTGGCTAGGCTTTATGGGGTAGAGCCTAAGAGATTGAATGAGCAAGTTAAAAGAAACATAAAGCGATTCCCCGATGATTTTATGTTTCAGTTATCTTGGGAGGAGATAGAATTTTTAAGGTCGCAATTTGCGACCTTAAACGGAGTAAGGTCAGAATTATCTAAAAGAGGCAAGCATATCAAGTATTTACCTTATGTTTTTACCGAGCATGGTGTGGCTATGCTCTCAAGTGTATTGAATAGTGAAAGGGCGATACAGGTTAATATTTTAATTATGCGCGCTTTTACGAAATTAAGAGAGATTTTTTTAACTCACAGAGATTTAGCTGGAAAAATCAGCGAGCTGGAAAAGAAGTATGCCCAGCACGATAATACTATAAAGGATATATTCGAAGCGATAAAGCAACTACTTGAACCGCCGAAGGTAAAAGAGAAAAGAATAATTGGATTTGGGAAGAGCTAAGCGGTATAATTAGGGCCTTATGAATGCAAAAATAGATTACGCAAAAGAGCTAAATAAGGCGCAATTAGAGGCGGTACAATCGACTCAAGGTGCCTATCTTGTTATTGCTGGAGCAGGTTCCGGTAAGACGCGTGTATTGGTGCATCGTGTGGCCTATCTCGTCGAGCAGGGTGTGCAGCCGAATGAGATTTTATTATTGACCTTTACCCGTCGGGCCGCGGATGAAATGTTACGCCGGGCTTCGTTTATTTTGGATGAACGCTGCAATCGGGTTGCCGGAGGGACGTTTCACTCTTTTGCTAACTTGACTTTACGGCGCTACGCCGCAATTTTAGGCCTACCGAATAATTTTACGATTTTAGATCAGTCTGACGCCGAAGATGCCCTGAACTTGGTGCGCACGCAACTAGGTTTTCACAAAACCGACAAGCGTTTCCCGCGCAAAGGCGCATTATTGGATGTAATTTCTAAAAGCGTAAATAAAGCCGAGGATTTAGAAATCGTGCTTTATGATGAATATCCGCAATTTATCGAGTGGTCCGATGAGGTAAAACAAATTCGCGATGAATATGTAAAATATAAGCGCTCGAAAGGTATGCTTGATTACGATGATTTGCTTGTCTACTTAAAAAACTTGCTAGTTACCCATGAAGATGTGCGTGTGCATTTAAGCCAAAAATATAAATACATCATGGTCGATGAATATCAGGATACCAATCCTTTGCAAGCCTACATTGCCTGTTTGCTCGCCTCGGAACATAAAAATATTATGGTGGTTGGAGATGATGCGCAGAGTATTTATTCTTTCCGCGGCGCGAATTTCAAAAACATTATGGATTTTCCTAATATTTTTAAGGGCGTAAAAATTATTGCCCTCGAGGAGAATTACCGCTCAACCCAGCCGATTTTAGATTTAAGTAATGCGGTAATTCGCGGGGCCAAAGAAAAATTTGAGAAAACACTTTTTACCAAAAGAAAAAAAGGCGTGGCTCCGGTATTTGTGGATGCGCGCGATGATAATGCCCAATCAAAATATGTCGCCGAGAAAATCTTGGAATTGCGCGAAGAAGGAATTGAGCTACGAAATATCGCCGTGCTTTTTCGCTCGGGTTGGCACTCCAATGATTTGGAAATTGAACTGGCTAGTCGTAATCTGCCTTTTGTTAAATATGGCGGGCAGAAATTTGTTGAGGCCGCACACATTAAGGATATAATTTCTTATTTGCGTATTGCCTACAATATTCATGACGAGGTTAGCTGGCTGCGCGCGCTGCTTTTAATTCCCGGCGTGGGTCCGAAAACCGCCCAGGGTGTGATTAATGATATCTTGGTTAATAAAAAAGGCTTAAGTCTAAACGATAAAGTAGTGCAGAAACGAGAAGACCTTAAAAAATTATTAGATTTATTAAAAGAAATAGATTTTGCCAAGCATCCGCCGGAAGAATTAATCCGCGCGTTTTTGGTATATTATCAGCCGCTTCTGCAGGAAAAATACGACGATTTTCACAAGCGGACCAATGATTTAGATTCGCTTTTGCGCATTGCCAGCCGTTATAAATCTATCGAGCAGTTTCTAACTGATATGGCTTTGGAACCGCCAGAAAGAAGTCTCGTCGAGCGCGGGATTAGAGATAGAGATGACTCAAGTTTGACTTTATCGACCATTCATTCGGCTAAAGGCTTGGAGTGGCATACGGTATTTTTAATTTACGCGGCTGAAGGTCACTTGCCGTCTTATTTGTCGCTGGAAGACGAGGATGCGATTGAAGAAGAGCGCCGGCTTTTTTATGTCGCGGCGACCCGGGCTAAAGATAATCTATTTGTTTTAAAGCCGCACATGGACCGCGGGCCACGCACGTTTATGAATGAGGGCGGCTCGGTTTTTACGCAAGTTTCGCGTTTTCTAGATGAAGGTAACTTAATTGATAGGTTTATGGAGACCGATACGGCTTCGCGCTTCGTAGATTTTTATGAAGATAGATCTTTTAATGATTTTCGCGGCAGGCGTTCGCGCAATAACGAGTTTTTCGAGGATATTCAGGACCATTTTGATCGCTAACAATCTGCTTTTTCTAACCTATCCCACCTACGAAGTGGGATAGGTTAGGGTGTTAAGATTTACCTTGAGCAGGCATTTAAGTTTATGGTATAATTGGCGATATGATTATTACCCATCAGAAACCTTTGGCAGATATATTAGAAGCTTTAAAGGATTATAAAAAAATCTATTTGGTAGGTTGCGGCGAGTGTTCTGCAGCTTGCAAAACCGGCGGCGAGCCGGAAGTTACCCAAATGAAGCTTGAGCTTGAGGCAAATGGTAAGGTTGTGGTTGGTACAGCCATTCCTAGCGCCCCATGTGTTGCCGCTAAGCTTAAGGCGGAGTTGGCTAAGGATATGAAAGCCTTGCGCGAGACAGAGGCGGTTTTGGTTTTGTCCTGCGGTCTTGGTGTACAGTCGGTAAAAGATAACGACCGTTTTAATTTAGCGGTTTACCCTGCCTGCGATACAATTTGCGGCGCAGTGATGGACGCCAAAGGGAATTTTACCGAGAAGTGCTCGATGTGCGGCGAATGCGTTTTGGATATTACCGCCGGAGCATGCCCAGTAACTTTATGCCCTAAGGGGCTTTTAAACGGCCCCTGCGGCGGCGTAGTTAAGGGTAAATGCGAAGTGGATAAAGATCGAGATTGTATCTGGGTATTAATATATAATGAATTAGAGAAACGGAAATCCCTTGGGAATATTAGAAAAATTCAAAAACCCAGAGATTTCAAAAAATCAACCAAACCACATAAGGTGATGATGTCAAATGGCTGAACAACCGTATTCTGATAAAGTAATGGATCATTTTACCAATCCGCGTAACGTAGGTGAAATTCCCGACGCTAGTGGTATTGGTAACGTCGGTAACCCAATCTGCGGTGACGTAATGAGAATGTATCTAAAAATTGAGAATAATGTAATCACAGATGTAAAGTTTAAAACTTTTGGCTGTGGCGCGGCAATTGCGACTAGCTCAATGGTTACGGAAATGGTTAAAGGAAAAACCATTGAAGAGGCGTTGACGATTTCTAATAAGGCAGTGGCGGATGCTTTGGGAGGTTTGCCTGCGGTAAAAATGCATTGTTCGGTGTTGGCAGAAGAGGCGCTAAGGAGCGCGCTCAAAGATTATTACACCAAGCAGGGCCTGCCTGTTCCATTTGCGGATAAGCCTCATAGCCACGACGAACACCATCATTAACTATGAGCGAATCACTGTTATTGACAAAGAAATTACTGCGTAGTAAAATTATTAAGGAATTAAAAGGACAAACTAGAAAGGAGTCAAGCCTAAAAAGCAAGAAGATTAAGGACGTGCTTTTTAGGATGCCGGCTTTTCATAAAGCAAAGATGGTGATGTTTTACATTGCTATCGGCGGCGAAGTTGAAACAAAAGAAATGATTAAAGAAGCGCAAAAACTAGGTAAAATTATTGTGGTGCCCATTTGTCGAGAAAATAGAACTCTTGAAGCGTGTTTATTAGCCCATAGTACAAAACTCTCTCGCGGCCCTTATGGGATCATGGAGCCGGTTATCGAGCAGAAAATTGATTCAGAGAATCTGGATTTGGTTGTTGTCCCGGGTTTGTGTTTTGATAAAAAAGGCAGGCGTTTAGGCCGGGGCAAGGGTTATTATGACCGCTTTTTGGGTAAACTTACTTCTAATACCACTTCTGTAGGCCTAGCTTTTGACTTTCAAATCATCCCTTCTGTTCCAGTCGCCGACCACGATGTAAGTGTTAATCGGGTCATCTTTGCGTAATATCTAAAGAAACATAATTAGGAGGCAAAGCAAATGTTAAACATAAGTTTTTTTGTGGCGATTGCAATTATTGCAGGAGCTGTCGGGTTTTTGTTTAGGCGCTATATAGCGGAAAAAAAGATAAAAGATGCGGAAACTCAAGTGCGCCATATTATGGAACAGGCCAAAAAAGAGGCATCTGATAAGCGCCGCGAAGCAGAGCTCGAAGCAAAAGATTTAATGTACCGCATGCGCCAGGATTTTGAGCGCGAGACTAAGGATAGGAAGCTCGAGGTTACAAATTTAGAAAAGCGCCTGATGCAGAAAGAAGAAAATATTGACCGCAGGCTTGATCTTTTGGAAACTAAAGAAAAAGAAATTAATACCCGTGTGCAGAATTTAGTCAAACAAGAAGAGACGATTAAAGCAAAAGATGTGCAATTGCAGGGTATTCTTACCGAGGAAAAAGAAAGATTACAGAAAATTTCTTCTTTATCCGCGGAAGAGGCTAAGCAAATTCTCTTAAACCGTTTAAGCGAAGAATTAGGTAATGAAAAAGCCGCGTTGATTAGAAGGCAGGAAGAAGAAGTGCGCAGTACTTCAGATAAGAAAGCGCGCGAAATTATTAGCTTGGCAATCCAGCGTTGTGCCGCGGAACATACAGTTGAATCGACGGTAAGCGTAGTTAATCTGCCTAATGACGAAATGAAAGGCCGAGTTATTGGCCGCGAAGGAAGAAATATTCGTGCTTTAGAAATGGCAACCGGAGTTGATGTGATTATCGATGATACGCCGGAAGCAGTAACTTTGTCTGCCTTTGATACGGTCAGGCGCGAGATTGCGCGGTTATCTTTAGAAAAATTAATTGCCGACGGAAGGATTCATCCGGGCAGAATTGAAGAGATAGTTGAAAAAACTAAAAAAGAAATGGATGAAAAAATCCGCGAAGAAGGCGAACGCGCGGCATTTGAAGCGGGAGTAAATAATTTACACCCGGAATTAATTAAATTGTTAGGGCGCTTAAGATATCGTACCAGCTTTGGCCAGAATGCTTTACAGCATTCTAAAGAAGCGTCGTATCTAATGGGTATGATGGCCTCCGAAATTGGCCTGGATTTTAAATTATCTAGGCGCATCGGATTATTGCACGATATTGGTAAAGCGGTTGATCATCAGGTTGAAGGCACGCATGCGAAGCTCGGCGCAGATTTAGCGAAAAAATATAATGAGTCACCGGAAGTAGTGCACGCGATTGAAGCGCACCATGAAGAAACCGCGCCGCAAAGTATCTACGCGGTTTTAGCTGTAGCGGCAGACGCTATTAGCGCTGCCCGTCCAGGAGCGCGTCGTGAAACATTAGAAACTTATATTAAGAGATTAGAAAAATTAGAGTCTATTGCTAATGTGTTTAAGGGCGTTGAAAAATCTTTTGCTATCCAGGCTGGCCGCGAAATCCGGATTATTGTTCAGCCGGAAAAAATTGCCGATGCGGAAGCGGTAAATCTGGCGCGCGAGATCCGTAAGAAAATCGAAGAAGGCATGGAATACCCGGGGCAGATTAAAGTTACGGTTATTCGTGAAACCCGGGCAATAGAGTACGCAAAATAAAATGAAAATATTGTTTATTGGTGATGTAGTTGGCTCTCCGGGCCGCAATGCGATCGCAAAACTTTTACCCGGCCTAAAAAAAGAACTGGGTTTAAGTTTCGTCATTGCTAATGCGGAAAATATCGCCGGCGGCTCCGGGATTACCCCGAGCACAGTTAAAGAATTGTTTGATGCGGGGGTTAATGTTTTAACTTCAGGTGATCATATTTGGAAAAAAGCGGGAACCGAAGAGTTGGTTAATTCTGACGACCGTATTGTTCGTCCGGCAAATTATCCTAGCGGCGCTCCTGGAGCAGGGTGGAATTTGTTTAATGTGAATAATCTAAAAGTCGGCGTAGTCAATCTTAACGGACGGGTTTTTATGGATCCCATTGAGTGTCCGTTTAAATCAGCACTCGCAGCTTACGAAGATTTAATTAAGCAAACTAAAATTATTATTGTCGATATTCATGCCGAGGCGACTTCAGAAAAAGTGGCCCTGGGCTGGTATTTAGATGGCAAAGTTTCTGCGGTACTCGGGACACATACGCATATTCAGACTGCCGATGAAAAAATTCTGCCTAACGGCACAGCTTATATTACTGATGTAGGCATGACCGGGCCGTATGATTCCGTGATTGGCAGAAGAGTGGATAATGTTTTACATCGGTTCTTGACGTGCCTGCCGACAAAGTTTGAAGTTGCCGAAGGTAATGTGCAGTTGCACGGGGCAGTGGTGGATATTGATGAAAGTACCGGCAAGGCAAGGTCGATTGAAAGAATACAAAGGAAGTTAATATAAATGAAAGCGCTTAGGTTGTTTATAGTATTATTTTTACTATCGGCGGTCTACGGTCTACGGTCTACGGCCTACGCCCAAAACGACATTATTGAGGCCAACATTGATTTTGCCGCGGCTACTACAGCACTACCTAAGATATTTAAGCCGAGTATTGATTTAAGTGGGCGCGGCATTAGCCGGAGTAATACCTGGCCGCAAGGACTAGCCGCAGAAAAAGTTATTGCAACCTGGGGCAAGGATATCGGTTTTAAAGGTATTTTCCGCTTGCAGTATGATTTGTGGGAGATTCATCAGAAAGCTTTCGATAAAGATTCACAGGATAAATTATTAGCTAATTATGAAAAAATTATTAAAGATATCAGTGATGCCGGAGGTATTGTTTTATTGGATATTTTTGGCACGCCTGCTGGGTTAGGTAAGGTTTTAGATAAAAACAGTCCTCCTTGGGATTTAAAGGCGTTTAAGGAGTTGATTAAGCGGCATATTAAGTTTTTAAGCTGCGAGAAAAAATATAATATTTGGTATGAAGTTTGGAGCGCGCCGGATTTAGAAGATTTTTTCTTAGGCAGAAAACAGGAATATCTTAATATGTATCGCGCAGTGGCCGAGTGCGTGCAGGAGCTGGAGGCTGAAACAAAAACGCATATATCTATCGGGGGACCGGGCTCAAGTTGTTGGTTTCAAAATCTCGAAGGCAATACAATTATTACTCCGGAAAGAAGCTTGATTTATGAATGGATAAAGTTTTGTTATGTGTATCATTTGCCGATAGACTTTATTAGTTGGCATAGTTATTCTACTAGCCCTAGCCGAGATCAAGATGCGACGACCTATAAAAAGAACCCCGCGAATTTAATCCGTGATTGGCTAACCTATTTTAATTTCCAGGGTAACACCCCGTTAATTATTGACGAGTGGAATTTTGACCGGGAGTTGAATCTTATTCCAGAGCGCGGAAAAAATTCGTATATTGCCTCTAGCTACATTCCTAGCCGCCTGAAGAATATGTTTAATTTAGGGATAGATTATCAGGTATACTTTTGTTTGGAAGATTTTGATAATGAGAAAGAAGGTTTAATTAGGAATATGGGGGCTTTTTGGTTTGATCATGAGGCTTCAGAATATAAAGGCGGGCCGAAATCAAGCTATAGCGTATTTAGGATGCTCGGGCGGCTTGATGAGAATATGTTAACTGTTCCTATAAAAAATGAAGATGAATTTCTCGGTATGATTGCGACGAAGGCGCAAGACGAGTTGGTTCTATTGGTCTACAACTATATCGATCCCGAGATTGCCAGAAATTTTCTTTCGAAAAATATCGCATCTTTAAATGAAGGCCAAAGAAAGATTTTATTAAATTTTATTAAATCTTCTGGGCTGGTCAAGGTTTTAGCCAAAGGCGCCAATATCAGCGCTTTAAATTTGCGCAATCGCAAAGTAGAAAATTTACTCAAAAAAGCGCGTCAGCTTTCGGAACAGGCTTCGAAATTTAAAGAATCGCCGCGTATTTTTAATCTGAATATAAAGAATCTAAGAGGGAATTATGTTTATCAAAAATATAGCATTGATTCTTCCTGTGGCAATGATTGTGGCTTTACGCCCGAAGAAAAAGAAATAGAGATTAGTGATATTTATAAAGAAGAGTTATCGGTTAAGCCGTATTCAGTAACTTTAATTATATTTAAAAATAAACCTAAACCAGAACCTGTGGTGGTTGAGGTACAGGAAAAAGCGCTTGTTGCGCAAACGGAAAATATGATTTTAAGTAAATAATATGCCGGAAACCTTAATCGATAAATCTCGGCGAATCTATAGCGTATCCGAGGTTACCCAGGACATAAAATTAATTTTAGAAAATACCTTTGCCGAAGTTTGGATAGAAGGAGAGGTTTCTAATTTCAAAGCGGCCACATCAGGGCATTTTTATTTTTCTTTAAAAGATAAAGACGCGGTGTTGGCGGCGGCGATGTTTGCCAGAGCAAATAGCCAGTTAAGATTTAAACTTGAAGATGGGCAAAAGGTAATTTGTTTTGGTAAGATTGATGTTTATCCGCCTCGAGGCAACTATCAATTAATTGTTGAGCGTATTGAGCCTAAAGGCGTGGGCGCGCAACAGCTGGCCTTTGAGCAGTTAAAGAATAAGCTATTAAAAGAAGGCCTGTTTGAGGCCGCGCATAAAAAAGAGTTGCCGTTAATGCCCTTTACCGTGGGTATTGTTACATCTAGTGCCGGGGCTGCGGTGAGAGATATTTTACAGATTTTAAAGCGCGGTTGCCCTTGCGTCGATGTAGTAATTCGTTCTTGCCGCGTGCAAGGAGAGGGATCGGCTAAAGAAATCGCTTTGGCAATTGATGAGTTTAATGAATTTAAAAATGTCGATATGATAATTATTAGCCGCGGAGGAGGGAGCGTTGAAGACCTCTGGGCGTTTAATGAAGAAGTGGTGGCGCGCAGTATTTATAAATCTGCCATACCTACGGTTTCCGCAGTCGGGCATCAGATCAATGTTACGATTTCAGATTTAGTGGCGGACGTATTTGTGGAAACCCCGTCAGCAGCAGCAAAAATTATTGTGGATAAGAAAAATGCACTGCTTGCCCAGATCGATGCGGCCAAACATGATATGCAATTTGAAGTTTCTGAAATAATTAACCACCTGCACCACAATTTAGTGGCGCTAAGAAACACGCTGAAGAGCCCGTTAGATCGTTTATTAGAAAAACAACAGCAACTAGATGAATTAACCGCGAGTGTCCATAATAATATGCGCCAACATTTAAATATTGTCTACGAACGTTCTAACTCTTACATTAAAAGACTAGGCGCGCTAAGTCCACTGGCGGTTTTAGCGCGCGGATATAGCTTAAGCATGCGTGTTTTAGATTCCGAAATTATTAAAGACGCCGCCGAGATTAAAGTCGGCGACCAGCTAAAAACTATTTTAAATAAAGGCGCCTATATAAGCGCTGTCCAGGAGGTAATAAAAGATGGCGATACAAAAGCAAAATTTTGAAGAGGATTTAAAAAAGCTGCAAAAAATTGTCGAAGAGCTTTCCGGCGGAAAACTCACTCTGGGGGAATCGCTTAAAAAATACGAAGAAGGGGTTAAGCTTGCGCAATCCTGCGCCGCTACTTTAAATGACGCCCAGCGTAAAGTAGAATTATTAATGAAAAAAGACGGAAAATTTTCACTCGATAAATTTGAGGACGAAAAAGAAGAATAAATGCTTTTAGATAAAATAAATTCCCCGCAGGACTTAAGAAAATTTACTCTTGAGCAACTCACTCTTCTAGCCGCAGAAATTAGAGAGCGGATGGTGGAGGTCGTGGCTTCTAATGGGGGGCATCTTGCTTCCAGTCTAGGCGCCGTCGATTTAGCCATCGCGCTACACTATTGTTTAGATACGCCTAAAGATAAAATTATCTGGGATGTCGGGCATCAGGCTTACGCGCATAAAATTATTACCGGCCGCAATAAAAATTTCTCTTCTTTACGTCAATATCAAGGCTTAAGTGGATTTCCTTCTAAAGATGAATCGGTGTATGACCCGTTTACTACCGGGCATAGCTCAAGCGCGGTGTCGCTGGCTTTTGGTTTAGCTTGCGCGCGGGATTATTTGCCTAGGCAAGAGCGTTTTCGGGTAGCGGCAGTTATCGGCGATGGTTCTTTAAGCGGAGGCTTGTGTTTCGAAGGGCTTAATAATGTTGGCCATCATAAAAAAGATATCCTTGTAGTTTTAAATACTAATGAGTTAAGCATTGCCCCGAATGTAGGGGCAATCAGTAACTATTTAAATAAAATAATTTCACTTCCGATATATAATCGTTTCCGCGATTCTCTCGAGCGTTTCGCGGCAACCCGCCTGCCTAAAGGTAACCGCGTAGTTAAGCTGATGAATAGATTTGAAGAAAGCCTGAAAGGGTTATTTATACCGGGGATGCTTTTTGAAGAATTAGGCTTTCGTTATTTTGGCCCTATCGACGGGCACAATATTAATACGCTTATTCATACTATAAAAAATATAACTAGCACTCCGGGGCCGCGCCTGTTGCACGTGGTTACAAAAAAAGGCAAGGGTTATTTACCGGCAGAAGTAGATCCGGTAAGGTTTCATGGCTTGGGGCCATTTGATGTTAATGATGGCTCTTCCTTAACTAAAGGGTGTTCGCTTCCCGCTACTTACACGGAAGTTTTTGGTAAAAAATTAGTTGAGCTGGGGGGCAAAGATCAAAAAATAATTGCCGTGACGGCAGCGATGCCGGAAGGAACAGGTTTAGATAAATTTCATGATGCTTACCCAGAAAGACTTTTCGATTGTGGCATTGCCGAAGGCCACGCAGTATGTTTTGCCTCGGGGCTAGCGCGCCAGGGCTTGAAACCTGTGGTAGCAATTTATTCTACATTTTTACAGCGTGCCTATGATCAGATTATCGAGGATGTGGCCTTACAAGACACGGCGGTGGTGTTTGCGGTCGATCGCGCGGGAATTGTGGGCGAGGACGGAGTAACGCATCAGGGGATATTCGATATTAGTTTTTTAAGGAGCGTGCCAAATTTGAATATCATGGCGCCATCTTCTGCGGCAGAGTTAGAGATGATGTTAGAATTTGCTTTATTGTTGGGTAAGCCGGTTGCGATTAGGTATCCCAGAGGTAAAGCATTAATTGACCAAAGAACTAAAGCCCCCGTTGAGCTGGGTAAGGCGGAAATATTAAAAGAGGGAAACGATTTTGTGGTTATTGCTTTAGGCAGCATGGTTGCCCCGGCGCAAGAAGCGTTAGATTTATTAGCTAAGGAAAATTTACACGGCACTTTAATTAATGCTAGATTTGTTAAGCCTTTAGATAAGGAATTATTTGATACTTTTAGCGCAAAATCAAAACATATATTTACGATAGAAGAGGGGATTCTTGACGCAGGTTTTGGCAGTGCCGTAGCGGAAAGTCTAAATAGGCCTGTGACAAGAATCGGGCTTCCTTGCGCATTTATTTCACATGGCAAGAGAGATCTTTTATTGGAAAAATATGGGTTAACACCTCAAGGAATATTTGATAAAATAAAGGCAACGATATAACTTCATGTCATTCTGAACCCCGCCAGAGGCGGGGTGAAGAATCTGTTTAGAAGATAGATTCTTCGTCGCCCTTTACCGCAGGCGGTGCGGGCTCCTCAGAATGACAATATAGACGTAAGATATAGTATAAATGATATAATTTAGCAATATAATTAAAAAATGACAAAAGTTAAAATTAATCAGGAAAGATGCAAGGGTTGCCTTTTATGCTTAAGTGTTTGCCCTAAGAAGTCTCTTACGGTCGAACAAAAGTTAAGTCGCCGGGGCGTAAAAGCGGCTAAATTTAAAGATGGCGCCCAGTGTATTGGTTGTGCCATGTGTGCCGTGATTTGTCCGGATGCCTGCATCGAAATAATAGAGCTATGAAAAAAGAAAAAATTTTAATGACCGGGAATGAAGCGATTGCCGAGGGGGCAATTCAAGCTGGTTGCCGTTTTTATGCCGGCTACCCGATTACTCCACAGAATGAAATACCCAGCTTTATGTCTACGCATATGCCGGACAGTGGAGGCGTTTTTATTCAGGCCGAGTCAGAGCTTGCCGCAATAAATATGGTTTATGGCGCGGCAGCTACTGGGGTGCGGGCGATGACCTCATCTTCTAGCCCTGGCATTAGCCTTAAGCAAGAGGGGATTTCTTATCTTGCGGGAGCCGAGCTTCCGGCGGTGATTGTAAATATTATGCGCGCAGGGCCAGGGCTGGGTAATATCTGGCCTTCGCAGGCAGATTATTTTCAGGCGACCCGTGGTGGCGGCCACGGTGATTATCATTGTATCGTTATCGCGCCTGCGTCAGTACAGGAGGCATATGATTTTATGTATCTGGGATTTGATTTAGCGGATAAATACCGTAACCCGGTAATGATTTTAGGCGACGGGACATTAGGGCAGATGATGGAGCCGTTAGAAATTAAACAGCCAAAAATAAAAAATTACGCTAAGCCTTGGGCAGTGACTGGTTGTAAAAATAGGCCGCGCAATATTGTAAAATCCTTCCATTTAAAAGAAGGGGATCTTGAGACATTAAATTTATCCTTACAGAAAAAATACAAACTGATTCAGGAAAAAGAAGAGCGTTATGAGGGGCTATATTTAGATGATGCGAAAATTATTTTAGTGGCTTACGGCACAATGGCGCGCATTGCCAAAAGCGCAATGCACAAATTAAGGGCGAAAGGAAAAAAAGTGGGCTTAATCCGGCCGATTAGTTTATGGCCGTTTCCTAAGAAAATTTTTCAAGAAATCGTAAGCCATAAACAATCAGCTAAATTTTTAGTAGCCGAGATGTCTTATGGCCAGATGGTAGAGGATGTGCAGTTAGCGGTAAATGGTAAGGCAAAAATAGATTTCTTAGGCCGTTCAGGCGGCGGAGTTCCTTCGGAAGAAGATATTATAAGGTTAATCAAATGAAAAAAATATATTCTCGTCCCCAATCTCTACGCGATGTTGTAAACCACTATTGCCCGGGTTGCGGCCATGGCATAGCGCACCGACTAGTGGCAGAAGTAGTGGATGAATTAGGTATTCGGGAAAAAGTTATTGGGGTTACTCCTATAGGCTGCGCAGTTGTGGCTTATGATTATTGGGACTTTGATTGTTCGGAGGCTTCCCACGGTAGGGCTATGGCGGTAGCAACTGCGATTAAAAGAGTGCGCCCGCAAAATATTGTTTTTACTTATCAGGGCGACGGAGATTTGGCGGCGATTGGGACTAATGAAACGATTCACGCGGCTAACCGCGGAGAAAATATTACGGGTATATTTATTAATAACGCTATCTATGGCATGACGGGCGGGCAGATGGCTCCGACAACGCTGGCCGGACAAAAAACAGCGACTTGCCCTCGCGGACGGGATATTAAATTACAGGGCTATCCTTTAAAAATATCGGAGATTTTAGCGGGATTACCAGCAGTTAAATATGTTGAGCGCGTGGCTTTTGATTCACCCCAAGGAGTTATTAAAACCAAAAGAGCGATCAAGCAAGCATTTCAAAATCAAATTGAGGGAATAGGATTTTCATTAGTCGAGATGTTATCGCCTTGCCCGACTTATTGGGGGATGTCACCAGAAGATTCTTTAAAGTGGGTAAGGGATGTGATGAGCAAGGAATTTCCTTTAGGCAGGATTAAATGACAGAAAAAATTATTATTGCCGGCGCTGGCGGCCAGGGGATTATGTTGTTAGGAAAAATCTTGGCGGAAAGCGCTATGCGCGAAAATAAACATGTGACTTGGCTGCCTTCTTATGGGGCAGAGGTGCGTGGTGGAACGGCACATTGCATGGTAGTTATTTCGGATGAGGAAATTGGTTCTCCCTATGTAACCGAGGCAGATGCCTTAATTGTTTTGAACGAACCGTCGTTAGAAAGATTTAAAAAGCGCATTGCTAAATTCGGACTGCTTATTGCAAACAGCTCATTAATCGAAAATAAAACAATCGTTCCAGGGATATATCGGCCTTTTACAGATATCGCGGAAAACTTAGGCAATATTCGGATTGCCAATATGGTGGCTTTGGGTTGCTTCTTGGCGCATAAAAAAATCGTTGCTGCGAAAAGCGTGGTGGAAGCTATTGGAGAAATGGCTCCCAGCGGTAAGAAGCATCTTGTAGAAATAAATATTAAAGCATTAGAAGAAGGGATGAAATTAAAATGATCAGGGTTCGTTTTGCTCCTTCACCGACGGGAAATTTACATATTGGCGGCGGCCGCACAGCTTTATTCAATTGGATTTATGCCCGGGCAACCGGCGGAAAATTTATTTTAAGGATTGAGGATACCGATCAGGCGCGCTCAAAGCCTGAATTCTTGGAAGAAATTTTATTTAGTTTAAATTGGCTGGGGTTTAAGTGGGACGAATTATATCATCAAAGCGAGAGATTTGATATTTACCGGGGAGAGGCGCAGAAATTATTAAAAGAAGGCAAAGCTTATATTGAGGAAAAAGAGGGCAAGCAAGCGATTATTTATAAAGTTAATTCGCGTACTATTGAAGTTAATGATTTAATCCGCGGCAAAATTGAATTTCAAGCCGAAAATATCAAGGATCAGGTGTTGATGAAATCCGATGGCACCCCGACCTATAATTTTGCCTGCGTGGTAGATGATGCGGCAATGAATATCACTCATGTTATCCGCGGGGATGATCATATTTCTAATACGCCAAAGCAAATTATGCTTTATGAAGCCCTAGGATTTAAAATTCCGGAATTCGCGCATTTGCCTTTAATCATGGGCAAGGAAGGTGGCCGGCTTTCCAAACGCACCGGGGCAACCGCAATTTCGGAATACCGTAATATGGGATTTTTACCGGAGGCGCTAGTAAATTATTTACTGCTGTTAGGCTGGGCGCCGGGTGAAAACCGGGAAGTGATCGATATTAATGAAGCAATCAAGCTTTTTGATATTAAACACGTCAATAAAACCGCGGCGATTCTAGATATGGATAAGCTTAATTGGATGAATAATCAATATTTAAAAAATAAAAACCCGGAAGTTTTGGCAGATGAAGTTATTCCGATGCTTATAGCCAAAGGTTGCATAGAAAAGGATAATTTTGATAGGAATTATATAGTTTCTCTGTTAAAATTATTTCAAGCTCGGCTGACTACTTTAAATGATTTTCCGGATTGGGCAGATTTTTTCTTTGTGCAGGATGTTGTGATTGAGCCTAAAGCTGGGGAGAAATATCTAAATAAAGATTTAGCGCGCGAATTTAAATTATTCCTTGAACGGCTCGACGGACTAAAAGATTTTACCGTTGAA
>ORJL010752998.1_pt1 | contig 21524 bp, 18 predicted proteins | sample 1779941 | NCBI WGS metagenome assembly ORJL01 (sample SAMEA104232317, study PRJEB22302) | groundwater metagenome | biome: forest; feature: aquifer; material: groundwater | place: USA | collected 2011-08-07 | depth 5.8 m
CTGGTCGAGCGCGACGGGATTCGCGCCGCCATGAATGCGAGCCATGACCGTTCCTACCCGGAGCACCTGCGCGCACTGGATCGGGAACGTTTTCAGCGCTACCAATCGCGTTGGGTTTGCAATACACCCGCCTCGTTTACGGCCTCGGCCCGCATGATGAGTGCAGTCGATCTGACGCCCGAATACGCGAAGATTCAGGCGCCGACGCTGGTCATAGGCGCGAGGCACGATACGCAGCGGCCTCCGGAGAAGGCGCAGCAGGTGGCCAATGCCATCCGCGGCGCGAAGTATGTGCTGGCCGATACCGGGCACTTCATGAACGTGGAGACACCGCAATTATTCGTGGATACGGTGCTGCCCTTTTTTCAAATAGCCGCGCGGAATGATGTTGCGGTTGTTACCGGACTCCCGCGGCAGCCGATCTCAGCAGTTTCCCTCCCAGCGCGCCGGTATGCTCGCCATTCCTGAATGCTACTTTGCCGGCAATTATTGTTGCCATGATGCCGGCCGACTTCTGCTTGAGTCTGCGCGCTCCTGTGGGAAGGTCATGCTCGATAGTCGGGATCTGCGGCGCAATCGTCGCGGGATCGAATACGTTGAGATCCGCGATGCAGCCCTGACGCAATAAGCCGCGATCGATGAACCCCCAGGCCATCGCCGGCGCGAGGGTGATCATCCTCACGCCTTCTTCAAGCGAGAACGCTTGGCGCTCGCGCACCCATTAGGCAAGCAGGTGCGTGTGGATGGAAGAGTCCATGATCAGGCTTACATGCGCGCCTGAATCGGAGAACGTCATGACCGTTCGGGGATGCCGCAAGGTCGCGAGCGCCTCCGCCTCGCTCTTCGGCACTGTCGCCATATCGAACTGCATGAAGAGCTGATTGAAGTTGCTCTCCAGGGCGAGGTCCATCATGACCTCCACCGGGTCCAGATTGCGCTGCGCCGCCAATTCGGCGACGGTGGGATTGCGCGAGACGGCGCTGTACACGACGTACATGTTTTCGTATTGAGGCTTGCGCGGCTCGCCACCCCCGGTTCGATAGACGCCGCGCTTCGTGGCGTCGACCAGGCGTTTGCGCTGTTCCGGATTGCTGAAAGCCTTACGCTGTTCCTCGATCGGCAGGGCGCGGATGCGCGCCCATTCGGGAAAGTCATCGAACTGCAAGCGCCCCTTGAACGACAACACGTGGGAAATGCCGCGGGTATGCGTCTGTCCGAACATGCGGCCGCCAGCCTCAGCGGTGGTATCCAGAAGCTTCAAGGCGTCCTGTGTACCGTGGCTTCCAGCCGGTAATCCAAAGGTGATGGGAACCCCGCTCTTCACCGCGAGGTCGCGCAACCTGTCATTGACGACCTTCCGCACGTTCGGGTCCGGCGACCGGGATTCTCTTTCCCGCGCATACTCGAATATGCCGTGCCCCGTTTTCCCCATGAGGCATACCAGCTGGGAGAGCTCCTCCCAGGAAGCGTGATTCGATGCGACGGGCCGGTTATCTGGCTCCGGCAGCTTGTGGCCCGTCGAAAGAGAGCTGGTGAAGCCTATTGCGCCCGCGTCGAGTGCGTCGAGCAACTCATGCTCCATCGCTCCGAGATCGTCGTGGGACGCGTGCTGCTCGAAAGCGCGCGGCCCCATGACATGAGTCCGCAGCGCGGAGTGTCCGATATTTGCGGCGTAGTTGATCGCCTTCGGCAGCTTGTCGACTACGTCCATGTACTCCCTGAAGGTAGTCCAGCTCCAGCGAACCGCAGCCCCGATCGCGTCGGCAGAGATGTCCTCCGCCCGAATTATGTTGCTGAGGATCATTTCGCTCTGCTCGGCGGAACCCGGTGCGAGCGTGAATCCGCAGTTTCCCATTACAGCGGTCGTGACACCGTGCCAGCATGAGCAGCTTCCCAATGGGTCCCAGAACACCTGGGCGTCCATGTGGGTGTGCCCATCGATGAATCCCGGCGAGACGACCTGGCCTGTGGCATCGATTTCTTCTTTTCCCTTTTCACCGATCCGGCCGATTGCCGCAATTCGATCGCCGTTCACGCCCACGTCCGCCCGATATTTCGGCAGTCCTGTGCCGTCGACTACCGTGCCGTTACGGATCACTAGATCGTACATTTGGCTTCCTCCCAGGATTGAATCACCAGCTGCTCGCGGGAATCCGGTTTGTATTTTCCCGTCCGAATGCAGACTATCACACGAGGCCCGCTATTTGCATATCACCGGAGGTTGCGCCATTATCGTCGGCCGGCCGATATTGAATATAATGGGTTGGACAAAGCATGGAGAAACACGATGCCTAAGCTTATCCCGGTAGCCGATGAATTGAGCAAACCGTTTTGGGATGCGATCAACGCCAAGCGCTTGGTCTTGCAGCACTGCGGCGCTTGCGACAAGCTGCAGTATCCGCCGCAAAAGACCTGCCAGGTCTGCGGGTCAGATGCCAAGCTTGTATGGAAAGAGGTGAGTGGCAAGGGCCACATCGCGACGTATATCGTCATCGAGGATGGCCGGCTCAACCGGCGCATGCCCGACCAGCCGTATAACCTGGCGATGGTGACGCTCGACGAGGATCCGAGCGTCAATTTCTACTCCAACCTACCCGGCACCCCGCCCTACAAGGTTCCGGTGGGCGCTCCGGTCGAAGTCACATTTGAGCAGGTGGCGCCGAGTCAGTTGATCCACGAATGGCGCGTAAAGTGAGGATGACGAATGGCTACTCCAAGTAATTACGCCTGGCGCAGAGACAAAGACGGTCAGGGAGTCTGGGAGCATCGAGGCAAAGTCGCTGTAGCCGGCTACGGGCATTCGCCGGTCGATCGGCGTTGGGATGGCGTCTCGATGGACAAGACGCTCGGCGCCTACTCCATCCTCGCTTGCCAGAAGGCGATGGACGACGCCGGCGTCACGGCGGACCAGATCGATGGCGTGATTTGCTGCGACAGCCACATCGCCGGCCCCAGCGGCGGTTCGGCATCGAAGTGGGCGCCGCGGCCTTACTTCGCCACGCCCTACGACTCCGAGTTGGGACTCACGCTGGTGAACGCGGAGTGGCTCATCAAAACGATGCGCCTGTCCAACGTGAAGTTCGCCCCTACCGGCGTGCCCACCATCGGTGAAATGATCGGCATGGCCGCGCAGGCCGTCGGCGATGGACTATGCACGACGTGCCTCGTGATCTACCCCTGCGGCAACCTCGAAGGGCGGTATCGTCGTGGCGGCGAAAATGCCGAAGACTACGCGCGCGGCGCGCGCCAGTGGACGGTGCCGTGGGGCAATCACGGGGGGAACGACTTCATCAACACGTTTCCCCACAATCAGTACTGCCTCAAATACGGCGGCAAGCACGATGATCTCGCTCCCTTCGTGATCAATCAGCAAAAGAACGGCATGCTGACACCGTGGGGTTTCAACGCCACCCACGGGATCGAGCCAATCACCGTGGAAGATTACGTGACCTCGCGCTACATCCTGAATCCGCTGCGGATCTGGGACTGCGATCGTCCGGTGCAGGCATCAACCGCGTACCTCTTCACCACCGCCGACCGCGCGCGCGACATGCGCCAGAAGCCGGTGTACGTGCTCAACCATTCGCAGCACAACTTCAAGCAGCCCAGCACGCAGGCGGACCTGGATGTAATCGAAATGTGGACCGACCGCGCGGCCAAGCGGATGTACGAGGGCGCGGGGCTCGGCCCGAAGGACGTCGATATCCTCAACCCTTACGACGGATACGCCGTCATGACCCAGTTTTACCTCGAGGCTTTCCAGTGGCACGGTGTGAAGCGCGGCGATGCCTTCGCGTTTTACGCCGGCGATATCAGTGTCAAGGGACCGCAGCCGTGGGCAGCGCTGCGTCATGAGCGCGATCGAGCTTTGCCGCACCATCGCGCTCGGCGGACACATCGAGCAGTGTGCGGCCTGTGGTCACCAGCGCATCGCCTTCAATAGTTGCCGCAATCGGCACTGTCCGAAGTGCCAGTCCCTGGTGCGCGCGCAATGGCTGGAAGATCGTCGGGCCGAGCTCATTCCCGCTGACTATTTCCACGTGGTGTTTACGATGCCCGAGGAGATTGCAGCGATCGCCTACCAGAACAAGGCCGTGGTCTACGGCCTTCTGTTTCACGCCACCGCCGAGACCTTGCGCACGATCGCTGCCGATCCCAAACACCTGGGCGCCGAAATTGGCTTCATCGCCATTTTGCATACCTGGGGCCAGAATCTGCTGCATCACCCGCATCTGCATTGTGTGGTCCCGGGCGGCGGCCTGAGTGCCGACGGCGAGCGCTGGGTGTCCTGCCGTCCGGGTTTCTTCCTGCCGGTGCGCGTGCTCTCGCGGCTCTTTCGCCGGCTGTTTCTGGCGCAGTTGCAAGGCGCCTTTGATGCCGGGCGCCTACGCTTCTTCAACGCGCTTGAACCGCTTCAGCTTCCCGGTGCCTTCGCCCGGTATCTGGCTCCCGCACGACAAGCCGAGTGGGTGGTTTACGCCAAGCCACCGTTTGGCGGACCCCAGCACGTGCTCGAGTATCTCGGTCGCTACATGCATCGGGTTGCTATCTCCAACCATCGTCTGATCGACTTCGTTGATGGCAAGGTCAGCTTTCGGTGGAACGATTACCGCCACGACTCGCGCCAGAAGGTGATGCACCTGGATGCGCAGGAATTCATCCGACGCTTCCTGTTACATGTTCTTCCGAATGGGTTTCAACGCATTCGCCATTACGGCTTCCTGGCCAACCGCCACCGCGCGGTCAAACTTGCCCGCTGCCGCCAGTTGCTCGCCGAACCCGCCCCCGCCGTCAAACTCCCCGATGCGTCTCTGGACTACCGCGACCGCTATGAGCAGCTCACCGGCAAATCGCTGCGTGACTGTCCCAAGTGCGGCCATGGTCACATGGTTTGCATCGAAACCTTCCTGCCGGGCGCCCTGCCACGTGCACCGCCGCGCGATCGTTCATGAACTCCAACGCACCATCGCTGCTGAATGCTTCCCGAATTTCCTCGCGGAACGGTGGCCTTCCTTTCATCGCGAGTAGTGCATTCCAACGCAATGCCTTCTTGCCATCGCTGGATTGCCCTTCAAACCGCACGCCGCAGCCGCCCAAAACCCGACAGCCGGCCAGCAAATCAACGCTCCGGCTTCATCTACTCGCTTCTCGCCTCCGTCAGCCGCGCCCTTCGACGATATCGCTTTGATTCAATCCCCATAGCGCCACCGTCAGCGCGTTGGTTTAGTCCAACAGGATTTTTAGCCTACCGGTCGCGGTGGTGGCGCCACGGCGCTTATCGAACTCGGTGCCCCGCGACCGCCAGGCTAAAAACCCTCTGCATTATGTAAAGCTTTGCATAACGACCCTGAGCTGACGGTCGATTTCCTCTGAAGCGGCCGTTGCCGGATGGGGCTTGCACCCGCTCCCGCTGGAAGCGTCGCCAATCCCACGGCGGCTCAGGACAACACGCTACGCGCTTTTCCCACTCTACGTTCAATTTGAACGATTCAGGCCTTCTCCTCGTTGGTCTGCACGTGCATCCTCAAGGGTATTGACGAGTTCAACGCCTCCCCGGTTGTTTTCCGTTGGAACAAGTTTGACCTGGGGGACGCTTAATGTGTATTTGTTTTAACGGAACGAACTGCTATGGAAATATTTTTGTAAAGGAAAAGTCTGATTCCCTACTTGGTATTGGGGTATACCCGCACAATGCAATGATTCGATAGCGGTATCGCCTCTAATTCAGCAGACTTTGACTTAAGTCAAACTGTCTCCTGGTAAGTGACCCAATATGTTTTTCGCGCCTTGCCGCGCTGATTTATTTGCCACCGCACGGGGTTAATACGTCGAAGGAGGTCGATATGTTTCAAGAAGCATTGGATCGTCTCTATGGCATCTGTGACGTAGTAATGAAGGGCGGAGTCGCTATTAGATAAGGCACATTCACGCTAAACAAAAGAGAGGGAAAACATATGATGCTCAAAAGTCTTGCTTACTACGGCGCCACCGTCAGTAACCTAGAAGAATCTGTCGCCTTCTACCGGGATGTTCTTCATATGAAGGTCCAGAGCACATATGAGGAATCAGGCAAAGCCCTTGAAGAAGCAACCGGATTTCCCGGGGTGCACATAAAAGAAGCTATCTTGAGCTTTGAGGGTTTTGATAATCGCCGTATAAAGCTTATCGAGTACATATCCCCCAAGGGAAAACAGACCTTTGATCTTAAGTTCAACGATGTTGGCAGTGCTCATCCGACTTTACCTCCGATAGGCGGTAAACTCGAGGAAGCATATGATATGTTGCGCGCCAACGGCGTCAAATTCCTCGGCCCGCGAATAGCACGCCCAGCGGAAGAATTCCCGCAGAGAGGCATGGCATTCGTAATTGACCCTGACGGCCTCCTGCTAGAGCTATATAACGGTGAGTATCATCTCGGTCATTGTGTTAGCGACAGAGATAAACTCATGTATTTCTACGGATATGTCCTCGGCCTATTGCCGTACAGGATTTCTCACCGCACAAGCAAAGAAATAGAAGTGGGGCTACAGGTACCCGGGGGACAAACCATGGTGGCATTCATGGTTATAGAACCAAATCAGGCGGTCGAGTTTTATTCTTTTCCAGTTGCAAAAGGTAAGCAGCAATATGAACTCAAACTCTGCGACGTTGGTTCCACTCATGTAGCCTTTAATGTGGATGACATTGAGCAGGCCTATGCACAGATCAAGGCCAAGGGCGCCAAATTTATATCAAAGCCGGTACATCGGGCAGAAAAGCCAGAGGCTACCATGGTCTACATAATTGACCCCGATGGTTACGTGTTGGAATTGCGCCAGGAACAATAGCTGATAGCAAGAGTCGAAATTAAGCTGAATTTGCAGTCGCTGGTACATAAAGCACGAGTATGACCCGTAGCTTTATTTCAATATCAACCAGGAGGAGATAGTACCGATGAAGACAACACTCCCATTGCTATTACTGGCGCTCGCCGCAGCCTTCCCGTCTGCCCAAGCTCAGACCGGAAAATGGCCCGACAAGCCGGTGCGTGTCGTTTTGCCATTCCCGCCTGGCGGCAGCACCGACGTCGTGGGGCGCCTCATTGCCGCGCGACTGTCCCAGGAGTTGGACCAGCAGTTCATTATCGACAATCGTGCCGGTGCCTCCGGCATTATCGGCACCGAGTTGGTGGTGCGCGCCAACCCGGATGGCTACACGTTACTGGTGGCGCCGTCTACCTATGGCGCTAACGCGGCCCTCTACAAGCTGCCGTACGACCCGATCAAGGATATCGCGACGGTCACGCGGCTCGCGACCTCCTCATTCATACTCGCCGTGCACCCGTCAGTGAAGGCGACGAATCTGAAGGAGTTCATCGAGCTTGCGCGCGCGCAACCAGGCGCGCTCAATTTCGGCTCGCCCGGCACCGGGAGTACCGGCCATCTTGCCGCTGAACTCTTTCGGCAGATGACCAAGACCAACATGGTTCACGTTGCGTACAAGGGCGAGGGCCCAGCAATTATTGACCTGATTAGCGGGCAGATTCAGTTGTACTTCGGCGGGCCGCTGGCGATGGTGCCGCAGATCAAGGCGGGCAAGTTGCGAGGGCTTGCCGTCACGTCCGAGCAGCGCTTCGCCGTGATGCCCGATCTGCCCGCGATCACCGAACAGGTTCCCGGCTATTCGGTGATCATCTGGTATGGCATGTGGGCTCCGTTGGGAACGCCCAAGGACGTCGTCTTGCAGCTCAATCAGACGATCGCGCGCATTCTCAAGAGGCCCGACGTGCAGGAGCGGCTGCGTGCCGACGGCATACAGGACGGCCACACCACGCCCGAGGAGTTTTCAAACTTTATTGGTCGGGAAATTGCCAAGTGGGCGGAAGTGGTCAAGGCCGGCAACATCAAGGTCGAATGACGCCAGTCGTAGCCGTGTTGGCACACATCAAAGCAGCCCACGCTGCCAGCAAAGGCGAATGCGGCGGGCCCAGAATCTGAAAAGAACTGCTGGCCAGGGGCGTGCGGGTCGGGAAAGACTGTATCCGGAAACTCATGCAATCGCACGGCATTAGAGTCAGGCGCAGCAAACCGAGCCGCGTGCGATAGCCAAGCGTGAATGAGGTTGGATTTATGAATCTGTCGGAGAAGGCAGCAGCCCTATTGGAGCAGAGTGTCAATGCGGTTGTGGCGACGATTAAGCAAGACGGTTCAGCGCAACTGACGCCCGTGTGGTTTCACTGGGACGGTGAGGTGATTCGTTTCTCCATAACCAAAGATCGCGTCAAGTACTCCCACCTTCGTCGAGACCCTCGAATCGCCATTTGCATTGATTCAGGTCGGAGTCGGGACGTGGGTTATGTGACCATCTATGGTGAGGCTGAACTGAATGATCGACCCGAGGAAATCCTCGAGCCGATTCGTCGCATACGACGCAGATACCAGGGAGAAGAGAGGGCAGCGCAAACTACCGTAGATGAGTTATGTGCCGCCCAGCGAGTGCTTGTCTCAGTGAGACCTCAGCGAATCGTCCCGTGAAAGTCTCTTGACTTCGTCCCATGGGCCCGTAGACGAAGGCTCCGGCATAGCGGAGATTGTGCAAGATCGCAACGACGTGGCAATGATCCACTGACCTCAGTGCATGCGCTATGCGGGGCGCTTGGAGATACTCGGCACCGAAGGCGGGATCATACGTCCCAGCGCAATACTTGTGAGCGCTGAATCAGCGCGAAACTGTCGCCAGCGCCCAGTCGCGCGAAAAGGGCAGAATTGAATTTGCTATCTCTATCGACCAGAACCAGAAGGAGTTTCGTTATGCTGACTGCACAACTCGCATCCTTTGTCGTTAACACCCGTGAATGCGATTTACCGCCGGACGTTCTCGACGGTACGCGCGACGCACTCGTCGATACGCTCGGTTGCGCGCTCGCCGGTAGCCTAGACGAAGCCTCCGAGATCGCGCAGCGCTGGGTGCGCGAAACGGGGGCGCGCGCGCAGGCGACCGTGGTCGGGACGCAACTCTCGACTTCGCCCGCCGAGGCGGCTTTCGCCAACGGCCTTGCGGCGCACGCGCTGGATTTCGATGATTCGCTGGCCACGCAGCGCGGGCATCCGACAGCGCCGATGCTAGGCGCGGGTCTTGCCGTCGGCGAAGCCGCGGGCGTAACGGGTAAGGCCGTGCTCGCGGCGATGGCGATCGGCCTTGAAGTCGCCGGCAAAATTGGCCCTGCGCTGGGTACAGGGCATTATATGAAAGGCTGGCACAACACCGCCACAGTGGGTGTGTTTTCCGCGACGGCGGTTGCTGCGCGCCTGTGGGGACTCAGCGTCGAACAACTGCAAACGGCATGGGGCATCGCCGCTTCGGAGACCTCGGGGCTAATTCGCAATTTCGGCACCATGACCAAGCCGTTTCACGCGGGCCACGCTGCGCGCAACGCGATAATAGCGGCGTGGATGGCGAAGAACGGCTTTACCGCCGACACGCGAATCTTCGATGGCAAAGACAGCTTCTTCAGCACTTACGCTAGCGAAGACGGCGTGAGTCTGGAACAGATGCTGCCCAAGCTCGGCAACCCATGGGAGATGCGCACGCCCGGCATTTACGTCAAGCGCTGGCCGTGCTGCTATTGTAACCACCGGCCGGTGGGCGGCATGTTTGAATTGATCAAGCAGCACAACATCCGCGTCGACGAAGTGACCAAGGTGCGCATCGGCTTTTTGCCGGGCGCGGATACGCCGCTGATTCATACCGACCCGCACACCGGGCTCGAAGGCAAGTTCAGCATGGAATACAACGCGGCCGCAGTGCTCCTCGATGGCAAGCTCACGATGGAAACCTTTACCGACGCCATGGTGCAGCGCCCGGCGATACGCGCGCTGATGCCCACAGTTGAGCGTTTTCGCATTCCCGACAGCAAAATCTATACCGGCGTCACTGGTTACAGCGACATCGAAATCGTCACCACGCGTGGCGCCTTTAAGCTCCGCATCGACCGCGTGCCGGGCTCGCGGCAATGGCCGATGACGCCGGCCGACTGCATGGAGAAGTTTCTCGATTGTGCGGGGCGCGTGCTGGGCAGCGCAGGCGCGAATAAGCTGTTCGATACGGCGGAGCACTGTGGGCAGTTGGCTCGCGTTGCCGAACTTACACGTGCGACCGTGCCCGCACAAACGCGGCAGGCCGCGGCGCAAGTGAAAGCAACGATATAAGTGAATTCTCTCAGGATTCGCGCTATCTTGACCCACGGCAAATTTGTTCTCCCCGTTCTGTCCAGGAATTCGACCGGTCCCGCTCACGCCCCCTTGCGGTAGTAGAAGTTGAGCATTCCACCCAGCTGCTGGCGGCGCTGGATGATCCCGTTATTGTCAACAGCGATCGGATGTCTCCTAACCAGTCTATTGCCTAGCCCCTGATGATTACGTTCCACGTGATAATGCTCCACGAATTCACACACCGCGCGACGCGGCGACGCTTGGCGCTTCTACTTTGACCATGGCGGCCAGGGCAATGGCCTCGAGATCCTCCCGTTGTCGGCGTGGGCTGCGCGTCCGGGCGATAGCGTTAGCTGTACCCGAGCCTGAAACCTACGCGATGATGCTCGCCGGCCTTGGCCTGATGGGCTTTGTTGCGCGCCGCAGGAAGCAAATAGAAACCGCTTGAACTCATTCAGCAATAATCACACAGACTCCGCTTTGGCGGGGTTTTTGTTAGCGGTTGGTTGGATGACTGCTTACAGGACGCGGTTATGAGATCTGAAGCAAGGATGCTGCTGGTGGTCCTGATGGGCTGTACGTCGGGTCACCCTGTGCTCGCGGCCTACCCGGAACGGCCAATCCGTATGATCGTGCCCTCCGCCGTCGGCGGACAGCCGGATACGAATTCGCGACTGGTCGCTGCCGAACTTGGCAAGCAAATCGGCCAACAGATCGTGGTGGACAATCGCCCAGGGGCAAGCAGTTCGATCGGTTTCGAGGCGGTAGCCAAGGCTCAGCCGGATGGCTATACGATTGGATATGGCGGGTTTCCGCTCGCCACCAATCCGAGCCTGCTCGCCAGAGTTCCGTACGATGTAAACAAGGATTTCCGGATGGTGATCCTGACGAACATCTCACCCAACGTCATCGCCATCACGCCAGCCCTGCCCGTGAATTCGGTATCAGAACTGATTGCTTACGCCAAGCGCAACCCAGACCAGTTGCTGTTCGGGTCCGCCGGCAGCGGCGGTACGATGCACCTCAGCATAGAGTTGTTCAAGCTCACGACAGGTACGCGAATGGTGCACGTGCCGTACAAAGGAATGCAGCAGGTAATCAGCGAGATCATCGGCGGCCGCCTTCAGCTCCTTTCCGACAACGTTACCTCCGTGCTGCCGCACGTCACGGCAGGCCGGTTGCGCGCACTTGGCGTGACGGGTCCGCGGCGCATTCCGCTCGCGCCCGAACGTTTCGCCGAGCACGTCAGAACGGAAACCGCGAAATGGACGGATGTGATCAAGCGCGCGGGGATCAAAGGTGACTATTGACACCGCGCAGACCGCATACACCGTACCGGCGGCGCAACATAAGCGGCTTTTCACCTTAGCGGGGGGATCGGTGGCGAATGTGAGTGGAGGAGGCAGGCATGAAACATGAAATCCGATTGTGCGCGGTTGCAGCGTGTTGCACGTTGGCTACGGGCACCGCGGCGGCTCAGGCACGCACCACGCCGGACGCGGCAGAGAAATACCCCTCGCGCCTGGTACGCTTGCAGGTTGGCTTTTCGGCGGGCGGAGCGGTTGATGTGTCGGCGCGCTTGATTGCGCAGCGTCTGACAGAGAGCTTCGGACTATCGTTCATCGTCGAAAATCGTCCCGGCGCCGACGGCATCGTGGCCAGCGACTTCGTCGCCAAAGCGCCGCCCGACGGCCACACGCTGGCATATATCAGCGCGGGTCACACCATGAATCCGGCGCTGCATCCGAAATCGCTGCCCTATCACCCGGTGCGCGATTTCGCGCCGGTGTCGATGATCGCGACGGGCGCGCAAACGCTGGTGGTGAATCCCGCGCTGCCGGTGCGCAGCGTCAGGGAGTTGGTGGCGCTGGCGCGGGCCAAGCCGGGGCAGATCAACTTCGCATCGTCCGGCGTGGGCGGCCCCATGCACTTGTCGGGCGAGCTGCTGAAAATCGTTGCGGGCATCGACATCGTTCACGTGCCCTACAAAGGCGGCGGGCCGGCATTGAATGATGTGATGGGCGGGCAGATCGAAATGACTTTCATCGGCGCGCCCGCCAGCATGCCGCACATTCGTTCAGGCCGCTTGCGCATACTCGCCGTCTCCACCGCCAAACGCGTCGCCGCGCTGCCCGAAGTGCCCACCGTGGCGGAAACGGGCTACCCCGGTTTCGACGTGGGCGCCTTATATGCGGTGCTCGCGCCGGCGGGCACGCCCGCAGCCATCGTCGGGCGCCTGAGCAGCGAACTGGCCAGGATAGTCGCTGTGCGTGACACAAAGGAGCGGCTCAACGGGCTCGGCCTTGAAACAGTGGGCAGCACGCCCGAACACCTCACGGCATTCATGACTGCCGATGTGGAAAAGTGGATCAAGCTGGTGCAGAAGATCGGGTTGAAGACGGATTGACGGTTGCGTTAGCTTGCGCCGGATGCAAATCCGCTTTGGGTTGACGCAAATGGCATGCCGCCCAATGGTCGGGAGCGACTTCGAGGAGCGGCGGCACCTCCCGCTTGCACTGCTCCGTCGCATAAAGACAGCGGGTATGGAAGTGGCAGCCCGGCGGCGGGTTGATCGGGCTGGGCACGTCGCCTTGCACCAACCGCTTCTGACGCTTGAGTCTGGGATTGGGAATCGGCACTGCCGCCAACAGCGCTTCGGTATAGGGATGCAACGGACTCGCGAATAGCGCCCGCTTCTCGGCATGCTCAACGATGCGCCCGAGATACATGACCGCGACCCGATGGCTGATGTGCTCCACGACGGCGAGATCGTGCGCGATGAACAAGTACGACAGATTCTTTTCCTCCTGCAGGTCCATCATGAGGTTGATCACCTGGGCCTGAATCGAGACATCCAGCGCCGACACCGGCTCGTCGCCGATGATGAGTTGCGGATCGAGCGCCAGGGCACGCGCGATGCCGATTCTCTGCCGTTGGCCGCCCGAGAACTGATGGGGCAGGCTGTTCATTTGAGACGCACGCAGGCCCACGCGGTCGAATAGCGCGGCGACTCTCTCCTGTCTCTCCTTGCTGCTGCCGAGCTGGTGAACGAGCAGCGGTTCGCCCACGATTTCTCCCGCGGACATACGCGGATTGAGCGACGAGAACGGATCCTGAAAGATGATTTGCGCCTGACGCCTGCAGATCCGCATCTCGGCCTTGGTCAACGCCAATATATCGCGCCCGAGTATCCGCACCTCGCCTGAGGTTGGCTCGATGAGGCGGATTACCGCCCGGGCGACCGTTGATTTTCCGCAGCCGCTTTCGCCAACCAGTCCCAGCGTTTGCCCACGCGCGATGGAGAAGCTCACGCCGTCGACGGCGTAAACGTGGCCAGTGATCGCGCGCAACACGCCTTTGCGAACCGGGAAATGCTTCTTCAGATCGCGCACCTCCAGGACCGGAACGCTGGCTGGGGATGCCGGGGATGCGACTGCGCCATCAGGCATGCCGAACTCCATCGAGCTGGTTCGAGTGCCAGCACGCGACGTTATGGCCCGGGCGCTTCGTTTCATACGGCGGGAATTCGTTGCGGCACACGTCACTCGCGAACGCGCATCGCGGCGCGAACGTGCAGCCCTTCGGCAGATTGACCAAGGCGGGTACGATCCCCGGTATTTCCTTTAACCGGCTGCGCGCCGGCGCAAGACCTGACATCGCGGCAAGGTGCGGCACCGCGGCGAGCAGGCCCTGCGTATAGGGATGCAGCGGCGCCTCGAAGAGCTCAACCACGGCGGCTTCCTCCACCTTCTTGCCGCCGTACATGACGATAACCCGCTGCGCAGTTTCCGCCACCACGCCCAGGTCGTGGGTAATCAGGACGACCGCCGTGCCCAGCCGCTCCTGCAGTTCCAGGATAAGGTCGAGAATCTGCGCCTGTATCGTGACATCCAGCGCCGTAGTCGGCTCGTCCGCGAGCAACACGTGTGGATTGCAGGCCAGCGCCATCGCGGTCATCGCCCGCTGCCGCATCCCGCCGGAGAGCTGGTGAGGATATTCCCGCGCCCGCCGCGCTGCCTCGGGAATCTTCACCAGCTGGAGCATCTCCACCGCCTTCTCGAAGGCCTCGTGCCGCGATACGTTCTGGTGCAGCATCACCGCTTCGCTGATCTGATTGCCGATCGACCACACCGGATTGAGCGAGGTCATCGGTTCCTGAAAGATCATCGAGATGTGGTTGCCGCGCACCTTGCGCATCTCGGCTTCCGAGAGCTTGAGAAGATCCCTGCCGTCGAGCCGCACACTTCCCGCGACGATACGCCCCGGTGGATCGGGAACCAGCCGCAGGATGGACAATGCCGTCATGCTCTTGCCGCAGCCCGACTCACCGACGATGGCAAGTTTTTCCCCGGCCTTGAGCGAAAAGGACATATCGTCGACCGCCTTGACGATGCCTTGCCGGACGAAGAAATACGTCTTGAGTCCCGCTACCTCCAGCACGGTCTTCGCTGCGGCTGACTTTGCGGGCGCGTCAGCACTTTCCGTCTCGAGGACGTTGTTCATCAGTTCGACGTGCGTTGACGTGGATCGAGCAGGTCGCGCAGCGCATCCCCAAGCAGGTTGGTGCCGAAAACCGCGAACGTGATCGCAACACCCGGGAAGATGACCAGCCAGGGCGCCGTCCGCACATACTCAGCCGCTGACTCCGAAAGCATGCGCCCCCAGGAAGGATGCGGCTCCGGAACGCCCAGCCCCAGGAACGAAAGCGAGGCCTCGACCAGAATCGCGGTGCCCAGCCCGGCCGTCGCCAGCACGATCAGAGGCGCAAGCGTGTTGGGCAGAATATGGCGCATGGCGATTCGCATCTCGCTCATTCCCATCGCTCTGGCGGCTTCCACGAAAGGCATCTCCCGTAACGAGAGTGTGCTGGCCCGAATGACTCGCGCGATACTCGGCAGCTTGGGGATCGCGATGGCGATGATGGTGTTGGTGAGGGATGGCCCCAACGCTGCCGCCATGGCCATCGCGAGTATCAAGGTGGGCAGCGATTGCAGCATGTCGATGATCCGCTGCGTCGCGAGGTCGACCCATCCCCCAAGATAGCCGGATGCAAGACCGATCAGCACCCCGAAAAAGACGCCGAGTATCGTCGCGCCGAAAGCGACTGCCAGCGACGTGCGCGCGCCGTAAACCACGCGGCTGAAGAGGTCACGGCCCATGAAGTCAGCGCCCATCGGGTGCGCTGCCGACGGCGCGGCAAGCGAGATCGCGGGATTCGTCGCGAGCGGATCATGGGTAGTGATATACGGCGCGAGCACCGCGACCAGTACGAATATGACCACGATGGCGAGTCCGACGCCGCCGAGCGGGTAACGTTTGGCAAGAAATAATGCCATTCCCCAACGCGACGTGACGTGAGCCCCCGCCTTCGCGAGCTCCGCATCAAAGCTGTCCGCGGAGGCCGCAGCAGCGAACTCATCCTTGCCGATTATGGCGTCGAGCGGTGTGTCACTTGTGGGTGGAGTCATTGCGTACGGCTCAGTCCGAATACTTGATGCGCGGATCGATGACGGCGTACAGCAGATCGACGATGAAATTGGTGATGACCACCGCGAAGGCGCTGAACAGAACGAGGTTTTGCACGATCGGATAGTCGCGCCAGCGGATCGCCTCCACGAGGTAGCGTCCGAGTCCGGGAATGTTGAACACCGTTTCGATCACGACCAGACCGCCGATCAGGTGGGACGCCTCGATCCCCAGCAGCGTGATGATCGGCAGCAAGGCATTCTTCAGCGCGTGATGGTAATTGATGACATTCTCGGCAGCCCCCTTCGCGCGCGCAGTGCGGATGTAGTCCTGGCGCAGCACCTCCAGCATGGATGAACGCGTCAGCCTGACGATGAGCGCCGAGCTGCGAAAGCCGACCACCAGCGCGGGAATACTCAGCAAAGCCAGCTCATGCCACGGCCCGCGCGGTTCATTCGAATAGATCGGAATCGTGCCGAATACATGAACCGAGAACATCAGCACCAACAATCCGCACCAGAACGAGGGTAGCGACAACGCGCTAAGGGTGATTACCCGCAGCGAGTTATCGATCAGCCCATTTTGCTTGACGGCGCTCCACACGCCCAGCGGAATCCCGAAGATGATGGTGAAAAACAGGGTAAGCCCTGCGAGCTTGAGCGTGACCGGCAGCCGCGGCAATATCTCCGAAATGGCCGGCCGCTCGCTCATGTAGGAATAGCCGAAATCCCCTGTCATCAAGCCGCCGATCCAGCCGAAATACTGCTGTAAGAGCGGCTTGTCCAGTCCCAGTTCGGCTTCGATCTTCGCCTTCTGCACCGCGTCGATGTACCCGGACGACTCGAACAGGATGTCGGCGATGTTGCCAGGCACCACCCGCATCAGCGCGAAGATGATTATCGATACGCCCAGTACCGTCACGAAGAGCAGCACCGTCCGCCTGATCAGATAAGCCCCCATCTCCCCTCCATCGATGTGGCGCGGAATCGTCTGAGTGACGCTAGGGCGCTGCCTGCTTCAGGTAACTGTCGGGGTTGCGGGTGAATCGGTTGCGGCAGTCCAGCGAGTCGAAGTAATACCACGTCCCGTCGTGAAACTGGCGTGTTCCGGTTTTCGGATCCACCTCCTTCGCACCCCCGGGGGTCATCCCCGTTTGCATCTTGGCAGCCGCCTCATCGACAGGCTGCTGGCACACCGGGCATTTCGCCATAACAGGACTCCTCTTCGTTAAGCAGGGACCGCGGCCGCCGGGCGGGCCGTCGCGACCGGCGCCGCATCGTCCGCCGGAACGGCGGGCACCGGGCGGCCCAGCAACACTACGCCGGGAATGTCGATGAGCGCATGCGCGATGCGCGCGCGGTGCTCGAACGCCGTGCCCATGCGCATGGTCCACGCGGACACTCGCCTGAACCAGAGTTGCAGGTCGAATTCCATCATGAATCCGATGCCGCCGTGTATGCTCTGCGAATTACGGATCGCAGCCTCGCATTTCTCGTTGCAGAATGCTTTGGCCTGGGATACTTCCACCGAGGCAGGCAGGCCCTGGTCCATCTTCCACAAGGCCTCGAAGGTCAGCAACTCGCCGCCATCCACCCAGATCTGCATGTCCGCACACATGTGCTGCACGGACTGAAAGGCGCCGATGGGCTGGCCGAACGCCTCGCGAAACTTCGCGTACTCGATCGCCATCTCGATATCCTTGCGCGTCGCGCCAACCATCTGTGCACACAGCAATGCAGTACCCCGGTCGAGCATGCGTTCGACGATCGGCCATGCTTCACCGACGGGCCCGATGACGTTCGCCGCGGGAACTCGCACCGCCTTGAAGGTCACCTCGCTCTGTCGGTCCTTCGCCAGGGTGATTAGCGGCGTCTGGCTGATGCCCTTGGAACGCGCATCGACAACAAACAGTGTCAGACCTTGCGCGCCCTTCGAGCCAGGCGTGGTTCTCGCGACCACCAGACAGTGATCCGCGGCTGGAAAACTGTCGACGAAGAGCTTCACGCCATCGAGCACGAAGTGCTCATCCTGCGCCCGTGCGCTCATCTGCACGGCCTCCGGAATGAAGCGCGGATCCCGCTCGGTAAATGCCCAGGTCAGGATGGACTTGCCTGCCACGACGTCTGGCAGATACTTTTCCTGCTGCGCCGCCGACCCATCGCGCGCGATGACTAAAGAGGCAACTGCGGTGCAATGCAGCGGCAATGGGGCAAGCGCGCGTCCCGCTTCACGCAGCACCAACCCCAGATAACCCAGGGGCATATCCGATCCGCCGACCTTCTCCGGCAGACACATCCCCTGCCAGCCGAGCTCGGCGACCTTGCCCCACAGGTCCTTGGAATAACCGAGCGGATCGGTCTCCATCGCCCGCACCAGGGTCGTCGGGCACTCGCCGGCCAGGAATTCACGGGCACTGTCGACGATTTGACTCTCGTCATCATTCAGCAATACGTCCATTTACTTTGCCTCCACTTTTTTCGGCCTGCGCGACGACGGCATCCCGAGCCCGCGGCGCGCCACCTGGTCGCGCATCACCTGCACGCTGCCGTGGTTGATTCCGGACTGAAACGACCCCATCACGTTGTGCGCGAAGACTCCGTCCTCGATCGCATGGGGAGAGGTTCTGAGCAGGCTCGCGTACGGCCCCAGCATCTGCGTGATCGCCTCGGTGGTTCGCACGCCGTGCTCCGGCGCCCACACCTTCTCGGCCGAGCCCTCATACGAGAATTGTCCGCCCCGTTCCACGATGGACATGCTTCTCATGGTCATCAGCCTGCACACCTGCGCTTCGATCCACAGCTCGGCGATCTTGTCCCGGATCGCCGGATCCTTGCCGGGCGCAAAGCCGTCCACGGTATTGTTCTTCACCCAGTTCACGATATCCTCGTCGCGACGCACGGAGATGAGATAGCGCGAGGCGCCGACGCGGTCCAGGTTCAAGCCCATCGAACCGACGCGCCAGCCCTTGTTCTCCTCGCCGAGCAGACACGACTTCGGTACGCGCACCTCGTCGAAGAACGTTTCATTGGTGCGCGCCGCGCCGTAGGTCGTGCTGACCGGCGCCGTCGGATTGTTCTGAATCGTCCAGAGCGGGCGCACCGTGATACCGGGCGTGTCCATCGGAATGAGAAAAATCGAGATACCCTCGTGCTTGGGTGCGTTCCGGTCGGTGCGAGCCATCAGATAGATATGCGTCGACGCATGCGCGGCGGTGGTGTACATCTTCTGGCCGTTGATCACGTAATGGTCGCCATCGCGAACCGCGCTGCAGCGCAGGTTCGCAAGGTCGGCGCCCGCGTGCGGCTCGGTGAAGCCGAGACAGAAGGAGATCTCGCGCTTGATCAGACCGGGAATGTAGTACTGCTTCTGCTCCTCCGTGCCGGCCGCCATGATCGCCGGTGCGCCGCTGCCGCCCAACGAGAGATTAACGCCAACCCGGGTGAACTCCTCCTCGACTATGTACTGGGTGATGCGATCGCCGCCCTGTCCGCCGTACTGCTTCGGATAGGTTATGCCCAGCCACCCCCGCGCATGGATTTTCTTGTAGAGCGCGGCGGCCATGGGCCCCTGGCCACGCGGCCGCTCCGCGCCCGCGTGGGGATCCATCTCTGCGGCAACTTCGGGCGTGACGTTTTCCTTGATGAACTGGCAAACTTCGCGCCTGAGCGCTTCCTGCTGTACTGTATATGCGAAATCCATAGTCTTCCTTCCTGTGATCCAGGACTCAAATACGCATCGATCGCGTTCAAGCGATACCCAACCGCTCCTTGTAATCGGCATCCCAATACGCGAGGCGTCCTATTGCGACACGCTGGTCCATGCTCATATTCGGCACTTCCCGGGCTTTCACCGGCTTATCCACGATGATGCCCGCGCCTTCCAGCGCCGCACACCGGGATTCATCATAGCCGAGAATTTCGCGGAGCACCTCGCGATTGTGCTGGCCGAAGGTCGGCGCGGGGTCACGTAACGCCAGGGGCATGGCGCTGAATTTCCAGGGGCGGCCGATAATCGGCCGGCACGGTCCCATCTCCCTCTCCGCGGGGAATCGCACCATCTCGACCAAACCACGCGCCTTCAGCTGCGGATCGAAGTGAAGGTCGCGTCCGTCCAGCACGGCGCCTGCCGCTACGCCCGCCGCCTGCAAGCGCTCCATCGCTTCGATTTTGTTCACGGTCGCCGTCCATCGCGCAATTATCGCGTCGATCGCGTCGTGATTCGCACGCCGCGCTGCCGCGGTCGAGTAGCGCTGATCGCCGGCGAGTTCCGGTTGTCCGATCACCCCGCAGAGCGCGCCCCATTCTGCGTCATCCCGAACACTGAGCGCGCACCAGGCATCGCTTCCGGCGCAACGATAGCACCCTTGCGGGGCGAATTGCCGATGCCGGTTGCCGATGCGCTCGCCCGGCGCGCCATTCGCAATCGAATCGAGGACATACTCGCTCACGTTGTAGCAGCCGAGCTGATACATTCCGATATCGGCCCACAGTCCGCGCCCAAACCGCCGGCGATAGCGCAGACCGAGCAGCGCCGCCGATGCGCACGCCCATGCCGCCAGAAAATCGACGTACGACTGTCCCGCCTTGGACGGTTCCCCGCCGCGGTATCCCGTGACGGCGGCCAACCCATGGGTCGCTTCCTGCGTCGTGGCCTGCGCGGGGTAGTTCGAGTACGGGCCGCCGCGCCCGTATCCGGTATTCGACACCATGACGATACCCGGATTGATCTTCTTCATATTCGGATAGTCCAGGCCCCAGCCGCGCATGACGCGTGGCGTGAAGTTCTCGACGATGATGTCGCTTACCTTGATGAGATCGATCAGCACCTCACGCCCTTCCTTGCGCGCGAGGTCCACGACCAGCGATTTTTTGCCGCGGTTCACCAGATTGAAGGTGCTCATACGGTTCCACGGATCCGCCTTGGCTTCGTTGTCGGGCAACAACCCGGAAAACGCGCCGCCGCGAGTGAAGTCGGGTCTTTCCGGGCCCTCGATCTTGATCACTTCCGCACCCAGATCACCCAGCAGTCCGGTTGCATACGGCCCCGCGAACACGTAACTGCTGTCGATGACGCGGATTCCCTCCAGCGGCAATTTGGTCATACGTATCATTTGTCGAGCCACCCGCCTTCCATTGTGAGATTCCTAAATTACGCCCCTTGCCGCAAGCGTCGCCATACGGCAGGCGTCGAGCCCCGGCCTGTCGCCAAACACTTCAGTGTTGTGCTGGCCCAGCAGGGGTGCGGGCCTACGGTACACGGCAGGGGCGTCCGGCATGCTCCAAAGCCGGAACGGAACTTTGATGCGCCCGATCACGGGATGGTCGACTTCCTGGAAGAAATCGCGCGCGTCCAAATGCGGACACCGCGCCAGGTCTTCGGGTTCCTGCACAACGCCAAACAACATGTGGTACTTTTCCGACGCGGTTCTAAAAAGCTCTTGCATCGTCCTATCCTTGGTCGCCTCGATCACCAGTCGATCGAGGTCCTCGCCATGCACCGCCCGGCCGGCCACGGTGGAAAAACGTTCGTCCTTGAGCGCCTCCGGCCCAAAGAACTCTGCAATGTCACGCCATTCCGCGCCACCGCCCGTCTGCCAGATAAAGTAGCCGTCCTTGCACGGCTGCACATGGCCGTAGCTGTTACCGCTCGGCTGCCGCCGCCCCTGAACAGCGCCCACCCAGCCGTACATGGGTTGGTGAATGACGAGCGTTGAGGTGACCACGTCGTGGAGCGAAACGTCGACGTGCTGCCCCTCTCCCAAGACATCCCTGGCATACAGGGCCGCGAGCGCTCCAACAGCACCGCTCAGGCCCCCCTCGTACTGCGATTGCATACCGCCGTGTTTGAGCGGCTCGCCTTCCCCCCGGC
>ORJL011196230.1_pt1 | contig 21516 bp, 20 predicted proteins | sample 1779941 | NCBI WGS metagenome assembly ORJL01 (sample SAMEA104232317, study PRJEB22302) | groundwater metagenome | biome: forest; feature: aquifer; material: groundwater | place: USA | collected 2011-08-07 | depth 5.8 m
CACGGATCCTGGAGTCGCGCCCGCAAGGGCGCAATGGACTGACAGCCGCAAGGCTGTCAGCCCGCGTCCTAACGCCCTTGCGGGCGTTAGTCCACAGCGCGCTTGCGCGCGCTACTCCAAGGACTTGCTGGTTGGCACCTCCAGCCGATCCCGTGAAACTTGGTGCGGGCCACTTAGCCCGCGAAGCGGGCGGCAGGGAATAGCGTGGGGCGCAAGCCCCACGCAACGGAGCAGCGGCCCTGACAGAGCCCGCGAAGCGGGCGACAGAGCACACGAACGGGCGCGCTCTGCAGAACAGACTCCTGAAACCCTCCGCGGCAGAATCCCATTCTGTGGCATCGGAGACCCTTTCACACGGAGGTCACCATGCCCATCGTACGTTTCGCCATCCTCCTGTACCTCGCGCTCCTCGCCTGCGCCCCTGCGCAGGCCCTGGGGGACCCCGGGATGGTCGGGGTCAACCTGATGCAGAACTACGACTGGAACCGCCAGTCGATCTTCGCCGACCTGATGAAGCAGGCCCGCGGGTGGGGATCGGTCGCCGCCCCGTGGGACCTCGCCGCCCCCGTCGACGCGAACGGCTGGCCCACCGCCGACGCCGCGGCGATCTTCCTCACGAACGGGGTGAACATCGGCGGGACGTACCGCCTCTCCTACGCGGGGCGCGCGACCGTCTCGCCCGTGGCGAGCTCGCTCGCCGTGCGGAACGCCGCGTACTCCACGGCGACGAACACCTCGACCGCCGACGTCGTGGTGGAGACGGCCGCCACGCAGATCGTCCTCGCGTTCCGCGGGACGAGCGGGGGCGTCCGCAATGTCCGCCTCATCCGGCCGGGACACACGACCGAGACCTTCACCCGCGCGTTCCTCGACCTCATGCGCCCCTACTCGCTCATCCGCACCATGGACCTCATGTGCACCAACGGGCAGACGCACGTCGGGTACGGCAACACCGTCGCGAACTGGTCCGACCGCACGCCGCCGACCTACGCGACCCAGAACCGGACGTTCGGCGGCGTCCGCGCGGGGATCGCCTGGGAATACGTCATCGACCTCGCGAACCTCCTCGACAAGGACCTGTGGGTCAACGTCCCCGACCTCGGGACCGACGACTACGTCCGGCAGCTCGCGACCCTGCTGCGGAACCGCCTCGAGCCCGAGAGGCGCATCTACCTCGAGTACTCGAACGAGGTCTGGAACCCGGCCTTCGAGTCGCACTTCGCGAACCTTCGCCTGGCCGAGGCGGAGGTCGCCGCCGGCGGATCGAACCTGAACGCCGACGGCGATACCGACCACGAGCATTGGGGCATGCGCCGAACCGCCCGGCGGACCCGCGAGATCGAGGAGATCTTCCGCTCCGTCTTCGGCGCCTCGGCGATCCTGACGCGCGTGCGGCCGGTCCTCTGTGGGCATTTCCACCTGACCGAGACCGTGACGCAGGGGCTCGACTTCCTCCAGCGGACGTATGGCCCGGCGCGCAACATCCTCTACGCCGTCTGCTGTTCGCAGTACCTCACGCTCTCCCCGGCGACGAGCGCGCGGACCGACCTGACCGTCGACCAGATCGTCGCGGAATGGACCGCGACCCTCCCGCGCGTCCAGGGGTGGGCGGTCACCTACGCGGGGATTGCGCGCACCTACGGGCTGCGCCTCGTCGGCTACGAAGGGGGCGTCATGACGCTCGGGGCGGCGAGCAACACGGCCAAGGTCGCGGCGAACCGCGACCCGCGGGTGCGGGGGATCGTCTCGCAGCTCGTCACGAGCTTCCTCGCCGCGGGTGGCGAGACCCTCTGCTACTTCGCGGCCGCGACCGCCTATGACCAGTACGGCACCTACGGGATCACCGACGACGTGACGCACCTCGACACGCCGAAGCGACAGGGACTCGCCGACGTCCTCGCGGCGCCGAGGCCGGCTGCGCGCTAGACTCCCCTGGAAGGAGGCGGGTACAATCCCGGCGATGGACTCGAGCCCCGCTGGCCCCGCCTCCTTCCCCCCGACTGCATGGACCCTCCTGGCCGGCATCGCCGGCGGAGGGACCGGGCGTGCCAGGGCCCTCTCCGAGGTCGGGCGGCGGTACTGGACGCCCGTCTACGTCTACCTGCGGCGGAAGGGGCGGAGCGAGGCGGACGCGGAGGACCTCGTCCAGTCGTTCTTCATCCACCTCCTGGAAAAGGACCTCCTCGCGCGGCCCGACCGATCGAAGGGGAAGTTCCGGTCGTGGCTCCGCGCGGTGCTCGAGCATTTCCTCGCGAACGAGGCGAGGATCCGCGGCGCACTCAAGAAGGGGAGGGGGAAGCGGATCGTCCCGCTCGACTTCGAGGTCGCCGAGCAGGCCGTGCGGGCGGGAGGGGAGCTCGCCGCGCCGGATGCCTTCGACCGGACCTGGGCGCTCGACACGATTCAGCGGGCCTTCGCCAGGCTCGAGAAGGAGTTCGAGGCGGCGGGGAAGCAGGGGATCATCGCGACGCTCAAGAAGCGCATGGGAATGGGCACGGGCGGCGAGGGGGACGAGGCGACCGACGTGCAGGTCCATCGCGCGAGGAAGAGGCTGCGGACGCTCATCCTCGACGAGGTGGGCGACTCGGTGAAAGACCCGGGGGAGGCGGCCGAGGAGGTCGGGGATTTGTTCAAGGCGCTCGGAGGCGCCGGGTAACGATCCACGAATACGCACGAATACGCACGAATGGGGGAAAGAGGAACCGGCGGGGCTACCAGGAATTCATGGTCGGGGAGATGAGAGCAACGAGATGAACGCGGGACAGACGGTGAAGTGCCCGAAGTGCGGGGCCTCCATGCCGTCGGGGGGAGGCGTCGGAGGCGTCTGCCCGAGGTGCATGCTCGCGTTCGCCTTCGAGGCCGAGGGCGAGGACACCGGGACCGCCATGTCGCGGAAGTTCCCCGCGCTCACGCCCGATCCGCCACTGGCGGGGCAGTTCGGGCCGTTCATGGTGCGCTCCGTCCTGGGAAAGGGAGGAATGGGCGAGGTCTACTCCGCCACCCAGACCGCCCTCGCCCGCGAGGTCGCCCTCAAGGTCCTCCCCAAGCGCCTTGCCAAGGACCTCGAGTTCACCGAGCGATTCCAGCGCGAGGCCCGCGCGATGGCCTCCCTCTCCCACGCCCACATCGTCTCCGTCTACGAGTTCGGATGCATCGACGGGCGGTTCTACTACGCGATGGAGAGGGTGGAGGGGACCTCGCTGCGGGCGCTGCTCCAGCAGCGGAGGCTCGCGCCCGCACAGGCGCTCCGCATCATCCAGCAGGTCTGCGACGCGCTCTCCTACGCGCACGCGAAGGGGATCGTCCATCGCGACATCAAGCCGGAGAACATCCTCATCGACAGCGAGGGGAACGCCAAGCTCGCCGACTTCGGGTTGGCGAAGATCCTGCGGCCCGAGGGGCGCCAGGTGGCCCTGACGGGCACGATGGAGGTCCTCGGCACGCTCGCGTACGCGGCGCCCGAGCAGATCAAGAACGCGAAGGGGGTCGACCACCGCGCCGACCTCTACTCCCTCGGCGTCGTCATCTACGAGATGCTCACGGGCGAGCTGCCGTCGGGGACCTGGCTTCCGCCGAGCAAGCGGGCGCCCGTCGACCCGAGGATGGACGACCTCGTCCTGAAGGCCCTCGCGACGTTGCCTGAGGACCGCTGGCAGAACGCCTCGGAGATCAAGGAAGAGGCGACGCAGTGCACCTTGCGGGTGGTGTCGTCGGGAATCCCCATCGTCCCCGTGCGCAAGAAGCCGCCGTCGCGCGTGACCCCGGCCGTGCGCGTGACCGCGGCGCCGCCGAGCCCCGCGACCCCGGCGGCCACCCCGCCCAGGTTCCCCCTCGCCGCGGCTGCGATCCTCGGCGTCGTCGCGCTTGCGGCGGGGCTGGGGATCGCGGCGCTGTCGAAGGGAGGCGCACCGGCGAACCCGACGCACGTCGCCACGGCCCCGCCCCCGGACCCGGGGGTACCGACGCCACACGTCGACCCGACGCACGTCGACTCGACGCCTCCCGTGAATCCGCCGGTCGACCCCCCGCACGCCGACCCGACGCCTCCCGTGGACCCGCCGGTCGACCCCCCGCACGTCGACTCGACGCCTCCCGTGGATCCGCCGGTCGACCCCCCGCACGTCGATCCAACGCCTCCCGTGGACCCATCGCCCGTCCACGACGACCGCACGAAGTGGAGCTACAACTTCGCGAGCGACGCGCAACTCCTCGACTGGGCCGTCCTCCCGGTGGGCCTGGATCCGGCCCGCGGCGCATACGGGATGCGGGTCGTGAATGGCAGCGGGTTCGTTCGCAACGGGGAGGTCCGCTTCTTCCAGGCGCTCCAAGGAGATTCGAGCGTGGAGGCCAGGATCTGGATCGTCTCGGATGCGCCATACAAGTTCGGCGTCGCGGTCGGCGGATACGTGTGGTCGATCCGGGACGGGGATCGAACGGTGCTGGTCGCCCCGTCGGGGCAGGAGTTGGCCTCCCACCCGGCCTCGAAGCTCGTCCACGGTCAGAAGGGCACGGGGAAGCTCGAGATCGCCGGCGGGCAGATCCGTGCGTGGATGGAGGGGAAGGCGGAGTTCGACATGCCCCTCCCAGAGCCCGCGCGCGTAGCGAACCCTACCCTCTACGCGCGCCAGGACACGCTCATTGGATTCGACGACGTGGAGGTCCTGGGGACCGCCTCGCAGGCGTCCACGGCGGCGGTGAACGCGGAGCAGGGCCTGCGCTCGTCGATCGGGGCGAGCCGTCCGCTCGAGAAGGCGGTGCTGCTGCTGGACGAGCACGGGGAGCCGATGTTGAGCGAGCACGGCAATCCGATGGCGCGCACTTCCGGGACGTCGAACAAGACGAGCGACGGGCTGAACCTCTACGGCGAGAAGACCGGCCCGAAGGGGCCTGCGACGCTGATGATGCCCGCGCGACCGGACCTCCGCTTCCGCATGCGATACCGCTTCGAGAAGGGGAGCGAGGCCGACCTCGTCATGGCGACGGGGAACCCCACGCGCACGACGAAGTTCACGATCCCGGCCGACCCGCCGAAGCAGTGGAGGGAGCTCGAGGTCATCTCGATCGGCTCCATGACCCGCTGCGTGGTGGACGGGAACATCGTCCTGCTGCCCGTGGAGGCCAACCCTCCGAACGGGGCGCAGGAGTCGGTCACCCTCGTCGTCCGCTGCGGCTCCGTCACCGTCGGAGCGACGACCCGGGAGTCGATCGGCCAGCGCTGAGCTCCCCTCCCACTGCGGCGCATCGCCGGATTCCGTGAAAGGCCGGCCGGCTCCCCTACCACAGAAGAGCGGATCGCTCGCCTCTCTTCCACGAGGAGCCGAACATGAAGCCACAAACCTTGCTTGCCGCCGTCCTGGTGCTGACCGCCTGCCTCCCGCAGCGTGCGCGAGGTGAGGACCCCGCGATGATGGGGATCGGCGTCGACGGCGTGGAGGACTGGAGCCGCCTCTACCTGTTCGCCGACGCGATGAAGCAGTCGCGGGGCTGGGGCTCCCCGCGAACGCCGTGGGACCTGGCGGCGCCGCTCGACGCGAACGGCTGGCCGACCGCGGACGCGGGAGTCGTCGTCCTCGCGGGCGCGCAGGGAATCCCCGGCAACGGATTCGGAGGCACCTATCGCCTTTCGTTCACGGGCCGCGCGACGGTGGGGAGGCTCGACGGGAGCCTGACGATCCAGAACCCGCAGTACGTCGCGGCGACGAACACCTCGACCGCCGACGTCGTGGTGACAGCGGGCGCGCCGGGGATCATGCTCTCCTTCACGGGAACGACCGGCGGCGTGCGGAACGTCCGCCTCATCCGCCCCGGCTACACGACCGAGACCTTCACGCGCGAGGCACTCGACCTCCTCCGCCCGTACAACACGCTGCGGTTCATGACCTACGTCTACACGAACGGCCGCTGGACCCCGACGACGGGGAACATGGTGCGCGAGTGGGCCGACCGGACCCCCGCGACCTACGCGACGATGAACAAGATGCTCAACGGCATCGTCTCCGGCGGGGCGTGGGAGTATGCCATCCAGCTCGCGAACGACCTCGACAAGGACGTCTGGGTGAACGTCCCCGACCAGGCGACCGACGCCTACGTGCGGCAGTTCGCGACCCTGCTCAAGAACACGCTCGAGGCGGATCGGAAGATCTACGTCGAGTGGTCGAACGAGATGTGGAACGGGAACTATGCCCAGACCGGGCGGAACCAGGCCGCCGCGATCGCGGAGGTGAACGCCGGGACCTCGCGCCTCGCCTATGACGGCTCGACGAACCAGGGGTACTGGGCGTGGCGACGCGTCGGGATGCGGACCGCGCAGATCAGCGACATCTTCCGCTCCGTGTTCGGCGACGCGGCGATGATGACGCGCGTGCGGCCGGTCCTCTGCGGGCAGTTCTCGCAGCCCGAGTCGATCCGCCAGCCGCTCGAGTTCCTCGAGTCGGTCTACGGCGCGCCGAAGCGCTACCTGTTCGCGATCGCGGGGGCGCCCTACTTCGGCCTGCGGCCCGAGGACAGCCTGCGGACCGACCTCACGGTCGACCAGATCTTCGCCCTCCTCCCGCCCCGGATCGAGGGGAATCGCCAGTTCGCGATCACCTGGTCGGTCTGGGCGCGGTACTACGGCCTGCGGCAGATGAGCTACGAGGGAGGAGAGCACCTCGTCGGCACTGCGAGCCTGCAGGCGAAGATTGACGCGAACCGCGACGCGCGGATGGGGACCATGATCGAGCAGGCCCTCCGCAACTGGTTCCAGTCCGGCGGAGACCAGTACGAGTTCTTCACGGCGGCGAGCGGGTACAGCCAGTACGGGATGTTCGGGATCGTCGAGGACGTGTTCCACCTCGACACGGTGAAGACGCGGGCGCTCGCCAGGGTCATGGCGGCGGGGCGGCCGGCGGTGACGGCAGGGTTCGCGGTTCCCTCGACGATGAACGCGGCCGACGCGACGCTCCGCGACTGGAACGGGTACATCGCGAACGACCCCGCCGGCGGGAACTTCATCGGCAGCAACCGCGCCGGGGCGTGGGTGAACTTCTTGGTGCGCGTGCCGGAGACCGCGGACTACCGCATCACGGCGCGGGTCGGCGCGGCCGGGACCGCGGGGCAGCTGGAGGTGCTGGCCGACGCGACCTCGGTCGCCACGGTGGCGGTGCCGAATACGGGTGGACTGACCCGGTGGCAGGACCTCTCGGTCGGGACCGGGCGTCTCTCCGCGGGCCTGCACGTCATCCGCGTGAGGTTCGCCGCGGTCGGGTTCAACGTGAAGTCGATCACCCTCGCAAGGTAGCCCATCCCTCCCCTGGAAGCGCGCCGCTCGGATCCACGAGGACACAGAAGACACGCGAGTTGGTTGTCGAGCGCCCACCTTCGTGTGTCTTCGGGTGTCTTCGTGGACCCGGGCGGCGCGCGCCCCATTCCGATCCACGAATACGCACGAATCGACACGAATGAAAGGCGCGGATTCCGTGAAACCCGGGCCACCCCGCGCACCATAGAGAGGTGTGAAGCGATGGAGGTGCGACATGCGGAACTGGAGTGCAGGGGCGACGGTGGTCGCGGGGGTCTTCTGGATGGCAGCGGCGCTTGTGTGCCTCCCACGAGGCGACGGTCGGCACACCCGACCTCCCTCGGTGCCCTCGGTTGTGAAGTCCGCGGCCGCGTCGCAGGCGACGGAGGTCCCCCGACTCGAGGAGTGCTCGCCGCCGGCGCCTGGCGCAATCGCCGACGAGACGGTCGTCTCGCAGGCCCCGTCGGCCGATGCGCCGTCCTTCGAGGCCCCCTCGGACGCGACGGCGACCCTCGCGGACGCGGTCGCGGAGCTCTCGCGCACGGTGGGTGGGCCCGACTTCGCGCCCGCGGCGGAGAACCTGCGCCGCGCGCTGGCGGTGCAGTTCGAGGTGAGCGACAGGGACCTGGAGGCGGCCCTCTCGGTCGTGACCGACCTTCACACCGACGGCGAGGTCCGCGCGGTGGTCCTCGAGGCGCTCGCCGCGGGGCGCGGGGCGGAGCGGGCCTCGCAGCTCGCCCCGGCCCTCCTGCTCGACCCGTCGACTGCGGTGCGGCAGGCGACCTGGGTCCACCTGCTCGGCCGCGGCGAGGTCGCCTGCACGCGATAGCGCGGGCCGCGCTTCACTTCGACTCGTCGCGGTGGATCTGGATCGTGTGGCTCGTCCAGGCGGCGTCCTCGACCTTGACCTTCGTGCGGGTCGCGACTGCGCGCGCGAAGTCCATCATGGACATCTTCTCGCCGAGGTCGGGCACACCTCGGCGGCACCCCCAGGCCGCGGGCCAGAACGCACGACCCAGCAATCAGGGTGCCGGACTCCTCGCAACACGAAAGCCGTCCCCAAAGTAGAGCCTGCCGCCCGGGTCGCGCCTGCTGCGGCTGTACGCGCGCAGGCGCCCGCCGAGGCTGCTCCAGGAGCCCCCCCGCACCACCCGATGGGAGCCTGCGGTCGGCCCGTGCGGATCCTGTACTCGTGGTGCCTCCTTGTAGTACCACTCCCCGTACCAGTCCGCGCACCACTCCCATACGTTCCCGCCCATGTCCAGTGCCCCGAAGGCGCTCACCCCCCACGGATAGGACCCCACCTTCCGCGTGTAGTCCCCTCCGTTCAACTTCTTGTCGTAATTCGCCCGGGTCCCATCCGGTTCTTCATTCCCCCACGGGTAATTCCACCCGGCTTGTCCCCTCGCCGCATACTCCCACTCCCCTTCGGTCGGCAACCGAAGCCCGGCCCAGTCGCAATACGCCTTCGCGTCTCCCCAAGTCACCGCCACCACCGGATAGTCGTCGTACTGCGAATCACTGAAGTACCCCGCGTACCACGACCCTACGGACGGTTGCGGTGGCTCTGCGTGGGACTTCGCCCGGCAGAAGTCACGATACTGCGCGTTCGTGACCACGAACTTCCCGATCAGGTACTCGCTCAAGATCACGCCATGCACCGGTCTCTCATCGTTTCCGCCGTTGTCGCTCCCCATCTCGAACTTCCCCGCGGGCACGCGGATCAGCACCATCCCCGTCTTCAGGTCCTCGTACTCCTCGTAGCCTTGGGCGTTCTCTTGGAGGTATTTCAGTCCGGCGTCCCGGAGTGCCCCCCCGCTCGCCGCAGGCGCGGGCAGGCGACCCTCGCGCGGTGCCTCGAGCTGCTCCGCCTCCTGCTTCAGGCGAATCGCCTCGTCCATCCCCGCGCGCTGCTTGGCAATGCGGTCGAGGATGTACTGCTTTGTGCGGTTCACTGGTGCGCCGTCCGCAGCGGGCGCGCCCGAGACCGTCCGTGCGGGTGCCACCGGCGCCCTGGCAGGAACCTGCGAGGTCGGCGTCATTGCGGCTCTTGGGATCGCGGGAGCAGACGGGCCTTCCGCAGAGATCCTCTCCAATAGCGTGCTGGCGTCCTTCGGCCGCTTGTCCCGCTTTTGAGAGAGCGCCACCTGGACCATCTCGCGGATCTCCACGGGAACGGAGCCGTCGAGCGGCTCGAACACCCCCATGGGCAACTCACCCGCGAGCATCTCGTAGAGGAGCACGCCGGCGGCGTAGACGTCGGCGCGCGCATCGAGGTCGCCGCCGCGCTGCTGCTCCGGTGCCATGTAGTGCGGCGTCCCTGCGCCAGGGAGGAGCGACGCGCCACCGGGTCGCGCGACCACGCGCGCGAGGCCGAAGTCGCACAGCTTCGGCGCGTCGGGGCGCGGAAGGAGGACGTTCTCGGGTTTCAGGTCGAGGTGCAAGACCCCTTTCGCGTGCGCGTACGCAAGCGCCGAGAGGATCCCCTTCGCGATCGGCTCCGCTTCCCCCCACGTCAGCCTCTTCCCTCCTCCGAGGAAGGCCCGCAGCGTCGGTCCCTCGACCCACTCCATCGTGAGGTACGACGTCTCGCCCGTCTTGCGCACATCGCGGATGCGCACGATCCCCTCGTGCGTGAGGGAGAGGCCGACCTTTGCCTCCTGGAGGAAGCGCCGCGCACAGGCGGCGTCCCCGGCAAGCTCGGCCCGGAGGAACTTCACCACGACGTCCTCGTCCAGCGTCAGGTCCCGCGCGCGGTAGACGGCCCCCATGCCGCCGACGCCGATCAACTCGATGACCTCGTATCGAGCGTCGATGCGATCCCCCGGAGCGAGGAGCCGCCCCTCGCCCGCGCGCTGGCAGGCGTAGGAGAGGAGCGTGTGACGAACGGGGGGCGCGTCTGCAAGGGCAGAGAGCGCGCCATCGACGGCCTCGTGCACCTGCGCACCCAAGGCCCCGGAGCCGACGGGCTCGAAGACGGCTGTGAGCCGCGCGCGATCGGCCTCGGAGAGGCGAGAAACCCCCTCGGCGACGGCGCGCTCGACTTCGTCTTCGGACATTTCGGCGAGCGTCTGCGTCCGGCCGGCATCGCCGCGCCCGACGCGGCGCACGAGCGCATCGATCTTCGCCTCGAGCTTTGCCTCCTCGGCGTGCTTGAGGCACTCCGCAATCGCGGGCCCGACTACAGGGATCGCGGCCGCCAGCCCGCGCAGGATTGCCTTCAGCTTACCTCGCCAGCGACCGCCCTCGCTCACGGGTCCCTCCGCGCTACCCCCTCCGTCTCACCGCACACGCGCGCATTCTAGTCCCGTCCCGAGCCGCGATGCAATGGCCCGGCGCAGAGCACGGTCTACCGCTTCCTCGGCTTGCGGGAGCGGTGCTTTGCCTCGTTCGCGAGCTCGTCGGCCTCCGCCTGCAAGGGCGCGGTCTTCCGGTTCGCGAGCGCGTCCAGCACATGGAGTCTCGCCAGACGCTCGATGCGCTCGAGCTTCTCCACAGGTACGACGGCCGCAAGGGGCTTCCCCTTTCGCTCCACGATGTACTCGTCGTGGCGAAGGAACACGCGGTTCAGGATGTCGCCGAGCCTCTGCCCGAAGACGTGGGTGGAGATGCGTTGGACCATGTCGACCTCCATTCTCTCACGCCCATCATGGTTGTGCTGGATTGGCTTGTCCAGCCCCAGGGCTGCGGTGGGGTCTCACCGAAAGCCCGCCCGCCAATCTAGGGGAGAGCCTCGGGGTCCACGGGCGTGAAGGACTCCGCTGGGGCGATGGCGAGCAGGCGCCGGTCCGAGGTCGCAAGGTGCCACGCCCCAGGGGCGACGCGACTGAACCTGAGGGCGCAGGCCAACTGCAGCGCGTCCAGCGTGCGGAGGGGTACGGTGGAGTGCTTGGCGAGCAGCGCGCGGGCCTCGAGCGCCAGGGCATCGTCGAGAGGCGCTACCGTGAAGCGTGGGAGGTCGGAATCGAAGGTGGTCAGTATCAGGTCAGCGTCGGTAAGGGAGAGACCTCCCTCCCTGCGTCTCCTTAGGACTGCCGAGGCGAACTCGGGAACGGTGAGCCGACTGATGACGACGTGCGTCGCATCGGAAAGAAAACCGCGCAATCCGGCGGAACCGACCTCGGGGACGTACAGCTTGACCACGGCCGAGGTCTCGAGGAAGACAGCCTTCACCGTCTTTCCTCGCGCTCGTCTCCAACCGCGGACGACACGGACACGTCGCGCAGGTGAGCCAAGCGGTTCCTGCAGGCATCGAATGCGAACGTTGAAGGCTCGAACGGCTTGAGCGCGGGCAGAGGCTCCTCGCGCAGGAATGTCACGAGGACCTCTGCGCGCGGCCACGGAGGCTCGCCGTCGAGCAAGAAACGGCCATGGTCGTAGGTGCCGTGAAGCGTTGGAGTCATGCCGAGTCCCTCATCTCTCCACCCCTCCATTGTACGGCGGTCTTCAAGTAGGGTCGATGCCCGTTTCGTAGTGAGTGCAGAATCGGGGGCGGAGGGGACATGCGGTATCTATGCAGGCTGCCGGACCGGCCGTGCTCTTGGCTACTTCAGCTCGTCGCGGTGGAGCTGGATCGTGTGGCTGGTCCAGGCGGCGTCCTCGACCTTGGACTTCGTGCGGGCCGCGACGGCGCGCGCGAAGTCCATCGTCGACATCTTCCCGCCAAGGTCGGGCGTGCATTTCCCCTCGCGGAGGAGGTCGAGGGCCGCGTTCTTCAGCGCACTCGAGGCCCGCAGCTCGCCGACGTGGTAGAGCAGCAGCGAGAACGCGAGGAAGATCGCCGTCGGATTCGCCTTCCCCTGCCCCGCGATGTCCGGCGCCGTCCCGTGCGCCGCGTCGAAGAGCCCGACCCGCACCTTCCGCGCGGCGTCGAAGCCGTAGTTGCCGCTCGCGCCGATTCCCAGCGACCCCACCAGCCCGCATGCCATGTCCGAGAGGAAGTCGCCGTACTCGTTCAGCACGAGCACGACCTGGTATCCCTGCGGCTTCATGACGATCTTCGCGAGGAGCGCGTCGAACAGCTCGACCCGATGAGGCACCTTCGGATAGGCGAGGGAGACCTCCTTCACGATCGCCTCGAACAACCCGTCCGTCGCCCGCTGGATCGTGTGCTTCGACGCCGAGGTCATCGACTTCTTCGTCTTCTTCGCCAGCTCGAAGGCGTAGATCGCCGCCTGGCGGCAGGGCTCCTTCTCGATGATGCGGAGCGAGACGGCCGCCTCGGTGCCGATGAGCCGCCCGGGGTCGTCGTACGTCCCCCCCGTTGCGATCCGCACGATGTCGAGGTCGATCTCCGCGCGGAAATTCGTCGGGATGCCGGGGATCGTCTGCACCGGGCGGTGGATCACCTGCAGCTCGAGCGCGCCGCAGGACCTGGTTCGGCGACTCCTTCACGGTCGAGGTCGGGTGCTTGAGCGCGACCCCCGTTGCGGAGATCGCCTTCACCGCCTCGTCGTAGATCGCCGTGCCGCGGCACTCGCGGTTCTTCACAGTGAGGTCGATCGGCCGCCACTCGATGCCGAACGGGAAGGCATTCTCGGCGAGGTGGTGGACCGCCTCCGACAGCTCGGGGCCGATCCCGTCGCCGAGAAGTTCGACGACCTCATATGTCCTGGGCGGCATCGTTCACCTCCGGGGCGGCATCGTATCCGCCCATGGATGCGACCCGCAAGCCCCCAGGGCCCCCGTGTTTGCGCACGGAACACGCAGGACATGCATTCCCTTGATTTGCCCGACGTGAAATGGGGCATTTCGGTCCCTTTCGAGGGGAGTTCGGCCCGATCGCGACGTTTCGCGCACCTAAGACGGCCGCTCCTCGGGGCACATGTACCTCATAGTATGAGGAAGGGCGCATGAACGTCGATTTCACGTTCTCTGATACTGTCTCCGGATATGTCACGAATTTCGACTCCGGGACCGGCGTCTTCGGGCTGCGCACCTCCGACGGACGCGAGTACAAGGTGAACCTCACGTCGATGACGTACGCGCGGTACGTCTACAACCTCGACGAGGGGTACCGCGACGCGACGAGCGACATGAGGAAGCTCCTCGCCCTGTCGCGCCAGTTCGTCCACGTCTACGGCACCTTCTACCCGAACGGCGCCGACGCCTGCTTCGAGGCGCAGTGGATGGTCTTCTCGGGCAACGGCCCGGGCAACTACCGCCACGAGGAGCCGGACTGGTGGATCAAGCAGGCGCGCTCGATCGGGTCGAGCTACCTGAAGTGGCAGTTCAACTACCCCGCGGAGCAGATCGACTACAAGAAGTACCAGACCTTCCTCCACCTCGCGGGCGCGAAGAAGGGCGACTACCTCCAGGAGACCGACACGATCTCCCGCATGGTCTACGGCCTCGCCGCGGCGTACCTGATGACGGGCGAGGACGCCTACCTCGACGGGGCCGAGAAGGGGACGCAGTACCTCCGCGACCACATGCGCTTCTATGACAAGGACGAGGACATCGTCTACTGGTACCACGGCGTGAAGGTCGAGGGGGACAGGGAGACGAAGCTCCTCACGAGCGAGTTCAGCGACAACGCGAACTCCCTCCCGATGTACGAGCAGATCTACGCCCTCGCCGGGCCGTGCCACACCTACCGCATCAACGGCGACCCGAAGATCCTCTCCGACATGGAGAAGACCTGCAGCCTCTTCGAGAAGTACTGCAAGGACCCGGTGAAGGGCGGCTACTTCAGCCACATCGACCCGATCGAGTTCAACGCCCGCGCGGAGTCGCTCGGGAACAACCGCGCGAAGAAGAACTGGAACAGCGTCGGCGACCACGCGCCCGCCTATCTCGTGAACCTCTACCTCGCGACGGGCGAGAAGAAGTACGCGCACTTCCTGGAGTACACCTTCGACACGATCACGAAGTACTTCCCGGACTACGCGAACTCGCCGTTCGTGAACGAGCGGTTCCACGAGGACTGGAGCCACGACCAGGGCTGGGGCTGGCAGCAGAACCGCGCGGTGGCCGGGCACAACCTGAAGATCGCCTGGAACCTCATGCGGATGCAGTCGCTCAAGCCGAAGGACGAGTACGTCGCCTTCGCGCGGAAGATCGCGGAGATCATGCCCGCGGCGGGGAGCGACATGCAGCGCGGCGGCTGGTACGACGTCGTGGAGCGGAAGATCCAGCCCGACGGGAAGAACTACCGCTTCGTCTGGCACGACCGGAAGGCGTGGTGGCAGCAGGAGCAGGCGATCCTCGCGTACATGATCCTGCACGGCGTCCTGAAGGATCAGGAGTACCTGCGGCTCGCGCGCGAGGCGGCGAACTTCTACAACGCCTTCTTCCTGGACCACGACGACGGCGGCGTCTACTTCAACTGCCTCGCGAACGGCATGCCCTACCTGCTCGGCAACGAGCGGATGAAGGGGAGCCACTCGATGAGCGCGTACCACTCGATGGAGCTCTGCTACCTCTCCGCGGTCTACACGAATCTGCTCATCACGAAGCAGCCGATGTGGATGCACTTCAAGCCGATGCCGGACGGGTTCAAGGACCGGATCCTGCGGGTGTCGCCAGACATCCTCCCGCCGGGGAGCGTGTTCATCGAGGAGTGCCAGATCGACGGGAAGCCGTACACGCAGTTCGACGCGAAGGCCCTCACCGTGAAGCTGCCGCAGTCGCGGGAGCGGATGCGCGTGAAGGTGAAGATCTCCCCGACTTCGTGGCTCGACTAACGGCACCCTCACGGGTGCCACTCCATGGAGAACGCGATGGGCGTCGAGGTCCGCACGGCGGGGGACGCGCTGGTGCTGGAGCTGTCGGGGAGCGTCGACGGGCAGACGATCCCCGCCATCCAGGAGAAGGTGACCGCCTCGCTCGGGGGGGCAGCAAAGGTCCTCCTGCTCATGAAGCAGGTGACCTTCCTCTCGAGCGCAGGGCTGCGCCTCCTCCTGATCTACCGCCAGTCGAAGGCCAAGGGCGGAAAGGTCGGCCTCGTGGGGCTCTCCGACGAGATCAAGGACGTCATGGAGGTCACGGGGTTCCTGCCGTACTTCGTCTTCGCCGAATCCGAGGAGGCGGGCCTCGCGGCCGTCAGAGCATGACCCAGGCCACCAGCAAGCTGGCCTTGCCAGTGGATCAGCGGATCGACGTCTACCCGACCCACGAGATCGCGGGATTCTCCCTCCGCGTCGGGCGGCCGCTGCCGTTCGGCGCGACGCTCGTGCCGGGCGGCGGGAACTTCTCCGTCTTCTCGAGCGCCGCGACCTCGTGCACGCTCGTCCTCTTCAAGAAGGGCGAGCCGCAGCCGATGGGGGAGATCCCCTTCCCGCCCGAGTTCCGCATCGGCTCCGTCTGGTGCATGACGGTCTTCGAGTTCGACGAGTGGGAGAACAGCCGCAAGCACGCGGGAACGTGGGAGACGCTCGTCAACTACTGGGGGTACAGCACGCTCGGGTTCTTCGCGCCGAAGGCGGGATACGCCGCGACGGGGAAGCTCGGGATGCAGGCGGACGAGCTGAAACACCTCGTGAAGGAGCTGCACAAGGCCGGCCTCGAGGTGATGCTCGACGTCGTTTTCAACCACACGGCCGAGGGCGACCACCGCGGGCCGACGATCTCGTTCCGAGGCGTCGACGACCGGACCTACTACATACTGACGCCCGAGGGGTGGTACTTCAACTTCTCGGGGTGCGGCAACACGCTCAACTGCAACCACCCCGTCGTCCGCAACATGGTGCTCGACTGCCTGCGCTACTGGGCGAGCGAGTACCACATCGACGGGTTCCGATTCGACCTCGCGGCGATCCTGGGCCGCGACCAGAACGGCGCGCCGCTCGCGAACCCGCCGCTCCTCGAGACCCTCGCGCACGACCCGATCCTCGCAAAGTGCAAGCTCGTCGCGGAGGCGTGGGACGCGGGGGGCCTCTACCAGGTCGGCTCCTTCCCCGCCTACGGCCGCTGGGCGGAGTGGAACGGGAAGTACCGCGATGGGCTGCGGCGGTTCCTCAAGGGGGACGAGGGGGTCGCCCGCGAGATGATGACGCGCGTCATCGGCTCTCCCGACCTCTACCCGCACCGCGGGCCGACGGCGAGCATCAAGTTCATCACGTGCCACGACAACGATCTGAACTGGATCGACTGGTCGCTCGCCAAGAAGAACGCGGACCTGCTGCGGTTCGCGAGGCTCGTGATCGGCTTCCGTCGCGCGCACCGCGTCCTGCGCCGCCGCCACCACTTCACGCGCGCGGACAGCGCGGGCACGGGATACCCCGACGTCAGCTTCCACGGGACCACGGCGTGGCACCCGGACGGCGGCGCGGGGGGGCGCACGTTCGCCTGGATGGTCACGGGGCGGACGCGCGAGGTGGAGAGGCCCGACTTCATCTGGGTCGCGATGAACTCGCACTGGGACGCCCTCCGCTTCGAGCCGCCGGCGCTCCCGCAGGGGATGCACTGGCACGTCGCGGAGAACACGGGGATGGAGTCGCCGCTCGACGCGTTCGAGGCGGGCGAGGAGCCCGCGCTCGACGACGAGTCGCACGTCTGGATCGGCGGGCGCGCCTCGATGATCCTGGTCGCGAGGTAGGTTTCGATTCGTTAGAGGAGTCCACGACAATGGCGTTCTCGGTCACCTCGAGTGTGGCGAACGGGACGGCACGGCTGGTGCTCACGGGGGAGCTGGATGCGGCCTCCGCGGGGACCTGCAAGGCGGAGGTCGAGAAGGCCGCCGCCCAGTCGCCGTCGAAGCTGGTCCTCATGGTGAAGGACCTGACGTTCATGGCGTCGGCGGGCCTCCGGGTCCTCATCTTCGCGAAGCAGAAGCTCGGGACGAAGGTGTCGGTCTACCTGGTGCAGCCGCAGTCGCCGATCCGCGAGACCCTGAAGGTCACGGGGTTCGAGCAGAGCGTCTACATCGTCGAAGCGGAGCCTGCGTAGCTCGAGATGCCGGTCGATCCGCTGGAACTGCCGGGGACGCTCGACGCGCTCAGTCCCATCCGCGCCCACGCGGCGAAGGCCGCGGAGGAGGCGGGGCTGGACAAGCAGGCCTCGTACAACCTCTGCCTCGCCGCAGACGAGGTCGCGACGAACGTCGTGATGCACGGCTACGAGGAGCAGGGGAAGTCGGGGCCGATCCGCGCGTGGTACACGATCACGGACGAGGCGCTGACGTTCGTGATCGAGGACGAGGGGGCGAGCTACGACCCCACGGGGCACGAGCTGCCGACCGAGGAGGAGCTGAAGCTCCCGCTCGAGCAGCGCATGGCGGGGGGCTTGGGGATCTACCTCGCGTACATCGGGGTCGACAAGTTGGACTACGAGTCGAAGGGCGGAAAGAACCGGCACAGCTTCATGCTGAAGCGGAAGCCGACGGCGACGTAGGGTTCGTTACTGTGGACATGGAGGGTGTCAGAGTCATGCGAATGGTGAACCTCCACCTCGTCGCAGCGATCATCTCGGCCTCGCTCCTCGCGGGCGATCAGCAGCCCTCCGCCTCGTCGGACGCGGAGCTGAAGGCGCAGGTCCAGCAGCTCCTGGAGAGCCAGAAGCAGCTCATGCAGCGCCTCTCGGCGGTGGAGGAGGAGCTGGCGGAGAGCAGGAAGTCGGCGGGCCAGCCCCGCTCGGCGTTCGGCATGCCGCGGACGGAGTCGATCTCGATGGTGCCGGGCCCGGAGCCGGTCGCGATGCAGCAGGAGGGCGCGGTGCCGGAGGAGGAGCGCCACGGGAAGCGCGCGAAGAACGGCTGGTACCTGAGCCTCTCCGGTGGCGGGCAGGACCGGATCCGCTCGCGCGAGGACAACTTCACGTTCATCGACTGGGAGGATCACGGCTGGCAGATCCACGGGGCGTTCGGCAACCGGATCACCGAGAACGTGCGGCTGGAGGTCGAGAGCGGGGCGATGAACAACGACGTCAGTGTCCTCTCCGCGCCCGGCCCAGGCGGCATCCAGCTCATCGACCAGGGCTCCGGTGACGCGACGGTCGTGTCGCTCATGATGAACCTCTACCTCGACCTGCCGATCGACATCACGGACAACTTCACGATCGTCCCGTACGTCGGAGGCGGCTTCGGAGGCATCAAGTCGTACCTCGACCACGCGACGAACGAGATCGTCGAGCCGCTCGGATTCGTCTGCACGGCGAACAGCCACGTGGCGCTGGCGACGCAGCTCACGGCGGGGATCTCGGTCCCGCTGACGAAGCACATGGAGCTGTTTGCGGGGTACCGCTACGTGAACTCCGACAAGCTCTTCTTCTTCGTGCAGGACGTCCCGGCGCCGCCCGCGTACGTCGGCCCGACCGACAGCGAGTGGAACGGCGGCGAGTTCGGGATCCGCTGGACCTTCTAGTCTTGGAGTCGCGCCCGCAAGGGCGCGATGGAGTAACTCCCGCAAGGGAGTTACGCCGTCGGAGAGTCTCGGATGGCAACGATGAACTTCCGCCTCATGGGCCGCAGCGGCCTCCGCGTCTCGGAGCTCTGCATCGGCTGCGGCACCTTCGGCACCAACTGGGGAACCCTGGGCAGCGACCTCGCCGAGAGCCGACGGATTCTCGAGACCTTCGCCGAGGCGGGCGGCAACTACATCGACACCTCCAACCGCTACCAGGAGGGGCAGAGCGAACAGTTCGTCGGCGAATGTGTCGCCAGCGACCGCGACCACTGGGTGATCGCCACCAAGTTCACCCTCTTCGACGGCGGAGCCGACAACAACAACCCGAATCTCTGCGGCAACCACCGCACAAACCTCCTGCGATCGGTGGAAGCCAGCCTCAAGCGCCTCAAGACCGACCACATCGACCTCCTCTGGGCCCACATCTGGGACAACACCACGCCGATCGACGAGATGCTCCGCGGCCTCGACGACGTCGTGAAGAGCGGCAAGGTCTGCTACGTCGGGGCCTCCAACTTCCCGGCCTGGTGGCTCGCCCGCGCGAACACCATGGCAGACCACTGGGGCAAGACTCCCTTCATCGCGACGCAGGTCGAGTGGCCCTCGTCGAGCGCTCGCTCGAGCCCGAGTTCCTCCCGATGTGCTCGGAGCTCGACATCGCGCTCGTCTGCTGGAGCGCGCTCGCGGGCGGCATGGTCACTGGCAAATACAACCGCGGCAAGCTCCCGCCCGGCCTCAACCGCCTCGCCGACGAGGTCGACCCCGCGAAGAAGCACTTCTGGCACGACATCACGAAGCGCAACCTCGCGATGATGGACAAGGTCTTGAAGATCGCCGACGGCATGGGCCGCCCGCCCGTGCAGCTCGCGCTCCGCTGGCTCGCCCAACAGCCGAACGTCGTCTGCATCCCGATCCTCTCCACGCGCACCGCTGGGCAGATGAAGGAGTGCCTCGGGTGCCTCGACTTTACGCTGACGCCCGAGCAGATGACGGCGATCGACAAGGCGACCGAGGGGGCGATCGCCTCGATCATGCAGAACATCGGACCGTACCCCTACCCGATGCTGGAGTACGGCAGCCCGGCGCTGCCGGAATTCTTCTCCCGCGCCCTGACGTTCGGGAACGTGGAGAAGCGGATCAAGAACCACCGGAAGCCGTTCCCCTTCAAGTTCAACCGATAGGACGTCTCTGGAGTCGCGCCCGTGCGGGCGCGGCGGCCGGCCGAGGAACCGATCAGGAATCGCCCCATGTCCGAGCAGACCTTCGACTACATCGTGATCGGCGCGGGCTCCGCGGGATGCCCGATCGCGCACCGCCTCTCCGCGAAGGCCGACGTGAAGGTCGCCCTCCTCGAGGCGGGCGTCCCCGATCACAAGCCCGAGATCCACGAGCCCCGCGAGGTCCTGAAGCTGTGGGGCTCCGAGGTCGACTGGGGATACAAGACCGAACCGGTGCCCGGCCTGAACGGCCGTCAGATCCCGATCGCGCGCGGCAAGGTCCTCGGCGGCTGCTCCTCCATCTTTGCGATGATCCACGTCCGCGGGAACCGCCGCGACTTCGACACCTGGAACTTCCTCGGCTGCGACGGGTGGAGCTACGACGAGGTCCTCCCGTACTTCAAGAAGCTCGAGGACTGGGAGGGGCCCGCCTCGGAGTGGCATGGGAAGGGCGGCCCGGTCTCGATCCGGATGAACCCGACGCCGACGCCGGTCGCCTACGCCTTCGCGAACTCCGGCCAGGAGCTCGGCCTGAAGGGGCCCGACTTCGACCACAACGGCGCGCAGCACGAGGACGGCACGGGGCTCTACCAGTACACGATCACGAAGGAAGGAAAGCGCGCGAGCACCGCGGTCGCCTACCTGAAGCCGATCCTCGGCCGGCCGAACCTCTCGGTGCAGACCGGCGTCCACGTGACGCGGATCCTCTTCGAGGGGCGCCGCGCGGTGGGCGTCGAGGTGCGGAAGGGGAACGCGACCGAGCAGATCCGCGCGACCCGCGAGGTGATCGTCAGCGCGGGCTCGTTCGACTCGCCGAAGCTCCTCATGCTCTCGGGGATCGGGGCCGCCGACACGCTGAAGAAGCACGGCATCGGCGTCGTGTCGGACCTGCCGGGCGTCGGCCAGAACCTGCAGGACCACGTCCTCCTGCCGGCCTTCTTCCGCTCGAAGCGCGAGCTGCCCCCGCCGATGTTCATCGCGGAGGCGGGCCTCTTCGTGCGGACGCGGCCGGGGATGAAGGCCGCCTCGCCGGACCTGCAGTTCCACTTCAGCGCGGGGATCCCCGCCTTCACGCCGCCGGGGCTCGGCGCGAACTTCGCCTTCGTTCCGATCCTCGCGAAGCCGCAGAGCCGCGGGACGGTGGGCCTCCGCTCCGCGAACCCGCTCGACCCGCCGGTGATCCAGCCGAACTACATGAGCTGCGAGGCGGACATCCAGACGCTGCGCCAGGGGATCGAGTGGGCGCGCCGCATCGCGCGGACGCGGGCCTTCGCCGAGTTCACCGACGGCGAGTTCACCCCCGGCGAGAAGGCGAGCGAGAGCGACATCCGCAACTTCATCCTCGGAAACTGCTCGACCGTGTGGCACGTGAGCGGGACCTGCAAGATGGGGCGCGACGGGATGGCGGTCGTCGACCCCGAGCTCCGCGTGGTCGGCGTAGAGGGGCTCCGCGTCGCGGACGCGAGCGTGATGCCCTCGATCACGTCGGGCAACACGAATCCGGCGTGCATGATGATCGGCGAGAAGGCGTCGGACATGATCCCAGACCTCCTGACATGCGGGTTGGGGGTTTTGCATCATTCCGCGCCCTCCACCACGTAGCGGAGACGGTAGTCGGACTCGGGGAAGCGGGGGTCCAGGTTGTTGAGGGTGGCACACAGCGCGACCAGTGCGCGAG
>ORJL011586337.1_pt1 | contig 21511 bp, 21 predicted proteins | sample 1779941 | NCBI WGS metagenome assembly ORJL01 (sample SAMEA104232317, study PRJEB22302) | groundwater metagenome | biome: forest; feature: aquifer; material: groundwater | place: USA | collected 2011-08-07 | depth 5.8 m
GACTGGTAAAAATAAATATCGGGCTGTCGACTTTGCTGTCCTTCGCCGTCACAGCAGTTGTTATTGATTTTTTACGCAAAAGATTCTCATGGAAACGAATGACAATCATCGCGGCACTTTCAATGTCAACAGCCGCACTCATAGCCTCCGTTTATTTTTTCTTCCTCAAAGGATTGCCCCTGTCCTACATCCGCCAATGTTTTCCCTATTTTAGCGAAGACCATCCCGTTCATTCCTCCGTGGGAAAATCAATATTGATGCTTGGACAGGCATACACCTCTAACATGTTTTCCAGTCCGCTTAATTTGTTTTTCGGCCTCATTGTGATTTTTTCGGCCGTTCAGAGTGTTTTTTGGCTGTTCACCCGGCCAACAAAGGAAGAATTAAAAAAACATGTCCTATCGGTCGTTATTATGCTTGCGCTGCTTATTTTTTTAACCACGCACGAATTCCTTGCTAGCGGCATTTACTACCGGTTATTTTGGCTGGCGCCGCTAACGACACTTCTTATTTTTATTCTCATTGCCTTCGGCAGTTATCGTTTGCCGCGTGCCGCCAAAATATTGCTCTACGGGCTTTTATTTTATATCTCCCTCACACAAATCCACGAAAAACACCGGATATTGGCCTCTTATAGAATTCCCAACCAATACATCGCGCTGGAAAGAGCCAAAGTCTACGTGACCAATGCGCCTGAATGGATAGAGGCCGTCATCCTGACAACTCAATATTTAAAGGGAAACCTTTCCGGCGAGGAGACGTTTTTCGCTCTCCCTTACGATCCGTTGTACTATTTTCTTGCCGGCAAAAAAAGCCCGACGCGCCAGCTGATTTTCTTCGATCATATCAATATCAAAGAAAAACAGGAAAGAGAAATCATAGGCGAGCTTGAACAAAAAAACGTCAGGCTGGCTGTGGTTTCGAGCCGCATCCAATCCGCCACGGCGGGGCTGGGGATATTTGGCAAAACTTATTGCCCCCTTTTAGCCGAATACCTGAACAAACACTTTTTGCCCGCGGCAACATTCGGAGATTGGCAAACGCCTCCCCGTGAATCATGGAGCCATCACGGGACAAAAATTTTAAAAAGGAAGCTGGTGCCCCTTACCTTTCCCCCTTAAAAAGCCAAAAACCATTCTCCTTTTGGATTAATGGTTTTTATACCGCAGTTCAGTCTTTTAGCTTTTTCTAAACTTCCGCATTTTTTAAAATTCTAGGGTAAGGCAGAGGGATAATAAAATCCCCCTTGAATCCTTTTTGTTTCAATTTTGGAGCCAACTCATCAGCAATATGCCACGACAAAAGCATTGCATAATCAAATTTGTTTTCAAAAAGACGGCTCTCCTCTTCAATGGGGATTAATGTCCCGGGCACATATTTCCCAATTTTATAAGACCCTTTAATCTCCAGCACACTATCCAAAATTCCATCATCAATGCCGGCATAATTAATTAATGTGCTCGCCCTTGAGGGGGCTCCGATGCCTACAATACACTTACCTTTCTTCTTTATTTCTATAAGCAGTGCGTGCAAAGATAACTTTGAAAGAACAACGCGCTTTTTGAATTCTAACAATTGCTGCTCATTAAGCTTCTTATCTTTCTCATCTTGAAGAATCTGTTTCACCGTCCCATCAAAGGAATGTTTTCCTTTTCTGGCGGCGTATACACGAATAGATCCTCCATGCGTAGGGATTCTCTTAACATGAATAACTTCTAGATGATGCATGTTTAAAAGATATTGAAGGCTATTGAGTGAATAATAACGCAGATGTTCGTGATAAATAGTGTCGTATTGCAATGTCTCAATAAGGTCCATAAAGTAATGCGATTCTGAAATAAATACACCGTCTTCATCTAATAATTCTAAAATACAACCAACTATTTCGTGGACATTCTCAATATGCGCGAAGACATTTGTTGCCGTGATGATTTTGGCCTTTCCCTCTTTCTTAATGATGTCCCGAGCCACATCTTTATTAAAGTAGGATTGAATTGTCGGGATACCCTTTTCTATGGCTAACTTGCCGATATCCTCAGGGGTAATGCCTTGCACGCGGTGATGCCCGGAAAAATTACTCAGCAATGACCCATCGTTAGACCCTATATCCACAATGAGATCTTCTTTTCCGATATTGATAATCGTTTTGCATTCTTGATAAAGATCGGCAAAATTGTCTCTTAAGATTTTTGTTGTTCCGCTCGTGTAGGGATATTCCTTCGGAAAAAGTATTTGCGGATCCACAATTAAACCCAACTGAACCAACTGACATTGCGTACAATGAAGCAATAAAGCGGGATAGCTAGGCTGTTCGCAGGGATGTGTTCCCACACCCCACATTTTGTTGACCGGAGGCAGGTACCCTAAAAATATGACGGGATTTAAGTCTTTTGACCCGCAGATCTGACATTTCTCGACAACAATACTTGAACCGCTCCCTGCTGTCAGCAGGACTGGCTGATTCGTCATCATCATCTCCTATCTAAATTATTTTCATACCACTGGATGGTCTGAGATAATCCGTCCAAAAACTTATATTTAGGAGCGTATCCCAATGCTTTCATCTTTGATATATCCGGGCAACGAACGGGTGTTCCGCCTGCGGCTGCCTTCTCGCTGATAATCTTGATTTCCTTTTTATAATATCGTCCTATTGCAACCGCAACTTGTTTAATCGTTATCTCATCCTGGGTCCCAATATGATAAATACCAAGGTGTTCTCCCTTACGATTCATAATCATCAAGCCATCAATAAAATCCTCAATATAAACAAATGCCCTCGTTTCTTCCCCCGTTCCCTGAATGGGAAAATCAACTGTCTTTTTGTTTTCCTTCTTTATTATTTCACGCATTCTAACAATAAATTGCGGGATCACGTGTTCCCACCCCATGCTGGGGCCATAAACGTTATGAGGGCGGAAGATAACAACCCGTTTAAAATATTTTCGTCCATAATTAATCGCCATAAGTTCACTGATAATCTTTCCACCGGCATAAGAATAGCGGGGGTTCAGAGGATCTGGGATAGATAACCCGACCGATTCATCCGTTGGGACAACTAATGGGGTTTGGTAAACCTCCGAGCTTGAGGCCAGCATGATTTCCCCAATATTTTCCTTGATACAAGCATCAATGACGTTGACAATTCCTTTGACTCCAACATCAAGAACCAAATCCGGCTTCGTATAAAAAAATTCAGTTCCATTGATGAAGGCCAGATGCCAAACACTATCGATTCCCCGGCAGGCATCCCGGACGGCCGCAGCATCGCGAATATCAGCTTTGACCAACTGAATCTTATTTACTACATCGCCCGGGCTCTCTTCCGGCCCCCTTGATTGATCATCAAAAACGCGGACTTCATGCCCTTCTTCGACTAACCGTCGTACAAGGGCGCTGCCAATAAAGCCTGATCCGCCTGTTACTAAATATCTCTTTGACTTCACTTTTTTGAATAAGTTGATGGAAGCCTAACCTTGATCTGTGGTTTAATTTTGCTTTTGCGTAAATGCGCTATCCCCCAGAAAAACCATCTTAAATATTCCTTTAGCCACAAACCTAACTTAAAAGTCGATGCACCGCCATACAATCTGTCTATGGATATAATAGGCACTTCGCCTAAAATCATCCTCTCGCTTTGCGCCTTTATGGCCAATTCAAAAACAACAGCCCAACCCACCGATTTTGCCTCCAATTTCAAATTCTCAAAAGTTTTCTTACGAAACATCTTAATGCCTGTCGTAGAATCAGTAAATGCCACCCCCGCCAACCAACGAAACAATCGATTAGCGATTCGTGACAAAATCCCTCCTATCATCGACCCACCGAGCCGTCTCCCGCCATACGCATAACGCGTACAACTGACCAAATCACACCCTTCATCCATGAGCGCAATCATATCATCTATTGCCAACACCGGCCCAACTTCATCAATGGCAAATATTAAAATGTATTCGCTCTTTGACTCAAGTATCCCTGATCGAATCGCATTTCCAACCCCCTTACCCAGCTTATTGTGCACAAGCCTAACATGGGGATAACGAGGCTGTAATTTCTCAACGACAGAAATACTGGCATCACCGGGATCATCATAAATAATGAGAATTTCGTGAGAAACTTCAATGACAGATCTCAAAATCTTCAACATAATTTCTATGGTAACCCCTTCATTGCGAACGGGCATTAAAATCGATAATCTTAGATTGTCAGCCATCTTAGTCGCGGTAAAATTCCCTTATTTTCTTACAAACAAAATTCACATCAGCATCAGACAAGGTATAAGCCGACGGAAACCATAATGCCTGCGGAACAATTTTGGTACTATTGATGAAATCCTCGTCCGGCCGTTTGTACGGCGCCTGTGTATGTATAGGAAACCAGAATTTACGACAATCGACATCTTTGCGCTGTAGATAATCATTTAACTCATCTCGATGTTGAACAATGGCGTCTGTCCATTGAGGAAGCTCCCCGCCATTAATATCACATTTAAAAACAGAGACTTCCTTAAGATCTCTGAGATTCTCCCCATAGATTGTATGCATCGTTCTCATCCGTTTGATGCGACCATCGAGCAACGTAAACTGCCCTAATCCTATTGCCGCTTGTAAGTCTGTAAATTTAAAGTTGTAACCTACGCTGTAATGAATATCATCGCCACCTGTTCCTTTTGTTCGCCTTCCCTGATCCTTCAATTCTCTTAAGCGCATATAAACCTTTTCATCATTCGTAACAACTGCCCCTCCTTGACCCGTGGTAATCGTCTTATTTGCCGAGAAAGAAAAACAACCTGTTTTTCCGAAAGTCCCAAGATATCTGCCCTGATGTTTCGACATAAACGCCTCTGCGGCATCTTCGATAATAGCGATTCCATTTTCACTGGCGACGGACATTATTGCCCGCATATCAGCGCCCCTCCCGCTGACATGCACCGGCATAACAGCTTTGGTTTTACCGGTAATAACCTTCTTAAACATCCCTGGATCAATATTCATTGTTTTGGGATCAATATCAACTAAGACGGGAGTCGCGCCGGTTAAGTCAACAGCATTCGCTGTTGCCACAAACGTCACATCCGGAATAATCACTTCATCACCACGGCCTATGTCTAATGCTTTTAATGACAAAAACATAGCAGCTGTTCCGCTAGTCGTGGCTATTGCAAATTTTACTCCTAATCGATCGGCAATTTTCTTCTCAAATTGGGCCGTTAAGGAACCCTCGTTAGGATAATGATTCTTAAAAACTTTTTTAAGATATTTAAACTCTTCCTTGCCCAGTTGAGGCTGCCACCAGGGGATGTGTTTTTTTCGACTCATAGAATGGGATTATCTTAAGGCTCTTTTGATTTTCTCTATTTGCTTAATAACATTTTTCTTATTCCGTGGGAGAATCGGCTTGATAGGAATTCCGGCATAAACATACCAGGGTTTAAATTTGAATCTTGGCGGCACATAACTAATGGCTCCAATCGCCACGCCCTCCGGGATTACATTATCGGGCATAATAACGGCATTACTCCCAATGCCACACATCTCACCGATAATGACATCTCCTTTCAATGCACAGCTATCTACGTTGATATGGGCAGGAACGATAATTATAGCGTCATTAACATAATCGTTACTTTGACACCAAATTTTTACACCAGCTGAGACACTAGAGAAATCTCCCAATCTGAATAAATAGTCTTTGCCACCCCCCACCAAACACCCGGAAGCGATATGACAACATCTTCCAATCTCAATCTTTGTTGAAAAATAACAAAAATCATCGACAATCGAGTAATTTCCAATAGAAAAATGCCTTGGTAATCTTATTCTGGAATTTTTTGAAACAATTGGTTTCATGAAACGCCCTCTTGGTTAACGATTCCCCATAAATCTACAACCTCTACCCTCTTCGGTATAACCAACCCCTTGTAAGCTGAGTGAGGAACGCCAATAATAATAACGTCGCTTGATTTAATGAGCTTTTCTTTAGTGACAAAGGTTGAGTCCTCAACATATTCGTCGGAGTAAAGAATTCTTGCTCCGTGAAACCTTAATATCTTACCCAGCTTATACGAGAGGGCGTCTCGGGTGTCATCCACATCCGCCTTAAAAGCCATGCCCAATATACCTACTTTTGTTTTAGAAAGATCATGTCGTTTCTCTAAATCTTTCACAATAAAATTCGGCATCCCTTCATTGACCATCATCGCAGCCTGCCCAAGTAAAAAGTTGTTCTCATTAAATGCCGTCAATTGCATAGTATCTTTAAGAAGGCACGGCCCGGCAGCAAATCCGGCTGAAGGCAAAGAGGCCGCCCGCCCATAACTCTCGATCATGGCGCTGCGAACCTTGTCATAATCAACCCCAAAATTATGCGCGACCATAAAAAACTGATTTGCTACGCCAAATTGGATATAGCGCCACGCGTTCGTAAACAGCTTGGCCAACTCAGCCTCACCAATCGAGACTCTTAATACCTTGGGAGAAAGGGTTTCAAACAGCTTCACAGCTTCGTCTTCAGCCTTTTGCGTTAAACCAGCTACAAGTTGCGGCAGTTCTTTTAATTCTCTGACCGCATACCCTTGCAAAATTCTCTCAGGGCAATAAGCAAAGTGCCATGGCCCATTTTTGTTGCCTAAAAAGTTTACGACTTGCCGACACGTGCTGGGATATACCGTACTGCGTATAATAATAATCTGCTTATGATTTAAAAATTCCCGTAGTTTTACGAATAGTTCTAAGATAGGGCGAAGATTAGGGTTTAAATATTCATCAATGGGCGTGCCCACCGTGATGATAACATACCGGGCCTTGGTCACAACGCGTAAGTCTAAGGAAATATCTAACGTCTTATTCTTCAAAACTTTTTTCAAGATTGGCTCAGCATCGTACTCGATGAAGGGCATTTTTCCCTGTTTGACTAATTTAGCCTTTCGAACATCAATATCATAAAGGCAGACCTTCAAACCCTCATTAGCAAAGGAAATGCCAAGGGGAAGGCCGACATGGCCAAGCCCGCCGATTATTACGACATCATACTTCCGCTTTGCTTCTTTTCTCAATCCCATCTTCTTCATATCCCCTCTGTTTATTGTATTCATCTTTCAAGACGAATTATTCTATCAAAAAATGTTATGGATTTTGATATATTTCTCTACTAAATCCCTATTACGCTTGTTTTTTGCGCTCTTGGCCATGTGCACAAAGAACATAGGAAGGCTTTGGTATTTCATAAAAAGCATGGGGCCCCTTGAATGGCCACTGGATTACGGTAGAATACATTCCGGATGATGTTATAAATCAAAAAGTTCAATTGTTGTCTTGAGTCGGAAAATGTAACGCTCGGGACGAAAGCTTCATGGAGCGTTTTGAAGTTAAAACGCGCCCTTATTAAACTCGCGGCGATGATCAAATTAGAAAAAATAAGTTTCAATCCCAAGTTTATCTTTCTAACTTTAACCATTTTTACCGGAATTATTGTTCGCAGCCAGTATATAGATTACATCCCTATGTTATCACAGGGTGACCATGGACTCGTTCTTTATGCCGCCCAGATGAGTCTGGATGGAGTTATGCCTTATAAAGGTTACACCTGGTTTTATGGCCCTTTTATGCCTGCCTACTATGGCTTATTTCTAAAACTAACGGGAATCAGCATACCCAGCATCCTCCTGGGGAAAGCTATCCTTGAACTTTTATCTGGTGTCTTTATTTATCTGATCATGTCACTGTTTGTGTCACCTTTTTTGGCCCTTGTTGCAGCACTGTGGTTCTGGGCATTTGATCCGGGATTTTTCTATACATTTAACCATCTCGGCGGCGTTACTTTCATTTTGGCAAGTCTCTATAGCCTGTGCTTGTATTTATATTCATCTCAAGTTCGGCACTTGTTTATTTCGCTAATGGCCTGTTTTATTCTATCTCTAATAAAATTAAACATAGGGCTTGCAACAGCAGCAGCCTTGGTTAGCTGTGTACTCGTTATTGATTTTTTAAAGAAAATACCCTTATCGATTAACAAGAAAATATTTCATTTATTCTCCATTATCATTTTATTCATCATATCGATCGCCATCTATTGGCACATGACAAAGGGTTTGCCATTTTATGAAATCAAGCAAAACCTACAATATTTTAACAATGACTACTATTCCAGAGGTTTCGGCCTTGGTGGTCTTTTTATCAATTTGTATCAATTTTGGTTAATCACTAAATCCCATATTCTTATTCATCCCATTGCTTCTCTTATTTGTCTTACGGTCCTCATCTCTTTTGTTAGATTAATTTTCCTATTGCGCCGCAAACAATATACTCAAGATAAAAAGTCATCGGCTGTAGTGTTTTTATTGTGCTTATTTATTTTTTGGATCTTCTTGTTCCATGAATTCATCATCAGCGGCATCGGATTCCGACTAGAATGGGGACAGCCACTTCAATTTTTGTTAATGTTTATAGTCATAGATTATGGCCTTTTAAATATCAGGCGATATTTAAAGTATAGCCTTTATTCTCTTTTTCTTTTATTTGCTACAATCCAGTTTTTATACAGTTATCAAACTATACAAAGATCAAAAAATCCCTCACAATATTTATCCATCAAAAACGGCAAGGTCTTCGTCGGCAATCCCTCCAATTGGGTAGCGGTTGTTATCCAAACAGCAAAATACTTGGAACATAACCTAAAAAAAGATGAACTGTTTTTTGCCTTCCCTTACGAGCCGATTTATTATTTTCTCGCAAAAAAGAGAAGCCCCTCGCGTCAAATAATTTTCTTTGAATTTGTCAATATCCCTGCTGAGCAGGAAGAAAAAGTAATCGAGGAATTGAATAAAAAAAATGTGAACTGGATTGTTATGTCCAACCGGATTGATCCTACGGAGTCAGGGATGGGGACATTCGGCAAAACACATTGTCGTTTGCTCTCCGAATATATCAACAATAATTTTGAGGTTGTCGCAACATTCGGCGATTGGCAAAATGATCCTGGCTGGGCGTGGAATCATGGGACGAAGATTTTGAAGCGAATAAAGCCATTATAAAATAAAACTGCCTCAGACGGCGCTTCGGCAGTGTCCGTTGTTTCTTTCCTTATTATAGAAAAACCTCTCTCCCTTTCGGGTTGAGAGGTTTTTCTATAGTTGTAGAAACAACGGACCGGACGAGATTTGAACTCGCGATCTTCAGCTTGACAAGCTGACATGTTAACCAGGCTACACCACCGGTCCTGAAATCTTGATTCCTAAAGAATTTATTCCAGACGCCTTTGGGAGCGCAAGGAATGGACAAGAGGCAGAATTATACCCGCCCATCGCTACCGCTGTCAACTGTAAAATACACGGGCTTATTTTATTTCAACAAAAAGAAATAAACAACCATCGTTACAATGCCCACCGGCACTCCAAAGGCCGCCCATTCCAAACTTTTGATTTTCAACTTTCCCGCGGCGATAATATTCGGAATATTTCCCGGGATGAGCATCCCGCCCGAGATCAAAAGCCCCATCAGAGCCGCTTTAATTTGAAGCAAGTTCAAGCTTGGAGCGATTTCAGCGGCGGCAAGGGTCGCATTGTCAAGCACTGCCGAAATCATGTTGACCCAATAAAGCCCCTGGTAAGGAATCTTGATAATAAAAGTATCGATCAATGGCTTAAAGCCGCTCCCTAAAAAAACGAGAGCGACAACAAACAAATAAACCTTTGCCGTGCGCATCAAAATATCTTTAAAATCCTCCCGCCGGTCTTCATGTAATCCGCCTTTTTTGCTTTCATGCGGGGAGAGGAAAAGCGCGGCCCCAAGCAATCCAAAAACAATCACTCCCGGAATCAAATAATGCCCCAGCGTTTTGGCAAGAAAAAAGAAGTCCGCCTCATACGGCAGGCCTTTTAACTTGGCAATAGCAATCGTCGAAAGCGGCTCCCCGATAGGCGTCAACGCCGCCCCAAATCCTATGGAAAAACAAGCAAGAATCACAAGCCTGATTTCTGTTTTACGTTCGACCTTTAAATAATGAACAACTTCCACCAAAACAAGAGAAGCAATGATGGCGGTGATAACGCTCGAAAGAAGCCCCAGGCTAACGATGATAAAAAAAGCAAAACCCTTGAGCCCCATCACCCGCACCATGGCGCTCACAGTGCCGGATATAAATTTCTGCGACCACCTAAAAAGAACGCCGGCAAAAAAAACCGCCAACGTGATTTTGATTGGCTCAACCAGGGCTTCTTGAAAAAGGTGGACGCTCCATTGCGACGTAATGGTCACGGCGGCGCATCCCGCCAGAAAAAGAAATATTTCCAGCTCTTCTTCAATTTTTTTGACTAAAAAAGGCAGGGTCAGGACCAGAGCCAAAACGATGAATAATCCTATGTTGGTTGAATTCATAACGCGCTTTTCAGAAAACTGCTGAGAGGCCCGCAAGAACTCTCTATCTTTTAAAATAGGGGATGAAGGGCTCGAACCCTCGGCCTTCTGTCCCAAATGTGTTCCAAGATATTTGGGACACCCCGACAGCTTGGTTTAATCCCCAATTAACTGGGGATTAAACCAGTCGGCCCTCCGGGCAAATTTTGCCCCCTCGTATTTAAATGGACGAAGAAGGATTCGAACCTTCGACCCCTTGAATGTAAATCAAGTGCTCTAACCAGCTGAGCTATTCGTCCCTAAACTAAATCTAAATAAACGGCAAAATTTGGGTGCGTGTAAAGCAGACGCTCTAACCAGCTGAGCTAATCCCCCATGACTAACTTATCTCTTCTAATATTTTTTTTGCAGTTTCCAAAGGATCGGCGGATTCAATGATGGGCCGCCCGACGACTAAATAATTGCTTCCATTGAGGGCGGCCTCTTTGGGCGTGGCGATTCTTTTTTGATCACCTGTGTCGGCGCCGCTTGGCCGGATGCCGGGCGTGACAATGACAAAATCTCCCCCTAATTTTTGGCGTATCGCCTTAGCCTCGTGAACGGAGGCCACAACTCCATCCAACCCTGACTCTTTTGCCAAAAGCGCTCTTTGCAAAACAACGTCTTGCGTGCTATTTGTCTTTTCATCGCTTGTGAGCGCGGTAATTCCAACAATCAGCGGTTTTTGAATTTGTAACCCTTGGGCTTTTTCTTTCGCCGCGCAAACAGCCGCTTCCATCATGGCCTTTCCGCCTTGCGTGTGGACAGTCAGCATAAAAATACCTTGTTTTCCCGCGCCGACGGTCTCTCCCAACCCGGTTGCCGCCGATACCGCGCTGGCGACAGTATTGGGAATATCATGATATTTTAAGTCCAGAAAAACTTTTTTGCTGCGCGCCAGAATAAAACGCGCCGCCGCCGGCCCGCAGGATGTAAAAAGCTGGCTTCCGATTTTAAAAATATCGACAACAGGAGAAAGTTTATCAACGACTTCGCGCGCTTTTTCGAAAGTATCAACATCAAGGGCAACGATGAGTTGTGGTTTTTCGGCGCTCATACTAACCTTTCAAACTCCCGATGATTTCTTTGATATCCGCGATTTTATTTTCTTTCATGTAATCCTCGATTCCTTTCAAAACTTCAAGCGGAGCGCGAGGATTGATAAAATTCGCCGTGCCAACGGCAACCATGGTCGCGCCCGCGATAATAAATTCTAAAGCATCGCGGGCGCTCATAATCCCGCCCATGCCAATAACGGGAATCTTTACTTTTTTGTAAACCGCGTGGACCATGTGAAGGGCTATTGGTTTGATCGCCGGGCCGCTAAGCCCGCCGGTAAAATTTCCTAAAACCGAGCGCCGGGTTTTTGTGTCAATGGCCATGGCGACAAAGGTATTGATGAGGCTGATTGCATCCGCACCGGCATCCTCGGCGGCTTTTGCGATGAGAGAAATATCCGTCACATTGGGAGAAAGTTTCGCAATGACTGGAACGCGGGAGATTTTCTTTACAGCGCTAACAACGCGTGCCGTCGCCTCTTGGTCTTGCGCAACCAAGGTTTTTTGTCGAAGGTTCGGACAGGAAAGGTTGAGCTCAAGCGCGCTCACGCCTTCTGCTTCATTAAATTTTTGCGTGAGCGCGCAGAATTCCTCATCGCTGTGCCCGAGAATGCTGATAATTAAAGGGACACCAATTTTACGAAACGCGGGAAGTTTTTTCTGGATAAATTCATCGGCGCCGGGATTTTCAATACCGATGGCATTGAGCATTCCGCCGGCGGTTTCCACGATGCGCGGCGGCGGATTCCCTTCGCGCGCGTGAAGCGTCACGGTTTTGGGGACAATGGCGCCAAGCTTTTTAACTTCCTCCAAATTAAAATATTTCTCCGCGTGGCCAAAAGTTCCCGAAGCCACGGTCACAGGATTTTTTAATTTGAGGCTACCAATTTGAATTGAAAGATTCATATTTTTTAGCGTAGAGCGCTTAGCGGATAGCGTTTAAAGCCTATCCGCTATACGCTGAACGCTACCCGCTATTTAAAAAACACTATTTTTATTTCCATTTAATGAAAAATAACTTCCCTGATATCAAACACCGGGCCGTCATAGCAAGTGGTTTTATAGCCTTTGGTTGTTTTAATGGAACACCCTAAACACGCGCCCAAAGCGCAGGCCATCACTTCTTCACAAGACGCCTGACAATTGAGGTTGTATTCTTTAGCAAACTTTTGAACGGAGGACATCATGGCGTGCGGCCCGCAGGTATAAAGAACGGTTGTTTTTGGGTTTGCATCAATTTTTGAAAATAGATTTGAAACATATCCCTTTACGCCGACGCTGCCGTCATCGGTCGCGATATAAACTTTACATCCGTTTTTCTTAAATTCGTTCATGGGAAAAATGTGCCCTTTGGTGCGGGCGCCGTAAAGGAGAATCATTTCATAACCCTTGCGGGCAAGCGCGTCGGATAAGACAAGAAACGGCGCGACTCCGATTCCGCCGGCAATCATGACGATTTGTTTGGGGGATTGGGATTGGGGGCCTTTGGGCAAAACATGAAAATGATTGCCCAAAGGCCCCAACACATCCAGATATTCTCCCGGCTTTCTTTCTGAAAGCGCCTTTGTCCCGACGCCAACGGCCTCATAAAGCACTTCCACGTATTTTTTGGCGCGAAAAACACTAAACGGCCGGCGGAAAAAAGGAACAAGAGTTTCGGAAACCTTGATATGAATAAATTGTCCGGGCTTAACCGCCTTCGCAATTGCCTTGGCATCAATACAAAGCTTATAAAATTTCGGGCATATCTTTTCGTTGGAGACGATTTTGTATGTGTTTTGTATTTGATTCATTTCGACTTCAATTGATTAAGCTTATAGGCCATGATGGCAAAAACAATAATCCCTAAAACAAAAATGAAGATTGTCCGCTGCGTGTCCCTAAATCCAAAGACAATATTATTTTGCAGAACTTCAAAAAATACGGCCAAAACAGGCCAGCCGATTAAGCCCCACTTTTCCTTCGTGGTCCACGCGGATTGAGAAATAAAAATCTCTCCCCACTGCGCCTTTCTTAATGTTTTTATCGTCGGAAAAAGTCGCGGCACCCGCGAACAATAATCTTCAAACGTTTTTGTAAAAAGTTCTTTAAGATACGTTTCTTCTTTAATAATCTGCCGGCGAAAGCGCGCGTAAAAAATCCCGACAAAAACCGGCAAACTCCACCACGGCCAGATGATCAGAACAAAGCCGGAGCCAATCAAAAGCGTCCCCAAATACATCGGATTGCGGACAAGCGTGTAGGGCCCTTCCACAACCAGGCTTTTTCCTTTATCGGAATTTTCCTTTTTGTAACCCCGCGCCGACATACGCAAGTAAGTCCCGAGCAAAATAACAATAACCCCTAAGAAATCCAAGAGGTGGTTAGCGTTCACTCCCCCAATATAAAGCTGGGGCATGCGGTACAGGACCCCCGTAAAAATAATAACAAAAAATAAAATGGAAACATCTATTCGAACGCGGTATTTCATACACCCTTTCTTTGGCAGCGCGGACAAAAAAACGTGCTGCGCCCCGCCTGAACAATTCTCATAATCGGAGTTTGGCACATAACACACAGCTCATTTTTCCTATCATACACTTTGATACGGCTGACAAAACTCCCCTTTTGCCCGCTTGCGTCGCGGTAAGTATTCACCGAACTTCCCCGGAGAGCAATGGCCTCTTTGAGCACGCCAACCGTCGCCTGACACAGCGCGTTTATTTCTTTTTTGGCCAATCGATGAGAAAGTTTTTGCGGATGAATCCGCGCGCGAAACAATATTTCGCTGGCGTAAATGTTTCCGATGCCGGCGATAAAATTCTGATTCATCAAAAGCGGTTTAATCATTGTCTTTTTTCTTTTAAACTCCGTCGTCATCCAGCCCATCGTCAATCGCCCGCCCAGCGGTTCAATACCCAGTTTGCGGAAAAAGGCAATATTTTCCAGCTTTTTGACGATATAAAGTCTTCCAAAACGCCGTTGGTCATTATAGTGTAAATACTCTTTGTTGGAAAGAAGGAAACTGAGCCTTGTATGCAAAGATCTCCCTTCATAAATCAGCTGGCCCGTCATCACCAGTTGAACGATTAAGAATTGCCCGCCGCTTAACGCAACCACAATCGCCTTCCCCCGCCTTGTAACGCCAAGGATTCTCTGGCCTACCAAAAGCCGGACAAACTGCCTTGGTTTTTGGTTTCGGATAACCAAAGAATCCAAAACATCGACACCCACAATGGATCGGCCGACAATCCGTTTGGCTAAATCCCGCACAATCGTCTCGACTTCAGGGAGTTCCGGCATAGGAAGAAATCGTGTCCAAAATTCTCTGTGTCACTTGCGCCTTTTGAAAATCACCGACTTGATAATAAAGCTCAACGGATATTTGCAAATTTTTCTTTGCCTCGGCGTATTGTTTAAACACGATATTGTGCGCCGCCAGCGTCGCGTAGGCCTCCGGATAATTCGGGCTGAAGAAAATCGCGTTGCGGGCGTATTGGGCAACCTTGTCCCACCGGCCCAATTTCAAATACGCAACCGCCAAATTGTTGTATGCCTTGGGGTATTCAGGGTCAAAGGAGATGGCCTTTTCGTAATTAACGATTTCCCTCGCGTGGTCGCCCAAATGCCCGTAGGCAACCCCCAATCCCAAATAAGCGCGGGGATTGCGCGGCGCCTTAAGGACATTATCCTGCCACAGCGTTAATTCGCTTTGCCACGCTTTGTTACGCTCATACGTTAACATGCTTAGTATCCCGACAATAAAAAGCAAAACTATTTTAAAACGCAACCGGTTCCCAAGAATCAAAAAAAGCGCGAAGGAAAGAAAAATGGAAAACCCAGCCATCGGCAGATACAGCCAATGCTCGTAAATAACCCCGCCTTTGACAAAACACGGATGCGCCACCTCGACTAAAACGGTCATAAAAAACCATGCAATTGAGAAACTTAAAAGCCTTTGGCGCCGAAACTGCCAGACGGAAAAACCGGCAATGGCAATTAAAAGCAGGATTGAAAAGACCGTCGGCCATTCAAACACGCGCGCGACAATGGGATAATCATAATCGTGTTGAAGATGGACAGGAAAGAAAGCGAGCCGCACATATGTGCGTAAAACATTGATTTCGGTCAAGAAATATTCCCAGCTAAAGGGTTGACCAGCCTGGGCTTTAAGTTTCCATATGGAATCCATGCGGTTTTGCGCGAAGACAAAAAAGAAAACGGCTACAAGCAGAAAAAAAGGCAAAAGAATTTTCAGGCGCGATCCAAGCGATCTTCCATCAGCTTCGAAAAGAAATACCTCACAAATGATTAAGATGAGGGGAAGCGTCACAACCAGCTCTTTTGTTAGAATCCCGACGGACATCATCAAAAAAAATCCCGCTAAATACCAAAATCGCCCGTTCAACCTGCCCTCGATATAAAAAATCACCGCCGCAAGATAAAAAAATGTTGCCAGAGCCGACATACGCTGGGAAATAAAGGCCACCGTTTCCGTCTGAATAGGATGGCATAAAAAAATCAAAGCGGCTGTAAATCCTATGAGATGGGCGTGCGCACGGACGAATGTATTTTTCATCGCGGGAGTTTTAAAAATCACATGGACCAAACCATACAGCAAAATGGCGTTTAAAATATGGACAGCGATATTAACAGCGTGGTAGCCAAAAACATTGAAACCGCCGAATTGATAATTGAGTGCAAAGCTCAATCCCGCGATAAACCGCGTGTTAAATACCTGCCAAAGAAACGCGATGTTGCGGATATTTTCTATCGCCAGATTTTCCACGATGATCATGTAATCATCGGAACAAAATCCACCATGCAACGAGTTGGAGTAAATCAATATCCCGAGAGTGACAATTGCAGAAATACTAATGAGGACGCGTTTCACGTGCGGTTTTCTTGAATAGCCACAATCAATTCTTTGAGCTTTTTCTCTGCCTCTTTAATGCCGTTTACTTTAACCATTCCTTCGATATCCCAGCCGCCCAAATCAATGATCGGGCGTTTATAAACAAAGCCGTAGGAGATTTCACAGCGCGTCCCATGACTGCCGGGCAAGGCCACGATGATATCGGCAGAACATGCGATAATAACATTCCGGGAATACCCGATGGATGTGGGAAGTGCGATATCAATATATGGATTCGCGTCTTTTTTTTCCTTGCCTGGCAAAATTCCGATCGTAAGCCCGCCGGCTGACTTCGCACCTTGCGCCGCGGCTTTCATAACCCCATCTAAGCCTCCGCAAACCAAAATTGCCCCATTTTTAGCTATAATTTGGCCAATTTTGTAGGCTAATTGCTCTGTTTGGCCATTTGCTTCATGTCCGCCGATTACTGATACAGTTATTTTTTGATTTTTCATGTTAGTTTAAAATTTCTTGCGAAAAACTGGTAGTTTTTCAACATAAATCATGTTCTTAAATTTACATCAAGAACCACTTAAAGCTATTATTCAATGTTTTTAATAAGTATATATTGTAAAAAATAGCTAAAATTTACAATTTTATGGGCCAAATACTCCACTTTAGATAATATTTAACACCTGTTTAAAAAGTGTTAATTTCTTGAGTTTTTTGAATAAACGCCCCCGACAGGAATCGAACCTGTACCACCAGCTCCGGAGGCTGGTGCTCTATCCGTTGAGCCACGGGGGCTGACGTTTTTCAGGAATCACGAAGGTTGGAATCAGCCCCTACTTCTTCTCTTGGGCTTGATATGTTACTCTCCCGCCATAAATCGTTGCTTCAACGCGCCCCTTGAATGTGCGGCCGATAAAAGGAGAATTCTTGGACTTTGAAGCGATGTCTTCTTTTTTAAAGACCCATTCTTTTTGGGGGTCAACAATCGTCATATCCGCGTCGTTACCTTCTTTTATCACACCTTTTGTTTTTAATCCTAAAATACAAGCCGGCGCGGCGGACATTTTCTCGGCGACCTGCGGCAGAGTCAAAACTTTTTTATCGATAAGTTCCGTCATCACAAGCCCAAAAGCTGTTTCAAAACCGATCATGCCAAATGGCGCGTGGTCATATTCCAATTCTTTTTCCTCGTGCGTGTGCGGCGCGTGGTCGGTAGAAATACAATCAATCGTCCCGTCGCGTAAGCCCTCTTTAACAGCGTCAACATCTGCTTGTGTGCGAAGCGGCGGATTGACTTTTGTGTTGGTATCATAAGTTTTAACCGCTTCATCTGTTAAAGAAAAATGATGGGGACAGGCCTCCGCTGTGACTTTAATTCCCTGGCTTTTAGCAAAACGAATGAGCTCGACCGAACGTTTGGTGCTCATGTGCGCCAAATGGATCCGCGCGTCCAAATAATTAGCCAACTCAATATCGCGCGCCACAATCACACTTTCGGCGATTGACGCTTGGCCGCGCAAACCCGATAATGTTGAGGCATAACTTTCGTTCATGACGCCACGCGCACTAAGAAACGGATCCTCACAATGTTCAATGAGAAAAATCCCGGCCATTTTTGAATAATTCATAGCGTGACGCATCAGCTGGCTGTTAAAAACACTTTTCCCATCGTCGGAAAGCGCCACACAACCGGCTTCTTTAAGCTCAAAAATATCAACAAGCTCTTCGCCCTTTTGCCCTTTGGTGATGGCGCCAATCGGCAAAACATTAACAAGCCCAACGCGTTTGGCTTCCTTGATAATCGCCTCGGCAATCATGGCGTTGTCAATCACGGGAGTTGTGTTGGGCATACACAAAACAGTCGTGAAGCCGCCTTTGGCCGCCGAGCGGCTGCCGGTTTCAATCGTTTCTTTGTCCTCGCGCCCCGGTTGGCGTAAATGGCTGTGCAGGTCAATAAATCCCGGGAAAACAAGCTTACCCTTGACATCGATGGTTTTGTAATTATCCGGCGCGATGGACGGGGCGATTTTGGAAATCGCGCCGCCCTCGATTAAAATATCTTGCGGCGCGTTGGAAATTTTATCAGCGTTGACGATGACAGCGTTTTTAATCAAAAGCGACATAGTGTTTTCCTTTGTAAATTCTTATATACTTTCCGACGGCTCTTCTTTGGCGCCCAGAAGCAGATACAAAACCGCCATGCGAATGGCGATACCGTTGGTGACTTGCTGCAAAATAACAGAATATTCTCCGTCGGCAACTTCAGCGGCGATTTCCACCCCACGATTGGTCGGCCCCGGGTGCATGATAATAATATCTTTTTTGGCGCGCTTCAATCGTTCTTTGGTAATTCCAAATTCTTTCGAATATTCACGAATGGATGGCAAAAATTTTTCGCTTTGTCTCTCCTGTTGCAAACGCAAAAGCATGAGGACATCGGAATCTTTGACGACGCTATTAACATCGTAAGTGACTTTAACGCCGGTTTTTTCAATGCCAATCGGCATAAGCGTTGATGGCCCGCAGAGAGTGACTTTTGCTCCTAATTTTGTCAAACCCCAAATATTGGAACGCGCCACGCGCGAATGAAGGATATCACCGACGATGCCGACGCGCAGTCCGTCAATCTTTCCTAATTTTTCTTTTATCGTAAAAAGATCCAAAAGCGCCTGCGTGGGATGTTCATGACAGCCGTCGCCGGCGTTAATGATGGAGGGTTGAAGTGTATCCGCCAAGATTTTCGGCACGCCCGAACAGGCGTGGCGGACCACAATCATATCCACATTCATGGCCTCAATATTTTTTGCCGTGTCTAAAATGGATTCCCCCTTGGAAAGTGAACTGCTCGTCGAGGCAATGCTTAACGTGTCGGCGGAAAGGCGTTTGGCGGCAAGCTCAAACGATGTGCGTGTGCGAGTGGACGGTTCAAAGAAAAGCATGACAACAGTTTTCCCGCGCAGAACGGGAACTTTTTTTATCTCGCGATTGGAAACTTCCCGAAGAGATTTGGCCGTTTCCAAGATAAGCTCAATTTCTTCGCGGCTTAATTCTTCCAAATCCAAAAGGTCATGCTTGGTCCAGGGCGTCGTCATTTGTCTCCATTTTCAATAATCACTTCATCATCCACATTGTCTGTCTCGCGAAGTTTGACCTGAACGTTTTGATTTTTGGCGGTTGGGATGTTTTTCCCAACGTAATCCGCGCGAATAGGAAGCTCTCTGTGTCCGCGGTCAATCAAAACCGCCAACTGAATATTTGCCGGGCGGCCAAAATCCACGAGGGCGTCCAACGCCGCGCGAATCGTGCGCCCCGTATAAAGAACGTCATCAACCAAGATAATGCTTTTGTCGGTGATATCAAAATCAATTTGCGTTTCGCGAAGAACGGGTTTGGTTGAAACAAGCGTCAAATCATCACGGTACAGCGTGATATCAAGAATCCCGACGGGAATATTCACCCCCTCAATTTGCTTAATACAATCGTTAAGCCGCTGAGCCAAAATGGCGCCGCGGTTTCGGATGCCGACAAGGCAAAGGTTTTCCGTGCCTTTATTTTTTTCGACAATTTCGTGCGCCACGCGCATCAGCGCCCGGCGGACGGATTCTTGGTCAAGGAGTTTGGTAAACATTCATCGCTCTCTGTTTTGGATTTAAATACAAAACAAAAATCCGTTCGAGATTTTTTCGAACGGATAACGTTGAGTCTTCGTCTAAGCTTCATTTTTATTCCTTGCCAATCTCACAGGATCAGCTTAAAGGTTAATTGTTGGTGCAAATATAGCACTCCCCCCTTCTTGTTGTCAAGGAGAAATTTAGTGGCACGATTGCGCCGCGCCAACTCTCTCTGCCGCCGGCCCCAGCGTGATTTGATAGTGGACATCCTTCGCGGATGCCAACTTCTTTGAGGTATCAAGGCCCGCGCCTGTTTGAGCCGTCGCACAGCCGGAAACACAAGAAAGAACCGCTACCGCGATAACCAACATCTTTAATTGTTTTTGCATCTTTGACCCCTTTCAGCCAATAAAAAATCCTCTTCTTAATCCAGCGTTGGATTCAAAAGAGGACTTCTTTGTCCTTGTTTAAATAAAAAATCCGGCTCATCAACGTGATTGACCGGACGTCCCTGCCCTAAAAAAAATCCCCTCAAGCCGTCATCGGTCTTAAGAGGACTTCGTTGCCCTGCTACCTGCTACGAATATATAACCATGCCGTTCGTTTGTCAAATAAAATTTTTGACCAGATTTTGAGCCAACATTATTTATGAGCGAACTGCAGAAATCAAAAGAACAAACTCCCCACGGGGTTTGTTTTGAGAGAAATGCTTCAAAAGCTCGCTCGCGCTGGCCTCTTTGACTTCTTCAAATTTCTTGGTCAGTTCGCGGGCAACACAAACGCGTGGATTTTCCAAAACCTCGTCCATATCCTTAAGAGTTTTCAAAAGCCGGTGAGGCGATTCATAAAAAATAACCGTGCGTGTTTCGTTTCTTAATTCTTCGAGTTTCCTGCGCCGCGCTCCGCTTTTAACGGGTAAAAATCCTTCAAAAATAAAACCATGCGCCGGCAATCCGGAAAGCGTGAGCGCCGCAATCAAAGCCGTCGCGCCCGGGATAACGGTGATGGGGATATTATTTTCTTTGGCTAAACGGATCAGATAAAATCCCGGATCGCTGATGCCGGGCGTGCCGGCATCGGTGACAAGCGCGATATCTTTGTCTTCCTTCAAAAGCCCAAGTAAATAATCGGACTTTTTAATTTGATTATGCTCGAAATAACTCGTTGTGGGTGTTGCGATTTGATAATGATCGAGAAGAATTTGGGTATGGCGCGTATCCTCGGCGGCAATAAGAGAAACGCTTTTGAGAGTCTCAAGCGCGCGCAACGTAATATCTTTGAGATTTCCGATGGGCGTTGAAACAATATAGAGCATTATTCAACTGTAACCGATTTCGCCAAGTTTCTCGGCTGGTCAACATCGCACCCGCGGGCAACGGCGATGTAGTAAGCAATGAGCTGTAAGGGAAGCGCGACGACAAGCGGCGTCAATAAAGGGTGCATTGAAGGAACGTAAATAACATGGCTCGCGTGCCCTTGAATTGTTTGATCGCCTTGTGTTGCAATCGCGATAATCTTTCCTTTGCGCGCGCGGATTTCCTGCATGTTGGAAATCATTTTTTCGTATGTCTCGGCTTGAGGCGTGATGCAAACAACCGCGCGATA